>Ga0153933_1000542_pt1 | contig 13104 bp, 12 predicted proteins | sample TSNJ017MetaG_FD_102275 | JGI IMG/M metagenome (GOLD analysis project Ga0153933, IMG submission 102275) | Attine ant fungus gardens microbial communities from New Jersey, USA - TSNJ017 MetaG | ecosystem: Host-associated > Fungi > Mycelium > Unclassified | place: USA: New Jersey, Wharton State...
AGATAAAAACGAACTGACCGAGTTGAAAATATTCGATGCCATCGGCGATCCTTCTAGTTAGCCGGAGCTAATAATTTCTGCGCCGTAGCCTGCATCGCTAGGTCGTCCGCCACTGCTTGTTGTACCCACTGCTCTCTTTGCGCCTCCTGCGTCCGGGCGGCGTCGTTCTGGTTCGCCGCCTGTTGCACCATTATCTTCTGAGAGTACATGTTCAGCCGTGCCGTCGCATTATTGATGTTGGCCTCGAGCGCTTGCAGCTGTGACTTCAGCTTTTCCGTCTCGATCAACGACGTAGACGAATTTAACTGCTGTAAAACCTGCTGTTTCTGCTGTAGCAGGTTCGCTAAAGATTGATTCGCTTGGGTCATCTCCGTATTAAATGATTGGTACATGTTCTGGACCATGCCGTACTTAGTGAACAGGTTGGATTGGAACTCAATAGGATTGCCAAACTGATCTTTGAGCTGACTGAGGTCCTGATAGAGCCCGTTCGCCGTATTTTTTAAGGCCATAAACCCGTTAGCCGTTTGTTGAAACCCGCCGACAGTCATTCCTACCCCGTTCATCGTCCTCTGGATATCCGCCAAGATGACGTTGAGAGACAGCATGTTGATATAAGTGGCTGGATTTCCTAACCGTTCCAAGGTCTGGACATTCTGGCCGATCATGGTGGTCAGCTGCGCGATCTGTTGCGTCTGGTTCTCAAGCATTTGCACGTACTTTGCCATGTCCTCGGCGTGCTGAGCCGCTTGCACCACTCGATCGACCACCTGTTGGATGACATTTTCGGCCGTATTAATCGCGTCATAGACGCTAATCATAGCATAGGCTGAATAGCTGCCCGACACGACAAAGATGAGCACTAACAAATACTTCAGAAGGGTTTTCATTTTATTCAATGATCGGAATCACGACATCTCGCTGCACCCGAACTACTCCATCGGGATCTTCATGTTGCGGGATGGTGGCATTGTAGTATTTCATTTCTCCCTCGCTCTCATTCTTACTGGTGCGCTGACTCTCCTGCTGGGCCCAGTAAGTTCGCTTGACTTGATCGGAAATGCCTTTGGCATAACCCTTGGCGAAATCGATCGGCACCTTTCGCTGATCGTCACCGGTCTCCATCAAAGGGTCTCCCTGGTTGGTTAACGCTTCCGAGCCCCTTCCCTGCACCGTGACTTGACCTTTCGGCACGGTGGGACCAACCGTGCAACCGGCTAGTAGCAAGCTGATTAGGAGACCAAAAGGTTTCATAAGATTGGCTCGGTTGCGGATTCCTCTTTTGCACAAGCAATGGCTCCCGCTTCTTCGATGATTCCTGCGACGATGTCGCGATACTGGGAAAGCGCCGTTTTCCTCTGATCAAACGTCTCGTTGTCACTAGAAGCCGCATAAAGCAGCTCACGCGAGGCCACATTTTTCACGGTTCCAACTAACCGGCGCATCCGGTCATTAGCTACATAGGTAAAAGCGCTGAAGCGCTCCCGCGGATCCATGAGCTCAGGCAACGGATAGTTATTAATCGTTTCCAACGTCTTAGGGGAAAGATTGAGCGCTTCTCCGATCTCCTTAACATCCTCTCGGCTCTGTTGAGCCGTGATCATGAACATCTTCGAATTACCGATCATCGCGCCTCTTACCGCCGAATCTTTGATGATGTCGTATTGCTGAACGACGGCCAGGATGTTGCAGCCGAATTTTCGCATCTGACGGTAGTATTCCTGGATCATCTTGGTGCCTCCCGGAATATCGAGCGTACGCGCGGCTTCCTCGAAAATGGCGATCTTCGGGACGGATCTAGGCATAGAAATGATCTTTTGGCGGCCGTAGTTCGCGACCAGGAAGTTGGCGGCGGCTTTCAGCTCAACCGCATGCTCGGGGATTTGGCCGAGCTCAAAATGAGCGACGCGGCCATCGATGCGGATATTGCTAACTCCATCGAATAAACAACCTTTCTCGCCATCCCGGCTCCAGCCGCGCAATAGCTTGCCAACCCGGTCCGATTCCTCTTTTTCCGTCGCCCCACCCCGAGGATTGTAAAGCAGCTGTTCCACCAGGGCGCTATGGGTAGGAAACTGGCCGGATGCAAGACCCGCGAAAGCTAAATCACGGACTAACCGTTCGGTTGCTCGGTTCTTAGCAAATTCCGCTACCGTCCCTGCGTTAAGTTCTTCTACAAAGGAGCTGGCCTCATCCGGGCTCCGTTGTTGCCAATCTCGAAAGGCGGCAAAAGCATCGTCGAAACCAAAGTGCGCCCCTTTCATGCGGGTGCGCAGATATTTGTCGATAGCGCAGGCCAACCAACGCAGCTCTTCGGCCGCTCCTTCGTTAGCAACGCTCCAATCGGTGAACACATCCGTGTAGAGCTGTTGCAAATTCTCCACGATCAGGGCGTGGCGTAAGGCGCGCCGCTCGGCGTCAAGACCTTCATTTCCGCAGAAGAGCATGCAAAGTCCCGCGCTAAATGCCAGGTGCATCGGGGATAACGGCGAACCGTGAGTATCAAGGTAGTTAATAGTTAGGCTCCCGTTTTGACTAATCACGACGGGTTCACAACCTTGGGTCTGCGTCATGACCCCGTGGGAGAGGCCTTCTTCCACGATGAGGCGGAACCCAAACCGATGCCCGATCTGGGCGAGCAAATCACTTACAATGACGGACTTGCCTGCGCCCGTCATTCCGAATAGCACACCATGTTGGGGCGTGTTGCCGATTCGGCTGCGGATTCCAACCAGATTTCCGCGAGCGCCATTGTAGATTGCTTCGGCATCTTTCAGGTGACCGGTGAAAGTCGCGGACCAGGGAATTAGATCGGCCAGATAAGCGTCCTCTGCCGGCAAATCGAACGCCCGGTAGCGGCCATAGGTCCATCCCGGCCAAGTTTGATAGAACAGCTGGCGGGAGTTCTCCGGGATAGTGGCATGATGAGCGACGGCACCACCCATCGCGGTAAACGCGTTCCGCAGAGAAGCGCACCGAGCCGATAATGCATCCGCCGACCGGTGCCAAAGCCGGACGATATACAAGCAACCCAAAGGGATAATTTTGCCCTGTTGTAATTCGGTGACCTTGTCTTGCTTGGCCTCCAAATCGGTCGCTAATGATTGTTTGCGCTCAGAGGCGGCATCGATTTGCAAGCGCTGAATATGGCGTTCTTCCTTGTCGATAACTTTATCGACCGCCTTCGGATAAATGTTCATCGTGATCGCGTATTCCTGGAATCCCATGCTGGTCAGAGCTGAGATAATGCCCGGAAACGTTCGCCGGGGCCATTGCCGGACCGCAAAGATGGCATGGTAAAACCCATCGAAACATAAGGACACACCCGGTAGGTTCGATACGCCGGCACCGTCGGTGTGGACGCAATTCTGCTGAATTGATGCCCCCGGGTCGAACAGCTCCATGGGGTCGGTGACCCGCATTTGCAGGTTGGGATTCAGCAACCGGTAATAGAAAAGGAAATGATCCTGATCTTGCATCGGAATGATCCGACAATCAGAGAATAGGCGACTCAGCGCCCCCAAAGCGAAGTCTTGGAGCGAAAGCGCTTCCTTCCGGGAAAGCGCATCAAAATAGTTTGCCACGGCCGGCCCACCGGTCATAGGAACCTTGGTGTCAATAATCCTGGTAAAGAACAGATTGAGCCGTTCCCGCCGAAGCCGCCCCTCCTGCATGGCTGCCAGATAACGTTCGTATCGCTCGGCGCGAACAAATACTCCAAAGCGGCCATGAACCGGCTCCCGGCGGCGCAGCTCCAATGTCTCTTGGTGATATTGCTCAAGTTCCCGGCGATAATCGCTATCGATGCTCCACTGGACTTGGAGATGGTACTCTTGCCCAAGCATCCCCAGCACCATGCGAAGCTTTTCATGCAGCGCGTTTAATTGGCGCACGCTAAACGCATTGATTTCACCTGGCTCGACGGTGAATCCGCGCGAGATCGCGGTCTTTCGCGAGACCCCGTCGCCGAACCAGATCAGGTTGTTAATAAAGAAACCGTTGGGCATGCCGAGCCGGGAGACCCGGCTGCTCCGTTTCCCTTTTCCGCCGGAAGCAAAATCGACGATCCCGGTGCAGGCATCGATCATAGCGTCAATCATAAGAGTGCCGAATTGGGTGTAAGGGTTGACGCTTAGCTGCCCGAAGCCACGGGCCATTCACCAGGGTAGTTAACAGGTCGAGGTCGTAACGGGGCGGCCGCCGATGACGGAGTAAAAGCAAGTAAGCTCCAACCAAAAGAGTCGGCAGGCCCGCCACCAGAAACTTGGCCGGAATGGGCAACGGATTGTTGGCATGAAACAGCATGGTAAGGATGAAGACTGAGACCATGGCGGCAATAATGAGTGCCATTCCCAGATTACCCTCGAACCCGAAAGCATGACCGGTCGATCTAGCTCTGGGCCGGCTATCAGTATAAATAAGTCCCTCTTCCATAACCGAAATAGGTATCGACTGTTTAGGATCTAGAACTGACCGACGATGCTGGCGCCGTTCGCGATGAACAGGCTAAACAAGGTCTTACACAAGGCGACAGAACCGGCCACGCCCAGTCCGTGAATAACCGTCATCTTCCAATTTTCATCTCGGCGGGCACTCAGGAATCCGTTCATCACCATCACGCATCCGGCAACGAATCCACAGGCGGTGATAATGTTCATCCCCTGCACCAACTGAGCTGCAAACTGTCCGACCGAAGCATTCGAGCTGGCGGTCGCCGCCGAAGGCGCCGCTGGCGGCACCGCCGCTGCCTGGGCATGTCCTCGACTAACTAACAGGAATAACGCAGTACTCGCCAACCAAACCCTGATCCACAAGTGCCCCAAATAAATGCGATGAGTGAGCGCTTTCATTTCGTTGAGAGTTGCCATCCACGATTAGGGCTTAGCAACCGATCGGCTGGCCCGGTTCAAAATTGACCGATATACTGGCTACTGGCGTTGGTTCCGGCGAACAACCCAAACATCGCTTTCATGAGAGCGACTGCCCCAGCCACGCCGACGCCGTAAATTACCGTCATCTTCCAGTTTTCATCCCGACGGGCGTTCAGGAAGCCGCCAATCACCATGGTGCATCCAGCGATAAATCCGAACGCGGTGATCAGGTTTAATCCCTGGACCAATTGGTTTACGTAGCCGCCAATCGATTGATTGGATGATGATTGAGCCTGGGCCGACCTGGTCAACAGCAGTACCGACGCACTCGCTAGCCAGAGCCGTACCCACCAGCGGGTCCACGGAAAATGCTTGAGATCGTAGTTATTCATAACACATAAAGAATATGTGTCTACATTCGATTTAGCAACACAATATTTTTGAGTTTTTCCGAATCGACTCTTTCTTTACCGCGGTTGAGTATCTTCCTCGACGGGGTACCCTTACCCGGTGACCTTCCCAGTCGACCCTATTCAAAACGCGCTCGCTGAAGACATCGGTCCCGGCGATCTCACCTCCACTTTCCTGGTGCCGGCCGATCACCAATCGGAAGCCCGCATATTCGCCAAAGCAGACGCCGTGGTGGCCGGCACAGAGGCTGCCCGAGGCGTCTACCGGCAACTCGATCCGGAGATCGCGATTACCGTGCGAAGACAGGACGGCGATTTGGTCCACCCTGGCGACACCGTGCTCGAAATCGCGGGAAGAACGCGCTCCATTCTGACCGGAGAGCGGGTTGCTCTTAATTTTATCCAGCGCCTTTCGGGAGTGGCCACTATCACCAGGAAGTTCGTTGATGCGGTGGCCGGGACCGGAGCCGAGATCTTGGATACGCGCAAGACCACACCGGGACTACGGACCTTGGAGAAAGCGGCGGTGAAAGCCGGGGGTGGCCGCAACCATCGCCTGGGTCTGTTTGATGCCGTCATGGTAAAGGATAACCATTTGCTGGCTCATCCCGATCTTTCCGCGGCCATTCAGGCAATCCGTCAGAAATATCATAATTTGTTGATCGAGGTTGAAGCCGACTCGATCGAACAAGTCCGCGAATTTGTTCGCGTCGAAGCGATCGACGTGATTCTATTGGACAATATGCGTCCCGAAGAAATCCGGAAGTGCGTAGCCTTACGCAGGAGCGGGCTCAAATTCGAGGCCAGTGGCGGCGTTTCCCTCGGGACAGTACGGGCAATTGCTGAAACCGGAGTGGACTACATCTCGGTCGGCCAGCTCACTCATTCGGCTCCATCTATCGATTTTTCTCTTGAGTTGTGCACGATCGCTGAACCCGACCACAAGGCTTAGAGCGTAGATTCTCCCTATTTGCACTCAGTGCCTTTGCGGTGAAATTGCCGGTCCTTTGAGTCCGTATGCCTGACTTCGAACAAAAGCCTATTCAGACAGAAGCCCCCTATACCGGGCCGTACTATTCGTCATTGTTGGCGGGATTGATTCACAAGTTAAATAACGTAGCCACGGTCTTAACCGGAAACGCGGGCCTATTGATGATGGGTGAAAAATTGCCCCGCGAGGTGCGCGATTCGCTAGATCATATGAACCAAGCGATCGAGCAACTCTGCCAAACTTTGAATGAAGCGGCGATCGCCTGCAAAGGCAGCAAGGTGAACCTGAATACGGTCGATTTAGCTGCCTTGATTTCAGCGATAGAATCGCCCATCCCGGTCGAGTTGATTCACCCGGAGAATGAGCGACTGATCGTGAAGTCGGATCCGGAAAAACTGCGCGCGATCTTGCATGAATTGTGCCGGAACGCCGCCACGGCTGGAGCAACCAAGGTCACCTGCAAGGTAGAGCCGGCAGCGAATGGGAATTACTTGATCCGGTTCAGAGATGACGGCTCAGGCATCAAGAAAGAGATGATGCCGCGGATTTTTGAACCTTTTTTTAGCAGCCGACGATACCCGGAAGCGTTCGGGCTAGGACTGTTTCGGGTGACCGGGGAATTGTCGCGCATGGGTGGAAGTATCTCGATCGATAGCGACGGCAAGAATTTCACTGAAGTGAGGGTCTCGCTGCCCGGGGCGATCGGATAGCGCCAGAGGCGCAAAATCGACCTCGTAATCGCCCTCGTGCTCGATCGGTGCGGGATTTTCTCCCAGAGTTGATGAACTGTCACTAAGTCGACTCTTGCCGGTACAACGCCACGCGAAAGACCAAATCGAGGACAAGGACGACGATTACGATTATAGCGCCTTGGCGGAGGGAGTGGGATTCGAACCCACGGACCCTTTCGGGTCTCCGGTTTTCAAGACCGGTGCAATAAACCGCTCTACCATCCCTCCGAAGCAGTAGCGACGAGTGCCGTCGATTGGTAAGGGCGAACTATGTCACCGAAGAGCCCGGAGTCAACGGGAAGCGGCCGATAGGTCAGTTGCGTCCCGGAGGGACTGCTTGATCGTACCTGGCCGTTTACTGCCTGGAGAGTGCGTAAGAAGTGCGACCGTCCCAGCGGGACGGTATGAACGGTTGATCACGGTATACTTAGATCAGAAGCAATGCGCGAGCCCAGTATAGAAGACAGAGCGTCTTCCACCAATAACAGGCAGACCCCCGCGAATCGTGCCTGCGGCACGGCTCCATTATTGAATCGATCCCTCGCAGTCAACTGCCAGGCTACGATCATCAGTCCCTAAGGGGACCTACTCAATGCCCGTCCGGTTGACATCCCGGAATCAAACTAGCATTCTCGACCATGCCCAGAGTAATCGGACTACTTTTCTCGGGACAAGGCGCTCAGCAGGTTGGCATGGGCAAAGACTTGAGCCAAAACTATGCATCCGCGGCCAATCTTTTCTCCGAAGCCGACCAGCGGCTGGGACGATCGATCAGTCAGGTCGCATTCGCTGGACCGATCGAGGAGCTTACCAAAACCGCTAATTGCCAGGTGGCGCTCTACGTCCATGGTCTTACCCTACTGGAAGTTCTGAAAGAGGAACTTGGGACGTTTAGCTTTCAGGCCGCTGCCGGTCTTTCGCTCGGGGAATTTACCGCTCACGCTGCTGCCGGTACCTTTGATTTCGGGACCGGTTTAGAACTGGTTGCTGCCAGAAGCCGATTCATGGAAGACGCTTGTGTTTCAACGACCGGTACGATGGCGGCTTTCGTAGGTGGAGAGGAAGCGGCCGTTAGACAGATCGCCCAGGAGACCGATGTCGATGTGGCGAACTTAAATTCTCCGGGACAAATCGTCCTTTCCGGAGCAACGGACAATATTCAAGCCGCGATTAATCTCGCCAAAGAAAAGGGTGTACGCCGGGCCCTGCCTCTGAATGTTAGCGGCGCTTTTCATTCCAGATTGATGGCCTCGGCCCGGGCTCAACTCATTCCCATCTTGGAAATAGCTGCGATCCGAACACCCGGCCCGATAGTGATTGCTAACGTAACGGCAGCCCCAGTCAAAGAACCAGCAGAGATCCGGCAAACGTTAGCCGATCAAGTCACCGGCTCAGTGCGCTGGGTAGAAACGATCACCTATCTGCTTGATCAGGTTGGTTGTGATCTCCTGATCGAGTTAGGACCCGGACAGGTCCTCGCGGGGTTAGTGACCCGAATCCGGAAAGGTACAGAAGTAATATCGATCGAGAACCTGGCCACACTTAGCGACGCGTTACCAGCCATTCGCGCCGCCGTGAAGTAGAGAGCGGCTAAGGTTCTCACCGAAGGACAAACGGGGAGAAACGGAAGCCAAAACAGAAATTCACTGCAAGGTCGCGAAGGCCACAAAGTAAGGTTTTCCCTTGTCACCTCTTTGCGGCCTTTGAGATCTTGCTGTGAAGGACTCTGTTTTTTGGGGTTGTTGCCTCACAGTGATTGGGGCGGGGGGTCGGCTACCGTGGTTGCAGCGGTTGATGCCAACAATCGAGGCGCCAATCGGTAGTAAAGAGCGGAGAAACCGATCAAAACCCCACCGAGAACAGCACAGGAAAGGATTCTATATGGCGCTGCTACTTCGGCGGTATCAAGTGCCAGAACTTTTCCCACCGTGATAAATAAGAGAATAATTGCAGAGATCCGGTAAAATCGGCGGTTCCAAATAAAACCGGCGACCAACAAAACCGTGGCACAAAAGACCCAGAGGACGGAGTAAGCGCTAAGCTGCGCCCTCTGGAAGAATTGCCAAGTAAATCGATCGAGCTCGACGTTAAGGAAACCAAACACGGCAATTAGTCCCATGGCTTCGAACCAACGGAAGATGATCCGATGCAAGGGGTCTTTGCCCGCTCGGTGAGCGAGCCAGGCGACGACTAAGAAGGCACAACAGACCGGCAAACTCGTGGTCCATCGGCCCGGCAATCCACCGGTAAATTGAGCGGTCTGCTCATATTGGTCGAATCCGCCCAACACCAGTCCCAAATTGAAGATGAGAAACCGGAAAATGAGGACGACTCCCAGCAAGATCGTTCCGCGGAGCAGGACGCGATCCTGTGCCTCCTTGGCCACCCAATAGCAGGCAACACATTGGGCTGCCCAGAAGAAGGTGGTCCAATGGGTTGAGAAGATGACCGACCAAGCAACCAGGAAATAAATCATCCCCTGCGCCAAGAGCCACGTTCTGGCGGGCGTCGAACCTCGGCGCCAGACAATACCAGCGACCGCTACCGCCAGGCAGCCATAAGCTAGGGTTAGCAGAGAGAGCGGATATTTTGCCGAATGCAACAATTCAGCCGATTTCCAGCAGCAAAGCCCACCATTTAGAACGGCGACCCAAATCAACGGGATACGTTCTTCGCTCACCCTCAATAGAGAGCGCAGAAACGGAGCAATAGAATACAGGAGGAAGAGGAACTGAATGAATCCGAACGCATCAGTTGAAGATTCTGATTCGAGGTTTCCCCAAAAAATGAACAACAAAACCCAGCTAAATACGGCTCCGATAAAGTAGAGCTGAGTCCAGCGCTTGAAAAACGCTAGACCTTCGCTGGCCAGGTTAATAATGGTCAGGCAGCCAAAAAACAGGAGATGTCCGAATCTACCGGAAGTATCCAGAACCGGGGCTAAATAACCTCCCAGAAATGCCAGGACAGCTAACGAACGCGAGTCCCAGACAGCCGCGACCGAGAGCCCGACCGCACTAACTAATAGGACAACAACGATGGTCAACGGATCGGGAATCAGGGAATAGATCTGATTTGCCGCATAGACGGACAAATACAGAACGCCTAACCCAACAGCAGCCAACGCGATATCCAAGCCGCGTAATTTTCGGCGCCGGCAAATTTCACCTGCCGCAAAGAGCAGGGCGCCGGCAAAGAACCCAAGAGTCACCTGAGTGGCCGGTCCGATCCATTTTTCATCAAAGGCGTACTTCAGAAAAAAGCCGGCTGCCAGCAAGAGAACAAAAACTCCTATCCCAAGAAACCACTTTTGTCCCACGGCAACCTCAGTTGAGCTACGGAGTTTCGGTCTGTGAGGAGTTGGTACCGGCGGCGGTGGTGGTGCGGGGGGCGTCGTAACCGTCGGCGCTGTCGGCAACGGCGGAGGAGCGATTGCCGAGTTCTCAGCCTTCACGCCAGTCAACGATTCTACTGATAATCGTAGGGTAGCGATGTCGCCACGAAGCGTCACCAGCTCAGAGTGGAGGTTAAAATCGAGCGAACACTTGGGACAGATATTCGCGTCGGTCTCTGTCTGGCATCTTGGGCAGAGCATCGGACCAGTAAGACATGGTAAGGGCCGGAGATCAACGACCGGATCAAGCCTTGAAACAGGCCGCGACGTAGGCTTTGCGAAGTCGGGTTTTCGCCCTACCGGCCAATCAGCGCTTCGCGCACTCAATCGCCGCATCGCCCATTCGCCGCCTCACCGTATCGTTAATCGCGCTCGGTCGCGGCGGTACCGGCCTCTCGGGCGACGAAAATAAATCTGGCCACGTGGGAAAGCCAAGTCAGGCGCTGCTCGGCTGACATGGAAGCGAACTCGGTATGGCCGTCGAAGTCGGCTGACCCGAGATTTATGAACTGACTAAGGCCTCTACCGGTCTCGAGTTCTTTTTCCATTGTCGCGTTCTTTTGCTTCCAATTCAGTCAATGCCCGGATGTCACTAATATCTTTCTCCCTTACTGGCCGAACGCGGCTTTTCATCTCAATTAACTTCCGACGAGAAGCGACTCGGATAACCCGGGCCCGAATTTCTAGCAGATACGCATCGGCAATCAGATCGTCAAAGCTATTCTCTCGCGTGAGAAACAAATCTATCTGTCGATAAGGCTCTTGCGGACTCCAAAAGGTAAAAACCAGGGCATTCTTTTCGCGGATCAATTCAGCGATGCTCTCCTGATCGAGAATGATCTCTGCCGGTACCGGCGCTCTGGGCACTAGCCGCAGGTTGCTCATGGTGGCTAAAAACCGGCGCAGGTTATCCGGTTCCAACGAAACTGCGACATCGAGATCTAGCGTAGTCCGTTCCACGCCGTGAAGCACCATAGCAACGCCACCCGCCACCACGAAGTCGACCTGGTGATCACTCAACGCACAGAGAATCTCGACTAAATGGCTTTCTTGGGACATAGCGCGCACGGTAGGGACGAGCAGGAGCTGTCCCTACCGCTAGCTACTCATCATTCCATTGCCGCCTCAGCACTTTTTTTGCTGCGTCTTTGTCACCGTCCAGATGATCCATGCGATCTTCTAAAACTTTCTTCTTATACTTCCACTGCTCTTTCACTTCGCCCGAACTGTGGTCGATCCAGTAATCGATGTATCTCTTTTGCTGCTTCATCGCGTTCTTCTTAGCGTCCCATTGAGCATCGAACTTTCGGTAGGCCTCATCTTTCGCGTGTTCCCAATCCTCCTTCGTCCGGAAGACCGGGCTCGGCGCTGATCGCGGGTGAGAAGCACTCGGTTTCGGAGTTGCGGGAGCAGGAGCTACCGTCGGAGCGGGGGTACCCTCGCTGTCATTGGCCGGGCCGCCTTCGGGAACGGTGTCCATCGGTTTGCCCGGAGAGGCACTTGGATTCACCGGCGTCTCCACCGGGCTCGCTCGCGGCACTGGTTTTTCCGAATTGTCAGAGGGAGTGGCCACGGACTCGGCGGGAGGTGTACCCCCAAACGTGAATTCTACCACCGCTCGCTTCCCAGCCTGGATATCGGCGGTCCGCAACTGCTCCGGACGCCCTTCAATCTTGACCTCGATTAACTGCTTACTGGGCGGCAAAATTCCTTCGATCGGCGGTCTTCCCATATCAATTCCTCCGATTACCACGTCGGCATCAGGGCGGTCGCAGGTCACCGACAACAAGCCATAGACATGTTTGAATTCAACGACGCTATTTCCGCTCGGATCGGGAACCAAGCGCTGGGTGACTGGCGTCAGAGAGCCGATCTTTGACGTCAGTTCAATCTGCCCCGATGGAAGGTTCGCCGTTAACGGAGTCTGACCAAGAGCAATACCGGCTAAATAAATGGTAGCGCCGGTTGGATCGCTTTTCAGAGATACGTTCACTCCTTGATAAGTGTGCTGAACGTTCGCGGACACACCTTGGGTCAACTCGACGTCCTGGACCACATCCGGCCAACCAGGACGTTTAAGCGTCACCTGATATTTTCCGGTCGGCATATTGTCGACGGTCAAAGGGGTTATCCCGGAGGTCGTCTTCTGATTCGAGCTATTGATTTCAAACGGCACCCCCGGCGGATTTGTTTTTACCACAAACTGGCCCGTTTCGCGCGGCAACGAAACCAGACCTTGGTTGTTGATCGTTCCTTCAGTAACCATGACATCGAGTAACTTGTGGCCGTAACCGGGGAATTGCAGTTCAAGCGTTTGCTTGCCGGCGGGCAAATGGTAACTGATGAGAGGCGTTGTACCGATCTGCTGTCCCTTCCATTGCACGAAAGCTCCAGACGGTTTCGTATCCAACGTCACAAATCCTTCGTGGGTAGCCTCCTTAGGAGTGGGCGCCTGACGATTTGAAAAGAAAGCAATCCCGACCACCATCCCCAGCGCACACAAGCCAAAAAGGGCAATAGCGATAGTGACGGCCCGCAGTAACCACGGAGACGCGACCGCTTGGGGCTCGTCATCCTCCGAAACGGGACGCCCCGGTTCCCTTGGGGCCTGTGTCGCCGCCAAAGCTGCGTACGTGTCGTTCCGTCTTTCCTCCGGCTGAGCCGGACTCCGCGGGACCATCCCAGCGTCGTGGCGGTGTAACGCTAC
>Ga0153933_1000544_pt1 | contig 13088 bp, 11 predicted proteins | sample TSNJ017MetaG_FD_102275 | JGI IMG/M metagenome (GOLD analysis project Ga0153933, IMG submission 102275) | Attine ant fungus gardens microbial communities from New Jersey, USA - TSNJ017 MetaG | ecosystem: Host-associated > Fungi > Mycelium > Unclassified | place: USA: New Jersey, Wharton State...
CTTTCAGGGATATTACCTGGGACGCCCCATCGTGTTCTCGAAACGGCAGCTCCCCATAGACAACGGACACAATCTCCGCCTGCTGGCTGCATACAGTAAATTGCACCCGTCGAGGTGATGAACTTGCGTGGCTGTTGGCTGGTCCATCTGAAATGGTGGGCGAGGCGGGGATCGAACCCACAACCCCCGGCTTAGAAGGCCGGTGCTCTATCCAATTGATAAAATCTGCTTTAGAATCAATGGCTTGCAAGAATTTCCTCCCAATTTGAGCACCGGCTTGGGGGAAATATGGAATCACGTTTCGAGCACTTTATTCGCGAGCGGCAATACCTCACTAACGTCACACCAGCAACAATCGAGTGGTATCGCCGCTGCCTAAAATGGCTGCCTTCGGACTCACCAACGCAAGAGGACCTGAAGGATGCAGTCTTGCGGATGCGGCAGAAGGGCCTGAAGGAAACAGGCGTCAACACCGTGCTCCGATGCATTAACGCCTACCTGCATTGGAGCGGCGGCTCCGAGCGGAAATGCGGCACGGGCTGCAATCACCCGCGAATCCAACAACTGAAAGAGCCGCGTCTGGTGCTACCAACGTTCGCAGACGCGCAGGTCAAACGGCTCGTGGGGTGGAAACCGAAGGGAAAGTATGAGCGGCGGTTACATCTGCTCGTCTTGTTCTTACTCGATACCGGATGCCGCATCTCCGAAGCCCTCACGTTGCGCGTGTCCGATGTGAATTTTGAGGACTTGCTCGTGACACTGGATGGCAAAGGGCGAAAGCAGCGCGTCGTCCCCTTCAGCTTCGAGCTGCGAAAAGCATTGTTCCGCTACATCGGCGAATACGCACGCAAGCCGGAATCACTTCTGTTTGCCAATCAGGGAGAAACGGCGTGGAACCGCCGGAATGCTTTGCGGGACGTGAAGGGGTTGTGCTGGAAATTAGGATTCACTCCGCCCGCTCGTACCTTGCACGCATTCAGGCACTCGTTCTCTGTGAACTATCTCCGGCGCGGCGGCAGCGTGTTTCATTTACAGAAGGTGCTCGGCCACTCCACGTTGGAGATGACCAGACGATATGCGAACCTTGTTACGACGGACCTCCAAGCTGTACATGAGCGCGTGAGTTTGCTGTCAAAATAGGACCACGATATGGGTGGCAAAATATGATCAGCTACCGTATTCGGCTAGCCTGTTAATTTGCTCAATTTCCGCATCGATTGCGAAGGCATTCGATGAGTTCGTGGTCGTAGAAGTAGACTTCGCCGAAGTTAGCAGCGTCACTGAACCTTGGGTCCAAATGAAATATGAAGCGCTTTCCGCCATTGTGCATAGCTCCGTCTGTGATCGTTCCGCGGCGTGTTTGAGGAGCCAGCGTGTGGTAGACGTATGAGCCATCTTTCAGCATCAGTTCCAACCCTTCTTGCCGCTGGGAGTCTTATTTGCGGCTCGCGTCCTTTGCGACTCGGTTTCGCGCCGCTGCATACCATCTTTCGAGGCAGTGAACTCTTTGCGGACGGCGTTGTTGAACCGCTCTGCCTCTGTCATTCCAGCTACGCCGGAAGGGCAAGCGTCAAAGCGGCCGCGCGTTTGGTGCTTGGCCAAGAACCCGTACCCAGTCGGAGAGCTTAGCGATGAAATAGTCCTTCTTGTCCTTCGGCAGTACCTGAACCTTCACGTTTCCCGTCCCTAGTATCGCTTCCATCAGAGGCTTCTTCAATTGCTCTTCATTACGCGTATCCGATCGTGATTTTGCGTCTTTGATCAGATAGTACAGTTGTCCGCTGCCTACGCCAATCATCGCCTCTCCATCCGGCGTTCCGCTGGACACTTCGATGTACCTGACGTTGTTCGCCTTCAGTGCTGTGATTAGCTTCGCCTTGAGTTCGTCTTCTGCTGAGGACAATACCGCTAACAACTCTTGTGCCTCCGTGCCACCAACTGCTAGAGCATCCCCGTCAACTTTGACGTTGTCTCTGTAGATACCCTCGAAGCTGCGCACTCTGACGGGAAGAACAAATGGTTGAAGCGGAGCACTCCACATATAGCAGTTGCCAGGTATGGGCTCCGCGATAAGGTGGGCAAGTACATCATCTGAATAATGCGAGTTGTACTTACCCAAGGTGGAGGCATCGCCTTCGGAAAGGAGATGAAAGCAGAACCAATTGTCTGCTTGGCTTAGGAGTTCCGGTGCCATCGAGCCCGGTTGCTGCGTGATCAAGATCGCCCCGAGATCGTACTTGCGACCCTCCTTCACCCACTCCACGAATGGGCTTGATTCCTCCAAATGCCTGCCAAGTACGCTTTGAGCCTCTTCGATGACCACAATCGCCGGAATGATCGGTTTGCCGCCAGCAGAAGTGAAGTTCTCCTGATTGTTTGAAAAGATGCGGCGGAGAATGAGCCCGGCTAGCATGTTACCAGCGGACGAACTGAGCAGGCTGATATCAACGATAACAATCGATCCCCGACGAAGAGCCTCCAGGGTACCCGCAAGCAACCGGCTATTAGGATCATGTAGGGCACGTACCACGCCGAACATGTTGCTTCTTGCTGCGCCAATCTCTGCGGCGCTTGTGGGAATTTGCGTCTGCGGATATCCGAGCAATCGGCCAACATCGGCATCGGACGCCTGAAGACCCTGTGTTTGGATTAGATCGACCAGACCTATCCAGCTCTGAGCCGATAGTGCCTTCAACTTCAACACGTTCTGCTGGGTTTGGCGCTCAGAGGATACCGCGATTCCGATGACATCGCGAGCTGGCAGTTCGCGAATATCGAGCTTCACCTCTCCAAGCTTCCATGCCCCATAGTAGGCACTCGGGGCCTGTCTATTCGTAAAGAGCACAATTCGATCTTTTTGCAGGTGCGGAACGTCACAAAGTCCAGGTCGGCCCTTTACGATGTCTGGCCAGAAGTATTCTCCGTCAGCATCGAATATGAGTGTTCCTACCGGAAGGCCCTTCTCCGTTCTTGGGCTCTCCTTGTACAACTCAGCAATCAAGAACTTGATAAGGTTTGACTTTCCATATCCGGCGCGGGCGAAAACCACTGAACGGCGTGCCACGAGATTGTGGATATCAAAGGTTATGGGCAGCTTCGGGTCCAATGGCCGAAAGATTGTATCAGCGCAGTCTTGAGTTGAGCCGCAATATAGAAATTCGCCAAGGACATAGTCGCCAAGCTCGGTCTTACCTCTGCTGAGTGAGCACAGTTCCTTCAATACTTCTGGACTCGGCAACGCAACTTTCGCGCCCAGGTGAGGAAGGCGTCGCTGCGACGGAACATATTGAATCTTGTTTCCGTCGATTGATCTCACCGCGCCAAGCAACTTGACCTGCACCCGATACTTTAGACGCTGCTGCTTTAAGTCTTCAGGGACGGCCTGTTGACGCCTCTGCATGGTATTGACATAGTCCTCGCCCTCGGCACTGGCAAGCAACCCAGATGGCACGAATCTGGTGATCCGGCCCAAAGCCGCTTCTTCGACAGAACCCAGCTCAATGAGCAGGAACTGACCTAGCTGAGGCCGATCAAGCATCGAAGCGTCGTAAGGAGCCACAATCTCTGCGGCGAATTCCAGACCACGGTCGTTAAATCCCTTGAATGTGCCAACGGTTTGACCATTTGAGAAGAGCATCAACCCTCCTTGTATCGAAGTGCCGCTAATGACTGACCAAGATGCTTCATCCGGAGCAGCCTCTCGGACTCGACGCCGCTGAGGGTAGAGCACATCCCGTCAACGAGAATATCTTGCAGAATCTCAACCTCTAGTCCGGTCAGTTTGGCGAAATCGTGCGCGCGTTGGATGCACATCGGATAATCGGGAATGGGGAAGCCCTGTTGAGCATCAACCGTAAGCTGTCCAAGTACACGTTCAGCATTCGGAGCATCCCAGATGGCGATATCGACCGGCCATACGCCATCGAACGGGCGGTCGCCGAACTTGGCTAGGAACATCTTGCCCATCGACTGGTAACGCTGTTTGCCGTCTTCATCCGTATCGGCAGTCTCGTAAGTGGATAGCCAAGTGCGGTCATAGTTGTAGCACTCAGCTTCTACGTCTGCATCGACTTCAACGTAGCAGGGGTAATCTCGGTGAAATACGCCTTCCAGTTCCAGAGCAACAGCTAGCCTACTTAGAACTGCACTCTGTTTTGCTACGCCAACGAGCGAGAGGCGTACATTTCGCTTTGCGTATGCTGCGATACCCTCCCTGAAGAGGCGGTCAAGCTTCGGGAATATGTTCAACTTGAAAGACTTGGTGCGGAGTAGTCCGTCTCGAACAAGGATGGTATCTCCGCCCCATTGAAGATTCGGATTTGTAGCAAGCTCGTACAGCACTGCCCATTCAACTATGTCCCGGTAACATCTGATGGCACCCGTACTCTTTCCCGGTACCCCCATGCTTGAGAGCAGATATGAGAGGTCATTCACAGTTGTGCCGAGATCAGAACACAGACGTTGGAGAGGTGACACCAAATCCGTGCCTGACTGTACTCGCTTTTCTAGCTCTGACGATGGCGTGTTGCTTCCGATGGCATCCAATGCGCATTGGTTACCGCGTGAATCAACTACCCGGACGAGTTCGACTACGGCCGGATTGAATACAAGCCGATTATCCCCGCCGTCCGAAGACACGAATGAAACAGCGTTTACTGAATAAAGTCGGAGTGGCCTCACCTTCGTCTTCATCTGCCGCGCATAGGCGCGAAAGCGAGCTAGGATCGGGTCATCGGTCCTGTAAGCCGTTCTGATCTTCGCTCTCAAATCATCAAGATCAAAGTTGGCCAGAGACACGGACTCTCACTTCCCGACTCTGCTCAATGCCGAGCATGGGCCTGAGTTGATCGATAGTCCATTGTAGATAAGAGTCGTCACTCTTAGCGCGTGGCACCATCCAGCGATTCACGGCAGCCGCACCCACTTGCTCAGCAGTTAGCAAGCCTGAGTAATCCGGTCGAATGGCGCTTCCCCGAAGCACGGAGCGCGCGTTTTTGGCTAAGCAGCAAAAAAACACCTCTCGCTTAATTCCATGCCGCAAGAGGTTTGGGTCTAGACCAAGCATGGTCAAAGCTTGCCTTGTTGCCCGCAGCTTCCAGTTGGGGCCATCGCCGAATCGGTTGTTGTCTGTATACGCGTGATCCTTAGCGGAGAGATATTTCCGAATTAGGTTGAAAAGATCGCCCGGTACGTGAAAATGACCCCAACCTGATGTGAATCCGACCGACTGCAAGTATCGCGTACCGCTCAGAGAGACACGGTTATACACAGAAGAGCGACCGAGGGCGGAACTCGTAGTGACGAGCACCAAGGAGGCCCTTTTGGTTTGGCCAGAAATCACCCCGATATGCCCACTGTATTTGTGCCGAAAGCCGTCTCGAACATCTCTCGTTCGCAGCATCGCAGCCACCAGCTTGCCACCAAGCAGTCGATTATATGGAGGTACCGCACCGAGAACATAGGCATCCATTACATTTACCAGGCGATCTCGTCGATCTTCAGCGTCCCATCCGATTGCCGTATCTCTGACCTTAAGGTTGAATACCGGATCGCCTAGAGCAATGAGACCGATTAGTTTTGAGTTCTGGTCGTCCCACACCAAAAAGCGAATCCGCCTACCATATCCTTGAGACACGGGTACGCTCCATAGCAGACCAGCAAGACGGAAAAGCCGGGCTTGCCGAGTATCGGCATGCACGATCTCCAGACGGGGTCTAATTCGGTCGGGAATCACCTCTGAGCCGTTTGCAAAAGAGGTGGATAGACTGTCCCATTCCCTTTCCAGGAATCCCCGCTCACGGTCTAGGACTTCGCGTCTCTGAAGCTGATGGAGCGCACGTATATGCTCCTTCCCTGTGTTAGGCGGCTGGAGGCCTTGCTCGGTTTCGAGAAACCCGAGAGTGCGGACGTGCGCGAGAAACTTTGCCTTAATGTGGCGCTCGAATGTCAAAGTACCTTGAAGCTCAGACATACGTAGAAGAGTCTACGGAAATTCATTTGCTTTGTGCCACGCAAATCGTTAGATGGAGGAAGTTTTTTCATTGCAGGCCCTTCGAGTCCTGTTGGTAGATAGTACATATCCATGCATAGGTTCTGGAAAAGCTCCATCGCCCTATGAAGGCGAAGCAGAAATTCGCCGCTCCGATGTAGGTTGCGCCCATCTTTCAGCATATTCGCTACAGTCCCCAGCGCCGTTTTCATCGGCGCGACTGCTAGCATGTTGGGCCGAGTACTACACAAACGCGAGAGCCGCCCGCAGATGGAGCACCGGGGCGGGTCTAAATCTTAAACGGAGTCACGGGAGAGCACGCAATGGGACTCAAATTTACATGAACAAAAATAGTTTCGATTTCACGGGCGGGTCGATAAAGCGCCGCGCGCTGATGCACTCTGGCGGTGGCATTCGGTGGCTCTCCATTCCAGAGAGAATGGGATTTCATTCCCGGCTACAACCCCACCCCTACAGAGTTCGTCGTAGGAGTAGACATTCTCGATATGTTTTTTAAGGGAATGTGGACTGGGCCTGCGCGGACAACGAAACGCCTTTGCCAACTATTCCGCAACGCGCATTGGTTACCCATTTCACCCCTTTTCTATACCCGGCTGCTTTCAGACCTCCGGTAGCTTGTTGATGCCCACCGTGGGTGACTCTTTTAGCAGCGCGGCCAACACGGGCTAGGCCTAGGTTTCTTTGGCATTTGTCTTTCGGCCGGAGGCTGGCAGTGCGGAGCCGTGCTTAGGACGCTACAGCTTTTGAAGGGATTTAGAGTCAAGTTACCGCAAGGTTACTGCGACAAGTTACTAAATTAACCTTGTCAACCTAGCCTTTAATGTCATCAAAGTGTGCAATAGAGGTGGCACTACCGGTCAGAACTCTGATGGTTGGGCAGTTGATTGTTGTGAGAGTCGGAACGTGATCACCGATAGGAGGCGTCATGCGCTTTAGACGGTTGACTTTTCGTGCCTACCAGACTCACCTAATTTTCGCGTTCAGTTTAGGCTTGTGCCTTGCAGCTAGCTTTTCCGCGTCGGCCCAATCGGTAGATGCGAGCCAAGTTCTTAATGATATTCTGCAAAAAAACGGGCCCGTGCAAAAGAGTAGGACCGTCAAAAAGTTTGTTGATGGAAAAGACTGTGGAACTGACGCGCGCGGACACGAACATTGCTGGCCAGTGAAATACCCGATCTCAACAGTGGAAACCTATACTGAGGTATTACACGTTATCAAAGCAGAGATTGTCTCGTTTGCTGATGTATCTTACGGCAAGCCGACTTTCGCGGCGATTTCGCCTAAGACTTACATATCGAGTATCACTGGTATCAATTGCACAAATTCGAATCAGACCATTAATACTTCTTTGTCTCTTCAGTATCAGACCAACCAGTCTGTGAGATGGAGTAAGACAGTTAACGACGGCGAGTCGCACACATTAGGACTATCGTTTAACCAGAGTTACTCGTATGGCGGCGGAACGGCCGGTCAAACGGAATCCGGCTCCATCAGCTTCTCTCACGAAGTTTCGACGACAGACGCCAAAGATGAAGGATGGACACACTCCGCGGCCTCATCTGAGCAGGTTGTTCGCACAGTTCCGCCGATGACTCAAGTGTGGGGACGTTTGCAAGTGAACGTTGGAGAGATGGTGGTGCCGTTTAGTGCGCAAGCAACGATTGACGGTGACGTTGATGCAAATGATGACAATTTATTGAAAGTTAGCGACATTACGGATAGACAGTTCGGAGACGACGATGCCCGGGTAATTACTATTGGAGGCGCAATTCACGCGACAACTGCATCCGGGGATATCGTGACTTTCTACGAGACGCCATTGACGGCGGCGAGTTGCGCGGAACACTCAGGAATGTTCCGGGTACTACCGAATTAGGAAGAGAAGAATTCTGAGCTTATAGGCCGGTGTCGGCTGCTCAAGAGATTTTACGGAGAGAAATCAGATGCCTCACACGTGCAATACGTGCAATGGAACTGGAAGATGCCCGTTCTGTGGCGGCACAGGCGTTCAAGCTGACGGACAAACCTGCTACAACTGCTCCGGGTCGGGGGTATGTCCGACTTGTAACGGTACGGGCATGATCGAAGATAACGTCTCGCCATCATAGCTGTCTCCTACACAGGCAGGCGACAAGTTCGTAATCGGCATACGTACCATACGGCGATAACCGTTCATCAGTCATACCGGATGTGGCAACGGGCGGACTGGCCTCGGCGAGCCGAATGTCATCTGAGCGTCTGTGGTACTCTTCCTCGCGCGCGGAGCGCCCACGATACAGATAGACTTCAGAATCTCCTTTGCCCTACAACGGGAGCGGCTGCGACCGCACTCATTTCTGCGGAAGCTGTGGCCTTCCTCACCATTACGACCACACGGATGTGCAGTTCACTTGCGCCCCTTGCGGATCACACATACGTCACCGACCGCAGTACCCGGCAGCCCTAGGAACGTTGGAATAGAGCAGATTCTTGAAACCTATTTCGATAGCGATAATGCTTTGTCGCTGTCTTCGATTTGGGGCCCGAGGCACCGGCCTCTCGGAGAGAGCGCGCGTATTGTAAAGGTTTGGATGACCACGCTTGCTCTGCAAGCCCGGGGCAACCGTGGTGTGGAACCAGTCGGATCGCGGTAACGTCAGGTGGATATGGCCCGCTTTCTGATCGAACCAAGCGCCTATGTTGAGATACGCAGTATTACCCCCGCGCTCACTCTTCCTGATGTCGTCATCCATGTTTACCTCGAACTTGCAAGAGGAGAATATGAGATGCCAGGATGCGACGCGACAATCCCGAATCCGGTGAAGTGCAGAATTGGCTGTTTGCGGACGATGCCAGCGCCGATCCGACAAACAGCGCATCGTTGATGCATTCCAACTCGGCAGCATCGAAAGCCCTTTTAGAACTCACGCCGGAATAAGACGCCGCCCTCGGCAAAAATGCACCCGGTAATTGTGTGGGTCGGCGCGAAGGAATGCGAACTCTCGCGGTGGTGCGCTTTCGTTACCCTTTCTGTGCCTAGGAGGCCCGTAACCGTGCCTCGCGGCCGGGGGCGCGGCCGCGAAAGTGATTGTGAGATACGAGCGGGTGTTTTCAATCATGCCGGTGTGTTTCGGCGAGATTGTCCATTCATACCCACACCATGCGAGAAATCCCAACGGGTTTCGCAGTGTGGTGAGGGTTAATTTGTGTTTACTGTCCGCCCGTCCGTACTCTTAAGAGGCGGACGCCACTTTTAGGTGTCCGTCCGCTGTCCGTTCTCGGCGGACAGACAGCTCTATTCTGTTATCTCTTTAGTTACTCCTGTGCCATGAATGTTGGCTTTATGTTCACCTACCCAGGTCCGGCTGCGCTTAATACCGCCGTCCGCGAGGAGTGCCACTAGGTTGCGGACGGACATTTCGGGATTGCAGCGGATCATCGCGACCGCCTCATCGTCCTTGCCGTCCTTGTTGCCCGGTGAATTTGCGCTTTGCCAAAACGACGGGCTGATCAGATTCGACATAGTGCATTCGGCAAAACGCATCGCACGTTGCTTCAAATGGCTTGCTCTCGAAGTCGCGTTGCTTGACGTTTTCGATGAAGGATGCCGACTTGTATTGCTCTTTTGGATTTTGCAGGCGCGTACCCCAGCAGCTCGTCAGAAACGCTCCCAGCTCACCGCTGCCGCGCATGACATTCTCAAGGGTTAGCTCGTCCGCTTCTTTCGTACCTTTTGCGGAGTGGTGCAGCAACAGAATCGCGGCAGCTTTTTTCTCGCCTTTCATCAGGCCGAAGACCTGGGCGGCGAACCGCTTCATGTCTTCGGCCTTGTCCTCGGCGCCTTCAATAAAGCGGATAGCTGTATCCAAGATGACAACCGCGTCGTCTAGCTCTTCTGGGACAAGATTGGGCAGTTTCAGCTCGTCTTCTTTGTTCATGGTGCGGACGAAGAGGGTATCGCAAACGTATGACGTCAGTCCGATGAGCTTGAGCCATCCAGCGAAGCTCCGCAGACCCATTTCGGGACATAGGTACAAAACCCTTGACGGTTTTCGAGTCACTGGAAACTTGCCGAACAACGGCTCGCCGGTAGTAAGCGCGTGGGCAACGTTTAAGGCGATAAGACTCTTACGCTGCCCAACCGGCGCCGCCAATCCTGTGATGCTGTCATACAAAAGAAAGCCGTCAATCAGGAATTCGGGCGGTGGCGTGTTTTCCACTTCCATTTTTGTGTGGTATCGCGTCCGCCAGTCCACCGGCGCCAAGGGTTCGCCCGCTATCCTGCCGCCAAGCATGACATCCGGCTCGGGTTCAGGCAGCGGGAACTTGCACGCGTTTCTGACGAGTTTGTCCAGCTCATCGTCATCAAGGGGTGGAACCATCCGGTTTGCATTGGTGTCAATCGCATATGCTCGCAAAGCGTCGTCGTCATAACCTTGCGCGCGCTTCGCCCCGAGAAGGCTAATCATGTGGACGTTGCGATGGTCAGTAATCAAGCCGCCGTCATCTGTGACGCGCTCATTGGGCTTACCGGGCGCGCCTGGGATCGGAGCGGATTTCAACCCCAAGACGTAGTTCGGGACAGGCATCACCGGCCCATCGAACAAGACCTCATACGTTTCACCGCTATCCGGGTGAACGCTTCCAGCGGCCATCACATAGCCCGAGGCGCCACGTATGTCGCCGGAGTAATCGCCATCCGCCCAGGGGATGGACTTGACGCCGCTTCCTTGGTAGTAGAGCTGAACGCCGTAGGAATCGCGGCGACCTGTATGCACGGCGTATGTCCACGGCAAGCCCGAACGTTCCCGCCAGTGTCGCAAATCGTCGAGGTCATTAAGCCCATGGTCGCAATCGAGGACGGTTAACCCGCTCGCGCCGGTCGCAATGGCGACATTGGCGTCAGGCCACTCCGTCCACCATGCGCGGACTTGATCTTCAGCAAGTGTAGCGGCATAGAATCCACCGTGGACGGCGGGCTCTTTGGAGCGTGGCTTGCACGGAAAGACCCACCATCCGCGCCGAATACAATCAAGCGCTATTTCGAGGAAGGTCATTTCCCCTCCCGGAGCAAACGGCAGAACGGTTCACCGTTGACTGGCTTTTCGGCCAGTTTGTAACCGAGCAAAAGATCGACACGGCATTGTGCGAAACTGCACCGCCCGTCAAACTCAGGGTTCGCTAAGACGAGAGCGCGGTTGTAGAGCGAACTAAATCGGCTTGTCAGTGTGAATGTCCGCTTTTCTTCCGCGAGTCGGCTGATACTCCAGCGAACGTATTCACCCAGACTCTTGCCCGAAAACACGGACGGCTTTCGCTCTCGCAGCTTTCGCTGCATGAGTGAGAAGACTTCAGGTTGCGTCGTGAAATGCTCCTTCCATGCCACAAGGAGCGGGTCACCTGGATTTGGTGCACGCTCAACGATGGCTCGCAGTGGCACGACATCTCTCGCCGCTTCATCGAAGGCGATTAGCGTGTGCAATGACGGGATACGCTCAAGTTCGATAACAATCGGCGGCTTGGTCCAAACATCTCCAACGCGCAAACTTCGAACGCCGCCTTCCAGTCGGAAATCAGATTCCGTTCGCGGTTGAACTTTCCCACGATGAATGATGATAGGCAGAATCCGGTCCGCCACGCTGCGCCGAAACTCCAGCATTCCGCTTATATCGGGATAGAAGAGAGTTATCACGCGCGCCATCAGCGCCGACAGGGCATTCATTATCGAGTAGCGGCTGTGCTTTTCCCAGGATCGATCCCATCGCAGAAACTCGACGATGCTGTTTATCCCGGTCCGCTTTCGTCCCACTCTCTTCAACCAGCGCAGTTCAGCGACAACCGCCGTGAGAAAGCTCGGATTGAACCGGTGAAACTCCGCCAGTTCTTGAGCTAGAGGATGTGGGTTGCGTGCGAGCAGGAGTTCGATTGCGTCGGTGCGATCTTGCTGAAGACTCGAAAATGCGATGCGTGCCATCGTGTTTAAACCTCAACTCGATGGTAGGATTCTTATGTGACAAGAAAAAGGCACTAATCGTGGCACGCATAAACCTTCCAACTCGCTTAGTTTTTAGTGGCGTAGCTGCAAAGTGGCGAATAGAAACACATAATTGTGTTGCCTTTGTCGTCGCTACTGTTGACACAGAGTCGCCGACGCCTGGAGAACATGATGTCTGGAAACTCCGCGCTAAGTTCTTTGCTCTCTCTGAGACGAACGATGCATTGCTGGCTTTCCTCAATGAAACCGGGGCATGGTCTAACGGCGAGCAAGTCAGTTGGCCCCAATCAATCCGACATATTCATGAATTCCCCTTCCGCGTGAAGCAGGTGAGCGCAATATGGGAATATCGGAACCGGCTTCGCCGGGCTCTTCTGAACAAGGCAGCCTTCCGGGAATCCTTCGAGGCGAAGAATTCTGAGTTCCCAGTGAAATTCAAGCTGACGGCGACCACGGTCGAGGGCATCATCGAGGCATTTGACACTGCTCAGGCGCTGCTTGCTTCTGTGCTTATTGACGCTGCGAGAGGCATCCGTTTCAAGATGTGCGCTCGCAAAGACTGCGACGAACTCTTTCCCATTGAAAGTCGGCACAAGCGAAAGTTCTGTTCTCAGTATTGCGGCCATCTCGTATCCATGCGCCGTGAGCGAGAACGGGAACAACGAGCGAAGCGTACGGAAGCAAAGCGGAAAGCATTGCGCTGAAATACCCCCGGCTTGTACTATTCCGTGCAGGCAGGAAGTTCGCGCAAGTTGTTGATTTTATAGGATGGTGGGCGAGGCGGGGATCGAACCCACAACCCCCGGCTTAGAAGGCCGGTGCTCTATCCAATTGAGCTACTCGCCCGGAAAGGACACCGGCGGTGGGAGGGAGCCGGCTGTTTTTATTGTAGCGAGAACCGCGACCGCCAGCACGGATTCCCAGTTTGCCAAAGCCGCGGCGGAATCACGGCCGCAACCTGCGGCGTAAAGCGTGATCCCGTAACCCGCACGGTCATCCGCGCGCGCGGCGCGAATCACAACATCCACCCGGCCATTGTTTACGGAAACCCCGCGCAGATCATCGGCCAATTGCTTCGCCCAGCTCTCGTGGAATTCAAAAGAA
>Ga0153933_1000545_pt1 | contig 13088 bp, 10 predicted proteins | sample TSNJ017MetaG_FD_102275 | JGI IMG/M metagenome (GOLD analysis project Ga0153933, IMG submission 102275) | Attine ant fungus gardens microbial communities from New Jersey, USA - TSNJ017 MetaG | ecosystem: Host-associated > Fungi > Mycelium > Unclassified | place: USA: New Jersey, Wharton State...
GGCCTGGACGGCAGGCTCGACCAGCGGCATGTCGCTGGCGCAAAACGGCGAACGGCTTTTCGCCAGCCTGGGCTGCAACTCCTGCCACTCCGGCGATGCCGCGGCGCGCGGTCCGAATCTGGCGCAGGTTTACGCATCGCGGGTGCAGCTGGTCAACGGTTCGTACACCACCGTGGACGACGCTTTCCTGCGGGATTCGATCCTGAACCCGACTATGCACCAGACGGCCGGCTTTGCGCCGATCATGCCGACGTATCAAGGGCAGATCAGCGAAGAAGGGCTGATCGACCTGGTGGAGTACATCAAGACCCTGCACTCGAACATGCGCATTCAGCAGACGCTGAACACCACTCAGGTGCAGGGCGCGAGTTTAGGGCAGAATGAAAGTATGGCTACTCAACGCAGCTTCAGCGACCTCGAATCCCGCCAGGTGCAGAAGTCGGTGCAGACGCAACGCCAGACGACCGGCGCACAGCCGGGGACGGTGAAACAATGAGCACAATCGTAAGCCTTCCGGATCAGTCGACAGCAACCCTGCCGAAGCGGTCTTACCTGAACAGTGAATACGGCCTGAAGAGCTGGCTGCTCACCGGTGACCACAAGCGGATCGCGATCCTGTACCTGATCTCGATCACGTTCTTCTTCTTTATCGGCGGAGCCATGGCGGGATTGATCCGCCTGGAGCTGCTGACGCCTGAAACCGACCTGATGGCGGCCGACACCTACAACAAGCTCTTCACCATGCACGGCATCGTGATGATCTTCCTGTTCCTGGTGCCGTCGGTTCCGGCCACGATAGGGAACTTCCTGATCCCGATCATGGTGGGCGCGAAGGATCTGGCCTTCCCCAAGATCAACCTGCTGAGCTGGTACCTCTATATTGCCGCGGGCATCTTCACCGTTGCTGCGCTCATCTCCGGCGGCGTGGATACGGGCTGGACTTTCACCACGCCTCTAAGCACCCACTACCTCAATACGCACGTGATCACGGCAGGGCTGGGTATTTTCATCGCCGGCTTCAGCTCCATCTTCACCGGACTGAACTTCATCGTGACCATTCACCGCATGCGCGCGCCGGGCATGACCTGGTTCCGGCTGCCGCTGTTTGTGTGGTCGAACTATGCGGCTTCCATCCTGATGGTTCTGGGCACGCCGGTTCTGGCGATCACGCTGGTGCTGGTTATTCTGGAACGCACGATCGGCATCGGGGTGTTCGATCCGACCAAGGGCGGCGATCCACTGCTGTTCCAGCATCTGTTCTGGTTCTATTCGCACCCGGCCGTGTACATCATGATTCTGCCCGGCATGGGCGTGATCTCCGAAGTCATCAGCACCTTCTCGCGCAAGCGCGTATTCGGATACACGGCGGTGGCCTTCTCGTCGGTCGCGATTGCCGTCTTCGGATTCTTCGTCTGGGCGCACCACATGTTCATCATGGGTGTGTCGAACTACTCGGCCCTGGTCTTCTCGCTGCTGACCATGCTGGTGGCGGTGCCTTCGGCGATCAAGATCTTCAACTGGTCGGCAACGCTCTACAAGGGCTCACTCACCTTCGAGACGCCGATGCTTTACGCCTTCGGCTTTATCGGGCTGTTTACCATTGGCGGCCTGACGGGCGTCTTCCTGGGCACGCTGGGCATGGACATCCACCTGACCGAGACCTACTTCATCGTGGCCCACTTCCACTTCGTGATGGTGGGCGGCATGCTGATGGCCTTCCTCGCCGGCATCCACTTCTGGTGGCCCAAGATGACTGGCCGCATGTATCCCGAAGGACTTTCGAAGCTGGCTGCGTTGATCACCTTCATCGGCTTCAATCTGACCTTCTTCCCGCAGTTCATCGTGGGCTACCTGGGCATGCCGCGGCGCTATGCCGCGTATCCGCCGGAGTTCCAGGTGCTGAATGTTCTTTCGACCGCGGGTGCATCGGTGCTTGGCGTCGGCTATCTGCTGCCCATGCTGTATCTGGTCTGGTCGCTGAAGTATGGCAAGATTGCTGGCGCGAATCCATGGCAGGCGACGGGGCTGGAGTGGCAGATTCAATCGCCTCCGCTGACCGAGAACTTCATCGAGACGCCGGTAGTCGACTACGAGGCCTACGACTACGACTGGCTGGCAAACAAGACCAGGAACGAGGTGCACACCGTTGGATAGCCACGCGATCGCAACCCATCCGGATCACGCGCACGCCGAACACGAGCATCCGCCGTATCTGCGCCACCATTTTGCCACGGTGGAGCAGCAGCGGGAGACGGCCAGCTTCGGCATGTGGCTTTTCCTGCTGACGGAAATCATGTTCTTCGGCGGCATGTTTGCCGCCTACCTGATCTATCGCAACTGGTACTATCCCGCGTTTGTGGCCGGCAGCCATCAGCTATCAATCCTGCTGGGCACGGTCAATACCGCAGTGCTCATCTGCTCCAGCTTCACCATGGCGATGGCGGTTTACTCGGCAGAGCTGAAGCGCAAGGCTGCGCTGATCACATGGCTGCTGCTGACTATCCTGCTGGGATTGGTCTTTCTGGGAATCAAGGCCGACGAATACCACGAGAAGTGGGAAAAGCATCACGTCCCGGGTCTGAATTTCAGCCCCAGTGACTTTGTGAATGGAACAAAGGATTATCCGGACGACAAGCTGGCTCCGGACATGGCGCAGAAGACACAGGTTTACTTCTCGCTCTATTTCGCGATGACCGGCATGCACGCGCTGCACATGATCATCGGTATTTCGATCCTGATCATCCTGGTGATCCGCGCCCGACAAAATGCCTATACCGAAGGGCATATGACGACGATAGAAAACTTCGGGTTGTACTGGCACTTCGTCGATATTGTGTGGATATTCCTGTTCCCGCTTTTATATCTGATCAGCCGGCACCAGTGACGAGAGAATTGACCCAGAGGCGATAGCATGTCTGCACACGAACCGAACGAACCTACTTCCGATCACGTACATAAGATTGTCAGTCCCGTAGTTTATGCAATGATCTTCGGCGCGCTGCTGGTATGCACCGGGCTCACCGTGGGTGCTTCGTATCTCGAAATGGGCATCTTCAATCCCATCGTGGCTCTGGCTATCGCGGTCTTCAAAGCCGTACTCGTCGTGCTCTTCTTCATGCACGTGAAGTACAGCTCGAAGCTGACCAAGCTGACAGTTGCGGCTGGGTTCTTCACCTTCTTTGTGCTGATCACGATGACGATGACGGACTATATCAGCCGGGCCTGGGGATTATGGTAGGACTGCAGCTAAGGGCCGGGTAGCTGAGAAGCGGGTAGCTAAGGGCCGGGTGGCTAAAAAGCGGATCGCGAAAAGCAAAAGACTAAACGTTCGAAATAAGAAAGGCGGCTTTGGCCGCCTTTCTTATTTCGCAAGACGTTCTGTACTGCCGCATTCAGCCTGATTAATATTCGATTTCGTCATCATCGCCGACCGGCATTGTGTTGTGGGGTCCAGTGCCTTGCTGTTCCACAAATTCCAGGTTGTATATCTCCCCTCTCAGCTCTCTCATTTTATTAATCAAACTCGATGCATGCGAATCCGGCATGATGTCATTCGGATCGAGCTTGTATTTCCATTCATGTTCTGAATCGAAATCGAATTTAGAGGGGATCAATTTGGCGTTCTGCCTGAGCTTTTCTGCTATTCGTGGCGGCATTTTTGATGCCATTTCCAGAGCCTGCGCTTTTAGCTCTTCTAGCGCAGCAATTCGTTCTGTTTTTCGGCTCGACACAGGGAGTCTCCTTTTGCTTAAGCCTCCCGGTGCTTAGCCTGTAATGAATATGCCGTTGTTCATGTACCGAGTCAAATGGATTGAAAATGAGTTTCAAAAAAGTGCAGCTATAGCTTCTTTAGCTTAGGGCAAGAAAGGCGGCTTTGGCCGCCTTTCTTCTTTGGCCGCTAAATTTTCGGATTGCGAAAGCGGACAACGCTAACGCGGTCCCGGCCTGCTCTTTGCATCTACGATGAGGAGTGGAGAATGAGAGCGTGCCCAGAGCTTCAAACAAACAAGAAGAGCAGAGCCAAGAAGAGATTCCAGAATTTCTGACGAAGCTGGCCGATGATCCGCGCGTTACCGTTCGCCGCAGCGGTGCTCCGCTGAAGGACGCCAAATGCGTCGTCTACTGGATGCAACGTGCGGAGCGGGGTATCGATCATCCTGCGGTCGATCTGGCGATCAAGATCGGCAATGAGCTGGGGCTGCCGGTGATTGCGTACTTCTCGGCGATCTCAAATTTTCCTCATGCCAATCTGCGGCACTATGTGTTCCTCAATCAGGGACTCGCGGATATTGAGGAAGATCTTGCCGAGCGGAATGTCACCTTCATCGTGCGGCGGCCGCCCAATAATTCACTCGAGGCGCTGCTGAAAGAAACCGGCGCGGCCATGGTGATCGGCGATGAGAATCCCTGCCGGGAGCCGGAGCGCTGGCGCAAGGTTCTCGCAAAAAGATTGGACCTGCCTTTCTGGACGGTGGATGCGGATGTGGTGGTGCCGTCGTCGGTGTTTCCGAAACACCAGTACATGCTGCACATCATGCGCCCGAAGCTGAATGCGGAGCTGCCGAAGTATCTTGTGCCACTCGAAAATACGAAGGCCAAGCATCACTGGGCAAAGCCGCGCGGCTTCGAGCACTTCAACGTGAAGGACGATGTCACGCAGGGGTGGAGAAATCTCGACCGGTCTGTGAAACCCGTGGACAGCTTCACCGGTGGGACGCATGCGGCTCTCAAGCGGCTGAAGCATTTTGTGCAGCATCAGCTTGCTGAATACGATACGCAGCGCAATCATCCGGAGGTGGACGGCACGAGTCAGATGTCGCCTTACCTGCATTTCGGGCACATCTCGCCGCTGACCATTGCGCTGGCTGGCGATGACGCGCTGAAGGAAGGCAGGGTGACGCAGGCGGCGCGGGATTCGTATATCAACGAGCTGATCGGATGGCGGGAGCTGTCGGTCAATTTCGTCAAATACGTGCCGAATTACGACTCCATCGAGTGCGCGCCGGAGTGGGCGCAGAAGACGCTGCGCGAGCATGCACGCGACAAGCGCGATCCGATGTATACGCTGGAAAAGATGGAGCGCGGCGAGACCTACGACGAGTTGTGGAATGCGGCGCAGATGCAGATGGTGAAGATGGGATGGATGCACAACTACCTGCGCATGTACTGGGCGAAGAAGATGCTGGAGTGGTCGCCGAATCCGGCGAAGGCTTGGGAGTGGGCGGTGATCCTGAACGACAAATATGAATTAGACGGGCGCGACCCGAATGGGTATAACGGCATCGCGTGGGCCATGGGCGGGGTGCATGATCGTCCTTGGTTTGACCGGCCGATCTTCGGGACCATTCGTTATATGTCGGGTGGGTCTACGGGGAAGAAGTTCGATTCGAAGCGGTATATACGGCAGCAGCTAGGAAGCGGTTAGCTATGAGCCGGCCAGCTAAAGTCCGGAGAGCTATGGTCCGGTCAGCTAAAAAGCGGGTCGCGGAGGGCGGCACTTCATTTTTGTGGTCTGCCACCTTGCGCGATGAGGCTGCGTAAGCTGTGGTCACTCCGGCACCCACGATTTGTGCACTCGCTCGACCTTATCTGGTATTGCCACACTTTCAAACCGAAGTAATCTGGTGAGCCCGCTTTGCGGGTCCCATAATTCTCGCGTCATTTCCCAATCGAATCTGACGTAGCCTCCCCCTGCGATTTGCATGCCCATGTCCTCAGGCCGGCGGGGATGGGCGGCGGAAACAGGTGCGCGGTGAGATCACTCCGGTGGCGCTGGTGCGTGTGTATCGCGGTGCTGTTCGCGGGAAGCGTGCTGCGGGCGCAGCAGTCTTCTGCGGCGATCGGGAATGCTGTGCAGCAGGAGCAGCGCTCGGCGCGCTTTCTGGCAGAGCGGAGCTTGCGGCGTGGCGGCTCCTTGAATTACGCGAGGATGCTGGCTGGGGCGCGGGCTCGGCACCGGCTGGCGGTGAGGGGGATGGTGCGCGGCCAAAACGATTCGAGCATGTCGACAGGCACGGCATCGTTGACTGCAGCTTGGCAGGCGGTGGGCCCGGCGCAGGTTTCTACTGCGGAATACGGGCTGGTGACGGGGCGGGTTACTACTGGCCAAACGGCTGTGTCTTCGGTTCGCCTTCCATTGCCTCATGGAATCGGGATTCGCGGCCGAATGCTCGCCCTGCTGGCTCCATTCGGCTTGATCGCTATACGCCGGCGTCGATGGAGGGCAGCCGTATTGCTATGTGCTGTGCTGCTTTGGCTGCCTCTGGGCTGCGGTCTTGGTGTGACCTCGGAAGCTGCCAGCTCTGGAGTGAGCACGAGCGATACACAGGCCAATGCCACACCCCCAGGGACGTATACCATCACGGTGACGGGAATTGCTCCTGGATTGAACCATGCGGTCCAGTTGACGCTGATCGTCGAGTGAAGAAAGAAGTGGTTCTTAAGGTATTGCTGCGTTAAATGCCCGCAGACTCCCAGGTAAGCCGGAATGCACTAGAATTGAGGGGAAAGCTCGCAAGGCATCCGGTATTTCGATCTGAAGGAGTATGAGTTCGCTGGTTTAGCGGCAGCTATGACGCCCCGGCTCCCCACACTTATGCGTAGGCAATTGGTCCTGGCCTCTGGCGTTTTTCTTTTGTCGTTTTCGTATCTGGCATCGGCGCAAACTTCTTCGACCGACCCTTTCTCGACGGGGTCCACCTCTCCGCAAACGGATTGCTCCGACCCGTTACTGGCGAACTCATCCGGCTGCCAGTCCGGCGATCAGCAAACTACGGCCGGCGCGGGATCGCCGCTGCAGAATTACGGCCAGGCCGGTGCTGCTCAGATCAACCAGTCGGGGCGGCCGCAGAATTACAACGATACGACGAATCCTACGGGCCAAAATCGCTTCGCAAATCAAGTGCCTCTGCCACCGCAGCCTCTGACGGAGTTTCAGAAGTTTGTGGCCGGGACGACAGGACAGGTGCTGCCTGTTTTCGGAGCCAATCTATTTCAGAACGCGCCTTCGACCTTCGCACCTCTGGATCAGACGCCGGTGCCCCCGGACTACGTGATCGGGCCAGGAGACCTGTTGCGGATCAGGGTGTGGGGCCAGGTGAATTTTTCATCCGACCTCCGCGTGGATCGTTCAGGCGAGATTTATCTGCCTCAAGTGGGGCCGGTGCATGTTGCCGGACTGCCCTTTCAGGCTCTGGATGAGCACGTGAGAGCCGCCGTATCCAGGGTCTATCGCAATTTCGATCTCACAGTAGACATTGGCCAGACCCGGGCCGTGCAGGTGTACGTGGTGGGTCAGGCGCATCGGCCGGGCACGTATACGGTCAGTTCTCTAAGCACGCTGGTCGATGCCTTGTTTGCCAGCGGCGGACCATCGGTTGAGGGATCGCTGCGGCACATTCTTCTGAAGCGCGGCGGCAATACGATCGTTGACTTCGATCTCTATGACCTGCTGGTGAACGGAGACAAGTCGAAGGACGCGAAACTCGAATCGGGCGACATCATCTTTATCCCTGCGGCGGAACCGCAGGTGGCGCTGACCGGCAGTGTGCGCCGCCCCGGGATCTACGAACTGCGGGACAACTCGACGATGCAGCAGATTCTGACCGCAGCAGGCGGGACATCTACAGTTGCCGCGGAGGCGCGCATTTCAATCGAGCGGGTCGAGGACCATCAGAACCGCGCGGCGATGGAGATCGCCTTCGATCCTACTGGACTGGCGACGCCTCTCCGCGGTGGGGATATCATCCGGATTCTTTCCATCACTCCGATGTATCAGAAGACGGTTACACTGCGCGGGAACACTGCGAATCCGGGCCGCTTCGCCTGGCATCCGGGGATGCATGTTTCCGATCTGATCCCAGATCGCGATTCGCTGCTCACGCGAAATTACTGGTGGAAGCGGACGCAGCTGGGATTGCCGGCGCCGGATTTTCAGCCTGTTCCCTATTTGGCAGCACAGAATCAGCCTACCAATCCTGTCGATTTGCGTTTTCGCAAGCAGTCTCTGCAAAGCCGCGTGCCTTTGTGCCCGGCCGGCACTCAGGTTCAAGCAGCAGGCGGAACTAATAACTCGACCAACGCGGGCAATGCGACCGCAATCAATGGGCCGTGTATTCTTGGACGTACTCCGACGGGAGTCAGCGGCACTGGCAATCAGGATGCATTCGACCAATCCTTGCAAAATGATTCTCAGACCCAGAACCAGGGCCAGCTAAACATACTTCCAGGCGGAATTTCTCCGAACTTGACTCAGTCTCCAGATCAGCAGGATCAACAAGACCAGCAGGATCCACAAAATCAGCAATATCAACAAGGACTGCCTTTTTCAGCCAGCAACCGGCCTCCCAGCGATGAGTCGTTGGCCGAACGCGAAGCAGGTCTGGTAAGACAAAAGACCGCGTCTTCAGGGCAACCGCGTAATACGGTCCAACTGTCTGCCCCGGAGATCGATTGGGATAATGCAACCATCGAGCGTCTTGATCCGGTCACGCTGAAGACTTCGCTTGTCAATTTCGATCTGGGAAAGATGGTCCTACAGCATGACCAGAGTCAGGATCTGGAGCTGCAGGCAGGCGATGTGATCAATATCTTTTCACAGGCGGACATCCATGTCCCCATCGCGGAACAGACCAAGTTTGTCCGGCTGGAAGGCGAGTTCGTTCATGCCGGCACGTACAGCGTGAAGCCGGGAGAGACATTGCGCCAACTCGTCGAGCGCGCCGGCGGGTTGACTTCGGACGCTTATCTTTACGGCTCGCAGCTTACACGCGAGTCGAGCCGAGTGGCTCAGCAGCAGCGCATTGACGACTACATTCAGTCGTTGCAATTGCAGATTGAGCGCGGCACTTTGGCGCAGGCCTCGTCAGCTATTTCATCCGCTCAGGACATTGCGAGTTCCACAGCAGCTGTCACAACCGAACGAGAACTGATTGCCAAACTTCAGCAGATTCGGGCTACAGGGCGCGTTGTGCTGGAGGTACATCCCGACAGTGCTGGTGTTGCCAGCCTGCCAGATGTGCCACTTGAAGACGGTGACCGCTTCATTGTTCCATCGGTTCCGGCAAGCGTAAACGTGGTGGGATCGGTCTATGACCAGAATTCATTCATTTATCAGAACGGACGGCGGGTCGGCGAGTACCTTCATCTGGCGGGCGGCCCGAATCGCGACGCCGATCGGAAGCACATCTTTATTGTTCGGGCGGATGGTTCTGTGTTGAGCCGGCAAGCTACCAGCAGTGTCTGGGGCAACACATTTGACAGTGTGCGCCTGAACCCAGGCGACACGCTTGTGGTTCCCGAAAAGACGTATGGGCCTTCCGGATTGCGTGGGTTCCTGGAGTTCTCTCAGCTCTTCTCGCAACTGGCTTTTGGAGCGGCGGCGATCAGCATCCTGCAGTAGAGCCTGAAGATGAAGATAGGGTGCTAATTTCTATTGCGTAAATAGGGCGAACAAATATGGGTGGGTATAGCGCATGTCACCGGCATGCGCTATCGACTTTAAGGGTCAAGGGGTCACTGGCTGCGAGGGTGATCTAACCCGATCCTCCTCTCAGGGAAAGCATTTCAGAATGCACGGACGCTTGGTGCAATGCTGGATGAGTGCGATAAGGGGAAGGGCCAAATGCCGTTGGCTGGGGATCGGGGAGGGTGCAATGAAAGCGCTATCATTCAATGATGATGGCGGAAATACCTGGACAGATGAGTAAATCGAGAAAGATGAATAAGTGTGGCGCGGAGGGCTTAGTAAGCTCCCTCACGATGCATCATGACGAAGACGGTCTTCAAGATGATCTTGAATTCCATCCACAAGCTCCACTGCTTGACATAGCGTACGTCGAGAAGAACACGCTCCTCGTAGGTTACATCGCATCGTCCTGATACCTGCCAGAGCCCGGTGATGCCGGGCATCGCGTAGGAGTAGGTCTGAAGGTAAATTCCGTACTTCGGCTTCTCTCCATCAACGATGGGCCGGGGGCCAACAATACTCATCTCTCCGGCGAGCACGTTGATGAGTTGGGGAATTTCATCCAGACTGGTCTTTCTCAGAAACCTGCCCACGGGCGTTACCCTGGGGTCTTTTCTAAGCTTGTGCGTCTCAGACCATTCACGCCGGGCTTCGGCGTTGGTGCTGAGATGCTGCTCGAGCAGCTGATCGCTGTCCTTGTACATGGTGCGAAACTTCCAGACATACAGCGGTTGCTGGAATTGCCCGATGCGGCGATGACGATACAGCGCCGAGCCCCTGGATGTAATCCGGATAGCCGTAGAAATGAGCAGGCCCAGCGGCAGCAGGATGGGCAGTGCGGCAAAGACAATCACCAAATCTGTAAGCGGCTTGATCGCGCGATAGGCGAAGGACGCGATAGGCAGATTCGCAGGGATGCTGTGCGATTGTGGTTCACGCGCACCTGCGAAATCACTGGCGTGAAGGTGATCTTCCCGGTAGGCAATTTCAGTGTTGAAGAGTTCTGGTGTAGCCATGCAATCTTCTGAAAAGGTCCGATTCTTAAAGTTTGAATTCGTCTGTAAGACTCAGCCGGAAAAGTTTCATACGGGGCGGCCGAGCTGCTATCGGGATTGCTTCAGTTACCGGTGCTTTGTCTTTCAGCTATTCTGCGAAGGGCCACACCATCAATTATAAGCATGGGCCCAAGGAATTGTACGACGGCAAAACAGTTAATTAGACGCTCTGCGAATTCATATGTTCCCATCCAGATACGATCAGACTCTTCTTCGATGGTTGCAGACTGCTCTCTAACGTATAACGTCAGCCGTGGTAGAAATCCTTCTGAGAAAAAGTAGCGAGCGTGCGGCAAATTTAAGAAAACGTTGCCTGAAATCAGATCTCGCCCAACAATAAATCTTGAACATCGGCATTTTCTGAGACGCAGTTCAAACTAATTTGTTTACGGCTCAGTGCAGGAATATGCCATACGTCTCTCAGCCAGGGTAATAGACCGAACTCAGTTACAGATAAAGCTCTATTTCGTCGACTGCATGTTGAACCCCGAGTCATATCCTCAAATTATGTCCGATAGAGAATTCATGAATATGTAACTATTGCGTACCTGAATTGAATGCCACGCCCGCCATAAAGTTAGGATGCAGGTCCCCAGGAGCCGGGATGGCGCTACTCTATACGCCCTATAATGGGGTTGTCGTCAAAACCATGGAACGCGCGTCAATTATTAGAAAATCATGAGCTCAACCGAAAGAGTAACCGTCGAGGATGTGAGGCGGGTCGCTGAACTTGCTCATCTTCAGTTAAATACGCAGGAGGAACTGCGTATGCAGCATGACCTGAACGCCATTTTGGGCTACGTAGATCAATTGAATGAGCTGGATACGGCGAACGTGGCTCCGATGGCACAGGTGTCGGAGATCCTCGATTTTGACTCTGCGCCGCTGCTTCGCCCGGATGAGGTGCAGCCTTCGCTTGAGCGCAGCAGTGTGATGATTTCTGCGCCTGGTTCCGACGGAGTGTTTTTCAAGGTGCCAAAGGTGATCGAGCGTTAATCGAGCTGGGATCCGGATAAAAGAGATGACGAAGAATGTAGCTGAAATCGAACTGCCCAGAATCCCTGAGGCGCTTGCAAACGGAAATTCCTCGACTGCGCTGACGCATGAATGCCTGTCCGCGATTGAACAGAAGAATCCCGTCATCAATGCATTTCTGCATGTCGACCGGGAGGGTGCGCTTGCCCAGGCGAAGCGGATGGATGAGGCCGTGGCTTCTGGCGCTCCGCTTGGAGCTTTGGCCGGAGTACCGGTGGGCATTAAGGATGTGCTGACGACCAAAGGTCAGCCGACCACAGCGGGTTCGAAGATCCTTGAGAATTACCGGCCGCCCTACACCGCGACGGCGGTGCAGCGGATGATCGACGCCGGGGCGGTGATCCTGGGCAAGACCAATTGCGATGAGTTCGCCATGGGTTCCTCAAATGAGAACTCGGCTTATGGGCCGGTGCGCAATCCGCATGACACGGACCGGGTTCCGGGCGGATCGAGCGGCGGCTCGGCGGCGGCCGTGGCCGCGGGCATGGCTGTGGCTACGCTGGGTACCGATACTGGTGGATCGATCCGCCAGCCGGCTTCGTTCTGCGGCGTGGTGGGTGTGCTGCCAACCTACGGACGTGTGTCGCGCTACGGGCTGATTGCGTATGCATCATCCCTTGATCGCGTTGGCCCTTTTGCGGCCTCGGTGCGTGATGCGGCGCTAGTACTGAATGTGATCGCGGGATACGACCCGCTCGATGCGACGTCGTCGCTGCAGCCGGTGCCCGATTACACGGCGGAGATCGACAAAGGCGTATCGGGGATGAGGCTGGGTGTTCCGGCCGAATATTTTGGCGAGGGGCTCGACGCGGAGGTTCGCTCGACGATCGAAGCGACGATCGAGAGGCTGCGGGAGGCAGGAGCCGAGATCGTTCCGGTTTCGCTGCTGCATACACGCTATGCAGTGCCAACTTATTATGTGATTGCGACGGCAGAGGCGAGCGCGAATCTGGCGCGCTTCGATGGCGTGCGCTATGGCTATCGCGCACCTGAGGCGAAGACGCTGGCCGAGATGTACCGGCTCTCGCGTGAAGGCGGATTTGGCGCCGAGGTGAAGCGCCGCATTCTGCTCGGTACGTATGTACTGAGCGCGGGCTACTACGACGCGTATTACAAGAAGGCGCAGCAGGTGCGGCGCTTGCTGACCGACGATTTCGTCACTGCGTTCAAGGGCGTGGATGCGATTCTTACGCCTGCTGCTCCTACTCCTGCGTTCAAGATCGGCGAGAAGACGGACGATCCCATGGCCATGTACCTGGCCGATATCTACACGGTGACGGCGAATCTTGCCGGCATCTGCGGGATATCGGTGCCGTGCGGCGCTTCGCGCGAAGGATTGCCCATCGGATTGCAGATTTTGGGCAATCACTTTGCCGAAAGCACCGTGCTGCGCGTAGCGCAAGCCGTTGAGTCGCTTTCGACATAAATCTCGTTACCTCGGTGACCTGTTCGCGCGCAGCCGGCATGCCTATGCTGGCTGCGTGCTTCGCATTCTTTTCATTGCGGCTGTGTTTGCGGCACTTGCTACTACA
>Ga0153933_1000547_pt1 | contig 13063 bp, 12 predicted proteins | sample TSNJ017MetaG_FD_102275 | JGI IMG/M metagenome (GOLD analysis project Ga0153933, IMG submission 102275) | Attine ant fungus gardens microbial communities from New Jersey, USA - TSNJ017 MetaG | ecosystem: Host-associated > Fungi > Mycelium > Unclassified | place: USA: New Jersey, Wharton State...
AGTTGCCTTAACGGTGGTCGCAGTCCTTTCGAACGTCATAACCGCAACCGCGGGAGAGCCCATGCCTAGCTCAAAAGAGGTCGTGCAGCCGACAGCACCACCGCCGGTTAGTTACTTTGGCGCGAATGAATTCAGCCTCGGACTTTTTGGGTCTTACGGTTGGACGTACAACGATAACGACCGCGCGATTGGAAATCATGCCTGGGGAGGCGGCATTGACGGTCAATACTTTCCGCTGCAGCCATACTTGGGTTTCGCCATAGAGGGTGATTTCTTTAACGAAGTTCCCGGAGATTTTTTCGGGTCAACGGTGACGGGAAACGTAATCCTCCGCTACCCCCTTGATGTTAGGTTCCCTGGGTTCCACCTAGCACCCTATATTTTTGGCGGTGTTGGTGGCGTATTCAACTCAAATAACGCGTTCACCCGAGTGGCCACTTTCGGAAACGCCCAAGTACTGAATCGGCGTAATACTGAGGACGAAGTTCTCGGTGACGGCGGAATAGGGCTGGAGTACCGGTTTACTCCGCATATCGGGTTATTTTCAGATGTCCGATACAATGTGGTGAACGAATCTAAGAACAACTTCCCCTCAACTCGGATCGGTTTGCGCTTCGCGTTCTGAACGCGTTCACGCCGAGGGCCGCTGCCGTCATGCTAGCACGAGCGCGATTCTGAACCTTGCCTCGGCTTATGGCTGGAGTTTAAATGCTGGTGTCCTCAAGGCATCAGCATTGTCCTGCGAAGGAGTGGTAGAAAGAACTTCTCTACCAATTGGCTCCGGTCCGGGAAATGATCTAACAAGTTTTGGCCGAGTTTTTTATTTGGCCAAGCATGAGTCCGGCGTTAGCCCTACTAAGCGGTCCTCCTTGGCTTAAAAGCGAGGAAAGGTAGCAAGCTGGGTAAGCACGGCGGATGATTGATTTCTATCCGTAAGAGTGATCAGAAAACATCCCTTCCGGCAATAGTCACCGGCGGCGTCCACACCGTAGAGTCCTAGCGAAAAGCTGTCACAGGAGGAACCATGTACTTAGTTTTCCCCGAAGCAACCGTGGTGCCTGAACCTCGGTTCAAAGAACATACGGGCACGTCATTAGCCGCCATGGCAAATCAGCCGGAGAGCGTGATCTCTGCTCGGCGCCATGGGAGCAGGGACGCGATAACGTCATTTGACGAAATCATTGGTGAAGGCCAGGCCTGGCGCGAAATCATTAGACAGATCGAGATCGTGGCGCAAACGGATGCCACCGTTCTGATTATGGGTGAGACCGGCACCGGTAAAGAGCTCGTTGCTAGGGAGGTGCACTGGCGCAGCCGGCGCAAAAATCAACCGCTGATCCGGGTTAACTGCGCTTGTATCCCTAAGGAACTATATGAGAGCGAGTTCTTTGGTCATGTGAAAGGCGCATTCACCGGCGCGGTAAAGGACCGCATCGGCCGATTCGAGGCAGCGGCCGGCGGGACGTTAATGTTGGATGAGATTGGCGAAATCCCTCTTGAACTCCAGAGTAAGTTGCTCCGCGTTCTGCAGGAGAAATGCTACGAACGGGTAGGCGAAGAGAGGACTCGGTTTGCCGATGTACGGATCGTGGCCGCCACGAATCGAGATCTGGCGAAAGAGGTCGCGAGAGGGCGATTTCGGGAAGATTTGTACTACCGATTGAATGTTTTTCCGATCAAAGTTGCCCCGCTGCGGGACCGAAAGGAAGACATCCCGCTTCTCGCGGCCTATTTTGTCGAGTTAGCGGTTAAAGAACTCGAATGTCGGAGACCGCGGCTGACAGGAGCGGCCATAGAAACTCTCCTAAGCTATGATTGGCCTGGCAACATTCGTGAATTGCGCAATATCGTCGAACGGGCCGTTATTTTTGCTGGGGGTGGCACCCTGAAATTTGACGTTCCAAAAACCTTTGGTGACCCGGTTTCGCTGGTCTCGAAAGCTGACCCGGACGTCGATACGGAATATCTGACTGAGGCACAAATTCGTCGCCGCGAACGCCAGAACCTCTGCCTGGTATTACAGAAGACTGGCTGGAAAATCAAGGGCGTTGATGGAGCCGCAGAGCTTTTGGGAATCAAGCCCACTACTCTCATCTCGCGAATGGAAAAGATGGGTTTGAAGCGCCCGGCTACTGTGGGGGTGTAACCACGGTCGTGGTTTGAGGCGCTGGGGCTGGTGTAACCACAGTCGACCGAGTTACGGTAGTAGTTGTTGTCGGGACGGGGGTCACCGTCTCTTGGTGCTCGCACGCACCCAAGGCGCTGATGCTCACCGTCAAGAGCGCCAGCTTGGCGATGTTACTTTGCATTCTCATGTACGCTGTTCGCACGCGATCGCCTACACGGTTGCAGGTTTTCCCAAGCTCTAGTGATCCGCTTTCACAAAAACGCCGTTCCCTTCTGTGGCGAGGTTTTCCACCAAGACTTGAGGTTCAGCACCTAGTGTGAACTTAACGCCGCGGGCGATGCTACCAGGGTCTCCTTTGTATCGATAGATAAAGTTATCGGCGTCCCAATGCCTCAAAGGATAGAGTGCGCCGTCGGCCGGCAGCCGCATCCACAAAGAGCCGCCATCTTCGCTGATTTCAATGTTACCATAGTATTCATTTTGGTAGTTTCCAACGTAGCTGGAGAGCGGCTTAGCCGCAGCGGGAGAAGCCGGCGGTGTCAGTTTCGAATAGTCTTGGGTTTCGTTATTGCCGGCTTCGAGCACTTTTTGGAAATACTCAGTGGCGGGCGTCAGCCAGTCACGACTCGGTTTGCCTTCATGATAGAGGTCGAAGACGGTGTTAGCGATCGCTTCAGCCAGCCCAGTCGGTACTGCGTTGGTTAGAATCACAATTCCTAATTGATCTGATGGAGAGAGCCGCATCGTAGTAGCAGCGCCGACGGCAAAAGCACCGCTATGGCTCAAAACCAATTTGCCATTCGCATCCTCTTCGACACCCCAACCCAGTCCGTAGTAGGAAGGCTTCCCGGTAAATGGATCTGTGCCCTTCTGGATTTGGCCCGAGTGAGTTTCAGCCAATGCTTTAGCAGCAATGATTTGCTGGCCGTTCCAGACGCCGTCAGCAAGTTGAAGGCGCAGCCATTGGACCATATCGCGAACCGACGAGCTGGCGCCGCCGGCTGGAGCCTCGGCATCGGCAATCCGCAGGTATTGGGGGACCGCTTTTCCGTTAACGAAGATGTGGATATCTGCTTTGTTTACCGCGTTCCTGTAATCAGACCAGCGATAACTGCTGGAGGCCATGCCCAACGGCTTAAAGAGAAGCTCGTCAGCCACGACTTCCCACTGCTGACTCACTTTCCTGGCAGGGGCAATGGCACCTTCGGTAAAGGGGAAATTGCTGTAATTATAGCTCTTTCTGAATTCTCCCACCAGACGCAGGAAACGCATTTGATACAAAATTTGCGGGCGGGAAAACCCGAGATCTTCCAGCACGTCCCCGGCAGAGGTGGGCAAGCCGCTTCTATGGGAAAGAAAATCTCGGATGGTCGCTTGCTCAGTTACGGATGAATCCGACAGCTTAAAGTCTGGATCAAGATTTACGATCTTATCGTCCCAAGATATCCCGCCTCGACCCACCATGGCGGCGACAACGGTAGAGGCGATGGGTTTTGACACCGAGGCTAACTGAAAAACGGTGTCGGCATCGACCGAGGTTGACGTACCTGCTTTCCGGACACCGAATCCTTTTAAGTAGACCACTTTGTCCTGACAGACGATGCCGACCGCGACTCCGGGGACGCCGGTCTTCTGTATACCTTTTACTATGTAATCCTCAATCTGAGGAATCAGTTGCTCAATAGCGCCCGACTTACCGCTGCCAGTCTTCGCCTGAGCGAACGAAACAGAACCTAAACACGCGAGGAGGATCGCGCAGCGAGAGGGTTTCATTGGCGACATAGTGTCATCAATCAGTAAAGAACGGAAATAAAACGGCTACGTCTGTTTCACGGCGTCGCGCGAACACTCGAAAAGAGGGAGGAATTCCCTGCAGAAAATCTCATGGAAACAAAATGCGACGTTTTGATTACGGGAGCTGGGCCGGTGGGACTGACCATGGCCTCAGAAATGGCTCGTTACGGGTTGGCAGTCCGGATTTGCGACCAGAATGCGCAGCGTAGCGACAAGTCTAAAGCTTTGGTTGTCTGGGCTCGGACCCTAGAGTTAATGGATCGATTGGATCCGGCTTTGACTGCCCGGTTCATCAAAAACGGGCTCAAAGTTCGGGAAGCCGAAATATTTTCGGGCGGCAAGGAGATCGCCAGCGTCGACATAACCCAAACAGAATCACCGTACAATTTTGCGCTGATGATTCCACAAAGTGAGACCGAACGACTGTTGGAAGAACATCTGGAAAGCCTTGGGGTGAAGGTTGAGCGCGAGGTGAAATTGACAGGCTTTCAATGCAGCTCTGCCAGCGTGTCCTGCACTTTACTTGAACAAGCTAACCAAGAGGAGATCGCTGAGGCTTCCTGGTTGGTTGGCTGTGACGGTGCTCACAGCACCGTACGTCATCGCTTGGGAATGGAGTTTCAAGGTGACCGTCTCTTGAGCGATTGGATTCTAGCCGATATTCATCTGAAAGGCATCTCCGGCGAGCCGGCGATCAAGATCTATTGGCACGCTGATGGGGGGCTGGTGCTTTTTCCGATGGGTGAGAGCCGCTACCGGGTGATTGCGGATGTCAGTGAATCGTCAGGTTCGATCGGCGAAGGGAACCATCCGACTCCAACCTTGGACGAGATTCAGCAAGTCCTCGACGTGCGCGGTCCCGGAGGCATTCAGGTTGGCGACCCGGTATGGCTTGCCGCGTTTACTATCAACGAACGTAAAGTCTCAGAGTATCGCTCAGGCCAGGTCTTTCTGGCCGGTGATGCTGCTCATATCCATAGCCCCGCAGGCGGTCAAGGCATGAACACCGGAATGCAGGACGCATTTAACCTCGCTTGGAAGCTGGCTCTAGTTAGCCGCGGCAATTGTTCCTCGGAACCGTTGCTCAGCAGTTACAGCACGGAACGCAGCGCCATTGCCAAGAAGGTTCTCGAGGCGACCGGACGGGCGACAACGTTGCTGGTGATGAAAGGAAACGTTAAACAGACTATTCGAAATCACGTGGCATCTCTGGTGCTAGGCCTCGCTCCCGTTAGCCACACCATGGCCAATACGCTTACCGAGGTCGCAGTCGGTTATGCCGAAAGCCCATTGAACGCGGAGTCCGCGCAAATCGGTCACGGCCCCAAACCCGGTCAACGCGTGCCCGTCCGGAACGGTGAAGTGCCAATAGGCAACGGCAACCTTCCTCGATTCGCGTTATTCGCAGTAGACACCCCCGCAGTGCGATCGTTGCTCTCCAAGTATGCGCGTCTGCTAGAGGCTTCGCCTCGACCGCCATTTCATGAAGGCGGACTCTGGCTGGTTCGGCCCGATGCCTATGTCGCTTTGTCCGCGAAAGGAGATTCGTTGAATCTGGTCGAGCTCTATCTAAACCGCTTGACTCGATCAAAGTCCTGACTTCATGACCGGCGAGCGCAATCCGGCGATGATGTTCTCGTGCAGAGCAGCATTAAAGCTCTCCTTAATTGGATGAGCGTAGACTACTTGACGTTCATAGCTTCTTCCCCATACCGCATTTGCCAGGCTTGGCCATCGCTAAATTCGAGCGAAGTCTCCCAGCAAGGAAGTCAATGCGCCGTATAGCGTATTTATAAGACCTGGCATTCGACCCCAAAATCACCGTGATGCGGCACGTAGAATTTGGCGAAGCGTTAGCCCGGGGAACGCGGTTAACGGTCTACGCTCACGATAAACCCGACCGCTCTTTCACGGTCATTAAGTTTTGGATGGACGAAACGTCAGAAAACCTGCTGGCGCTGAAAACTGGCGTTCCCATCTACCAAGTCGAAGACGAGGAAGGCAGAACGTTTCTACTGATCCATCTCTCGATCGACGCCGGTGAACATCGCTGGTACCTCTGGCGACCGGATCATGCCGGCCTTGACTCCAGGTCGATCTTTAACGGGGCCCTGGCGCACGAATAGAAAACCTACCCGACGAGGTGGCGAAGACTCTATGGAAAAGTCGAGACCAGGCATAACTATGACGCCGAAGTGCATCTAGACCCAAAAGTCAGGCTCCGGATAGACCACCCCTACGCAGCCTTCACAGTTATTCTTCGAAACGACTAACTTGGAAGCTCAAGCCGGCGCCAGAGGGACAGCTGTACTTACACTTTGGTAGTACGTAGTTAGTGCTAAGGTATAATCTCGCCCGTTCCGAATTATTTCGAGCTATACTCATTTAGAATTGTCTTGAGCTCGGCTGACCTTATTCGCGCGGTATAATAGCTCCACGAACGGACCTTTTTTGGTGCTAAGCGTTAATTCTTGCGTTTTGCATTTGCATTGCTAACTCCATCGTGATAATAGGCAAATCGCACGGAACATTATTAGTGAGTTCCTCCTCCCTGACGCCGCACTCTTACGCGCCATTCGATCCAGGATCTCGCCCGATAATTAAGCATTGTCTGTCGTCGGCCAATACGAGTGGTGCGACCGAGAGGAGCAGTGTGGAGTCGTTTGGCTGACCGGAATAAGAAACGGCCTGGCAGTGAGCCGGGCTGATGATTGAACTAACCTCTAAAGCCCCAGAATATGCCAGACGACTACGACACCAGCGCTGAATACTTGAGAAATAGGGTGGAACAGTTAGCCCAGGAAATTACTCAGAGGGTGCAATCTCGGGTGGCTCCAGGTCAGGTGCAGCCCTTTTTCATTTGCGACATTGTCAACGGCGTCGAAGATGCCGTGAACGGCGTCGTAAACGCGACGAATGACGTCGTCAACGCCGTGATCAATGCGGCTCAAGACGCTGTTAATGCAACAGAGAATATAGTCGATCGTGCTGTAAACATCGGCGAGCGCGCCATAGATGCTACCGAAGAGGTGGTCAACGCCGTTACCGCGCATACGCACCAGATCGTTCAGGTAGCAAATCTGGCGACCGATGCTTTCAAAGTAGCGACGTTCGTCACCGACTTCGTGGGGGGAACGACAGACGCCGAGGGCCGCTTGGAATCTAACCAAGGGAGAGCCCACGCCTCGGCAGGCGAACTCATTCAGGCGCGGAGGGCCGCAATTATTCAGCAAAGAACAGCCATAACCAACGATCTTGCCGCGAAGCGGGCTGAACTGAAGTCCAAAATCGCAGGAGTTTCAGTAAGACTCAGAAGCTATAACAGTGGTCGCAGCAGCGGGACTACCAATTAATTCTCCAGTGCCGGAACCGCGATAAGTTGGGTCGTTGGTTGGAGCGTGGCAGGGGATCAATCGCATCTCAGGCAAAATCGTAATGGCTGCGAACGGCCTGATCACGGGGATATGCATCGCCATTCTCGCCGGGTGGTTCCTGATCTCGGTCTTAGCCCAACTGAATGTCAAAGCGGTGGCATGGTTGAAAGTGCGCGATGTTTTTTCGCTGATCCCGAATTGGAGTTTTTTCGCGCCCCGTCCTGGTACCTCTGATTATCACCTATTATTCCGAGATTCTGACGCCGCGGGAGAGTGGGGTAAATGGCGGGAGATTCCGTTAGCCAGCAGACGGACCCTAAGGGGAGCGATATGGAATCCTGAAAAGCGGAAAACCAAAGTACTATCTGATGTCGTGCGCGGATTAGTTCGACTGGCGCAAAACCAGGGATTTAAAGACTTTAGTCTCACGCTGCCGTACCTGGCCATTCTTAACTACGTATCATCCATCGGCCGCTCTCCGGCTTGCCTGCAAACGCAATTCATGATTTTGCAATCTGAAGGCTTCTTCGCCGATCGAGACCCGCAGTTTCTCTTTATGTCGAACCTCCACAATCTAGCGCCGTCCATCTATGTAGAGCGGATGCAGTAGATTAGCATATGGATCCAAGTGCGGTGGTGTTTTGGATTGCACTGTTCGCATGCATCGGCGCTGCGATATCGACATTGGAGTGGATCGCGGTTCGCGACCAACTGAAAGATGAGGGATTGTTTAGCTGGCAGGTAGTTGGAACCCGCTATATAGCGCTGGGGACCGGTCCATTTACTGCTAGCTTGAATTGGCTGCTGTCGTACCGTCCATTTCTGAGCATAATGGTTTTGCGATTTGTCGCATTGCTGTTGTTGCCTCCGGCACTTTGGTTCCACGGCGGGGTGATCGCAGTTTTATTGGTGATTATTTTGTCGTCCCTGCTGATGCATGTTCGCAGTCCTTGGGGCATGGACGGCTCCGATCAGATGCTGACCCAAGTGTTTGGAGCTTTACTGCTGAGCGCCATCGGCGGATCGGCTCTGGCCACCCAGGCGGCTTTATGGTTTATTGCCGGGCAGGCTTGTCTTTCGTATGCTACTGCCGGCGTGGCCAAAGCCGTATCGTCTTATTGGCACGCAGGAAATGCGGTGTTCGCTATTTTCAATACGAGAACTTATGGATTTGAGCCGATTGCCCGCTTTCTCCTACATCGACCCCGCATCACTAAGGCGCTAACCTGGGGAGCCGTCATAATGGAATGCGGATTCACCCTCGTTCTGGTTGCCGGCTATCCCGGTTGCTTAATATTCATCGCCTGGGGAATCACGTTCCACCTGTTGAATGCTACCGTCATGGGTCTAAACTCCTTTTTTTGGTCCTTTATCTCTACCTATCCCGCAGTTATTTACTGCTCTATCGCTGTAGCTAACGTTTTACATCCGAAGTAGCACGCATCACTAAAGAATGTCCGAAGAATGTCCGGAGCCAGCGAAATGCGGCGCGCGGTTTATCTAAGCGCCGCCACCTATTCAATCTTTCCGGTACTTGTGCTTTGGTATTTGTGGGTGGAGCCGCCTGCGGCGCCTGGGTTTGTCATTGGACCGCTGGTGATGCTTCGCCTAATCCTGATGGGTCGATGGGATTTAGTCAGCTATGCACTGCGTTTTGCATTTTTGGCGGCCCTTTTGGTTGTCACGGCTTGCCGCGCCGGCTTTTGGCCGGCTATCCTCGTTTTGATCTGCCTCCTGACGATCTCGGTCCTGCTTCGCCAGCCACCAGCCGATAAAGGAATTGCCTTGGAGTTTCCTTTGCGGAAGGGCATCTACTACACCGCCCACGGCGGGGCGTCATCCTTTATCAATCGCCATCACGTTTCGGACTCGCAACGCTTTGCATTGGATTTCGTCGCGCTCCAGTTCCCGGGAGCCCGCGCGCTCGGCATTTACCCGAAACGGCTTGACGCCTACCGGATCTTCGGGCGTCCTGTGCACAGTCCGTGCCAAGGGACAGTGACCGCGGTGATCGATGGCCTGCCAGATGCAGATCCTGGAGACACGGAAAAGCAAAACCCGGCTGGCAATCATATCGTGATCAGGTACGAGGATAGCGACATCTACATTGGATTAGCTCACTTGATGAGGGGAAGTGTGTTGGTTCGACCGGCAGAACCCGTGCGAGCCGGTCAATTATTGGCACAGGTGGGGAACTCTGGCCACAGCAGCGAGCCGCATCTTCATTTGCACGCAAAACGTGGCGGAAACGCCCAGTCAATGCTTGACGGCCAAGGCGTACCGGTTCGATTAGGAGGTCGCTGGCTGATTCGCAACAGCTTAGTGCGAGTGTAAGACGATGTACCTCTCTTTAGATTTACGATGCCCGGTTCCAAACCTTGCTTGAGGAAAACCGGTCGGTTAGCACACTGCTCTACGGCTTACTAATAAACGGACCATATCTATAATACTTGTCGGCGGTGGCACGGCGAATAAATTTTCGGCCACCGGGCGGCCAATCAAGGTGCCGTTAGTCGGGATTTTTGAATTCGATGGCCCCTATCTCGACATGGCTACTTGGGTGCAGCAATTACAAGGGTCAGGAAGTTTTCGAGGTTTAACTCCGGCGATGGGGCCAAGCGAAGGAGCAATCTGTAAAGCCCCCTAACGTTGCCACTTTTCGTACCAGAATTCAGGAAAAGCCTGGGTTAGCTCTTCACCCTCCAGTTGGGGACTAAATGGCTTCCCGCAAGCCCGGGTAATGTTAGCGAGCTCGGCTAAACGATTGTTGGCATCCAGACTTGCTTGTTCCCGAAGAGCGGGATCCTTGGTTGATGCCGCATCGCGCCAGATGGAACGGCCGGCTAGAAATCCGGAGGCTCCAGCGTCGCAGGCAATTTCGACCTGAACCTTAAAACTATCGTAATTGACACCCGCTGACAGGATGACCCAGGGGACATTGATGGCGGCATCGAGTTGTCGGCAGGCCTCCAAAGCCTTGGCTTTGCCGGCGTCGGTGTCGACATAACCTGGAAACTCGACCTTGAGCATGTCAGTACCGAGCGCATTGGCTTCGCGCGCGCTCTCGATGATCCCTTGAACCCGGTGTTCGCGCCAAGCGTCCGACTTTGGGTCTTCTCCTTCTAACGGGTACCAGATTGGTTCCACCACTAACGGGAGAGAGAGGGAGGCGCACTCTTCGGCCAGATGGCGAACCACGGCTCTTTGATGATCGGCTACACTGCTGTCGGGTCGGAAGAACCACAGCAATTTGCACACATCTACGCCCAGCATCTTCATCTGGCTCGTACCCCAGTTCTCACGGAACCGGGTCTCACGCGTGGCCGTCGCCGGTTTATAATCTTCATCTTCAACACTGGCCATCAAACCGACACTTCCCGGAAGAGCGCGCGAAGCAATAGCCTGGGCTAACCCGAACCTGGCGTCTAAAAGAAAAGCGCTGCATTGATCGGCTAATGCGCGAATGAGTTCATTCTTGGCTTCGCCGGTTTGTTGGTAAGTTACCCGGCTGGGGTCGCTATCTAACAGCTCCTGAAAATCAGAGAGATGATCAAGCGCGCAGATCAGGAAGTAACCGTCTGGACTGGTAACTCGCTGAAAGCTTCGAAGTTTGCCGGGATCGATAGTTTTGTTGTTCATCATGTATTTTCTACGGTGAGTTGACGCGCCTGGTGACCCAGCAGGGTTCCGGCGAGGAAAGTGTCTCCGAGTCCGATAGTGGCGTTGGGGCGCTCGAGATAAGGGGAGGCACAGCAAACCAGAAATAGGCCATTCTGTCTGCTGATCGGAGGATAGGGCGGATCATGAAACTCAGCTCCTTTTGGAACTTGAGTTGGAACCGATACCTTGCCGTCGGACGCGCGGCAGGCAGCAAGCAGACACCCGGATATTAGCGATTCAAACTCGCGCTCTGGATCCTCCTGGGTAATCGCGAATGCCCAATCGTCAGCATGAATACAGATCCGCTTCAAACTGAAATCCGCTCGAAGTTTAGCAGCTGCGGCGGCGACATTATCGGATCCGAACTCGCGCAATTCTGAATGACTCATACCCAGCGAAGTGATCATGGGTCCCAGCGCTGCTAATACTTGGTCGCGAAGCGAAGCGTCCTCATAACCGCCAAGTTCAAGATGAATCGCCGGCAAGCCTTCATCCTGCCAGGCGGACAAAAGGCTCTTGGTATATTCCAATTCATCGCCAAGAGATTCTTCGGCGATTTCGTTAAAACCGCAGATTACCGCGGCCCCGGCTGCGTTAGCCCGAGAGATGCTCTCCCGGACGAAGGCAATGTCACGATCCAGCCGGTCATCCGCGAATCGTACGATCACACGAGTGGATCGTTTAGCGCGCTGCCCGCCGATGAGCTCACCAGAATTAAATTCGAAAATGTAATGAGCGGGCTTGCTGGAGCCAGATTCTCGCACCCCACCCCGCCTTTCCAGGCCCTGTCCAGTGGCGATGAGAACATCCGGATGAATCACCGAAAGCTGCCGCGAGCTGCGGTCTTCTAGGCTGATAAGCGCTTGCGCTCCCAACACGGTCAGCGCTTGAGCCGCTTGCGCCCCGGTTCCACCTAACCCCCAGCTTGAAGGACGTAGATTCTCAGCAATCCAGTCCTCGGCTTCCGGCCAAGGCACGAATAATTCACCTCCGATGCCGTTGGCGGCGCGCAGCTGGAGGGTTCTTGCTAGCGAAGCGGCTTTACCATTCCTGGCACTAAAGAGGGGCTCGGCTTCAGCTAACCGCAAGTAAGCGTCGGTACAAGTCGCCAGACCGCACAACGTCAGCGGCATCGCCCGGGCCAAGCCAGTCAATCGCGGAACCAGCGATTCGTATTTTTCTCTCCAAGAATTGAGCGTCATTCCTTAACCGCTCCTCCGGTGATTCCCGAGATAATCTTTCTTTGAAAAACCAAGACCAGCGCCACTAACGGCAACGTCACCACCACCGAGGCGGCTGCGATATCGCCCCAGGGCACATAGTGGAGATCGGTGAAGTTAGCGATACCAACTGGGACCGTCTGACGATCGATATCCGACGTGAACGCGAGCGCAAACATGAATTCGTTCCAAGCGGCGATAAACGTGAGTAATCCCGTCGTTACGATGCCCGGTAGCGCAATCGGCACGATGATCCGGAAGAAAATCGTCAGCGGTCGGGCGCCATCCAATCGCGCCGCCTCATCCAGGGTAGTTGGGATGGTGCGAAAGTGTCCGAATAAGACCCAGATAACAAATGGGAGGCCCAGCGCGAGATAGACCACAATCAGGACCCGATAAGTATCCAGCCAACCCAGGTTCGATGCTAACAGGTACAGCGGAGCAACGACCGCGATTTGAGGAAACATCGATACTGCCAGCACGAATCCCAAAAATCCGAATCTGCCGCGAATATCGAGCCGGGCTAAAGCATAGGCCGCGACAGCGCCGATAATTAAACAGAGCAGGGTCGAAACCCCGGCTACGACTAGTGAGTTAAAAATATAACGTTGAAAACTCTTTGCGACAAAGATGTTAACGAAGTGATCGAAACAGATCGGAATGGGCAAGAGCTTAGGTTGGTCGCCAATTAAATTACGGTCTAACTGCAACGAGGTGGAAAACTGCCAGAGAAAAGGTCCAACCGACCAGATCACAATCAGGAGTGAGCAGAAATAGATCAACACCCGGGAAAGCGAGATGGCCGGGCGAGCGGCGCGGGTGGTGGGTCGGATCGGGATAGACGCGCTCATAGCTTGACCTCCCGGAACCGCTTTAACAAAAAGACA
>Ga0153933_1000549_pt1 | contig 13035 bp, 21 predicted proteins | sample TSNJ017MetaG_FD_102275 | JGI IMG/M metagenome (GOLD analysis project Ga0153933, IMG submission 102275) | Attine ant fungus gardens microbial communities from New Jersey, USA - TSNJ017 MetaG | ecosystem: Host-associated > Fungi > Mycelium > Unclassified | place: USA: New Jersey, Wharton State...
ACCAGCCTCAGCACCGGCAGTATTGGCCTGATTCTGGGTATTGATCCGCAGAAAGTTGCGTGCCTGAATCTTAGCTTTCGCCGTGCTGTCGGGATCAGCGAGAACCGCCGTTGCCTGCGTCTCATTGGTAACGGGCGCTGGCGTCACTTCGTTATGGTATGCCTTCAAGATGGCCCATCCCCGCTGCGGATCGCCATTGCCAATCGCACCGGCAATCGAGGTTGCGAACGGCGCGTCAGTGTTCGCGGTCATCGCTTTCGGGTTGAGAGGATTCTGCTTTGACGGCTGTGACATCTGCAAAAGACTTTCATAAAGGTCCATGCCGTGCTGATCGGAATGACTGACATATTTCTGAAAGCGTTGCAGCGCACCGAACAGGCCCGCGCCCTTCTGCGGGTCGTCGAGCAATGATTGAATGCTGGGAATCGACTTCGCTAAAGCCTGATTGGTCTTATCGGGACTCTTGGAAAGTGTATCGACCACACCACCAATATCAGCTTTCATGAGGTTGATTCCTTGCAACTGCGAATTGGCTCTCGCAACTACAGTGCCCGGCACCATTGCACCGTCTGCTGGCAGGTGGCCATCACGATAAGCAACAAAGCCCGGAATACCGGCGCTAGCGAACTGCTTTACCTGATCGCTCGATAACGGAACCTTCGCAGACGGACTGTTAATCACAGAGAACGTCTGTTCATACTTCCCATTGATATTCGTCCAACCGTCAGGAATCGCGATATGTGACGTGCTGTCATACGAACCGCTCTTGACTCCGGCTAAGAGCACGTCTTGCGGGACATTGGAATCTTGTACCTGTCCAGCATCGTCGTAACTTTGTAGAAGCTCAGCATTCTGCTGAACCGCATCTTTGAGCGATTCGACACCATAGCGCTCGGCTTGCGAGGTGTTCGAGATCGCGCGACTATTCAGCTCGAACGCACTGAGCCGGTCGAGATGTGCTTGCCTCTGATTCTGCAAGTCCTGTTGCGCCTGAGCTTCCTGAGCCTGTTGCTGAGCCTGTATACGCTGCTGACCCTGTGTGAAGGCTGATGCTGCAGCGCGTCCAGCCGCATTAGGGCCAGTAGTACCAAAGCCAGTAGCTGCACCGCCAATGATGGATGCTACGATCCCCATGGCAATCTGAGACTTCGACAATGGGATCTGCGTGCGAAGCGTTTGCCCGGTCGCGGGATCAATCTTTGTCTGATACTGAGGGCCACCTGCAAGCTGCTGAGCAACTGAACGAATCACACCAGCACTCTTCACGAGCGGGTGCGCCTGATTCGGGTCGGGGTTTGAGACTGTCGTCTGAGACTGGGTGGGAGAAGTCTGGGCCGGAGCAGTCTGTGGCGTGGGCATGGGAGTGGATGCCGGTGAGGGCGTGGGTGTCGCAGGTGCAGCGGCCTGTGTCGGCTGGGCTGCACTAGAGTCAGCCAAAGGTGTATCAGGTGTGCCGGGATTATCGGGATTAGACGCATCGGCACTCGGCGTCATTATTTCGTCGGGCATTGTGGTTCCTTATAAGGGGTGCGGACGCTCCTCAACACGGCCACTTCGAAGGCCGCTTCGCGCGGAGAGTCCGCTTAGGCAGGTTGCGCGAAGTTCAATAAAAAGCCGGACGCCATGGTAGGAGAACCAAAGGAAGCGTCCGGGCAATGTAGCGGGCCTCCTTTTTCCACGGTCACGATGTGACGGTTTCGCGCAGAGACCCGCTGGCGGGCGCGAAGTTAGTCCTTATCGAGGCTCGGTTCGGTCCATGGCTGAACGTAAGAGCTATTCAATCTGTCGTGCAACGTCTCGGTGGCAGGAGCTGGTTCTGGAGTCCACTCGACGATGCAGGCGTTTCTCGCAACGTCGTGGGAGGTTATGCCGGTGTTCTCAACGGGCGGATGCCATGGCACCATGCAGCCTTCCACTGTGGCATCATGCGTTGTTGGTTTACTCATACCGCGCCTCTTGCCGAGTACGCGGGTCAATCCGAAGGCCGTATATGTTGCGGAGCTTGAACGTGCGCCTGTACTCGTCCGCAGACATGTTGTTAACTTCCCAATCGCTGAACTCGCGCTCCTCACCGTTGGACTGGTCAATACCAATCAACTTCGTGCGCTGTGGTGCGGGCTGTTCAGCTTCAACGACAACGGGCTCAGACGGTGCCGGGCGTTCAACGATGAGGCCAGCATCACGAAGCTTCACGTATGCAGCTTCAATCATCGGCGCGGTTAAGATAAAGCATTCATTACGCCGGAAGTAATCTGTAATTATTTCTCCGTTTTCGGGGCACACATAATATTCCGGGTGCGCAGAAATGAATGACTCAGAGGACGCAATGGCAATCCTCTCGGCTTCACTTGCACTGATGGCTTTTCCTCGCGTCTCCGGTGAAATGTACACGTTCGGGTCTTTACCGGTCGTCAGGTTTTTACGTTGGAGCTGGGCCAGCTCTTTTGTATTGCGCTCAAACTCACTTTGAGCCCGGCGCAGTGGAGCTTCCCGCGCTTCTTTCGCCGCTAGCTCTTCTTCCTCAATCTCTGCCAATGCTTTGCGCATTGCTATACGGTCACGTTCTCTCATTTGTTCAATCCCTTTAGTTCTCGCTCGACGCCGTTCAATAAAAACTCCCGGCCTCTATCTGGCAGCGCTTTCCAGTGCTGGTAATCGATAATCTGCGCCCAGTCGTAAATGACGGCATGACGCTTGTAACGCAGGTACTCCTCGCTGGGTCGCTCTGCGACTGGCTGCTGTGGTGTCGGTGTCGGCTGTGGTGCTGGCGTCGGCTCGTCCGGAGCGTTGAGCCAGCGCTCGTGTGCACTGATCTTTACTGGCTGCAAGCGGTCAAGCTGGCACGCAGTGTTGCGACAGCGAGCCGATCCAAAGGTCAGCGCTGAGTGCAACTCGTTAGCGGTCGTTCCACACTTCGGACACTTCACTGTCCATCTGATTTGCGGATTGCGTCCTGCAAAGCTAATCACCTTGAGCCCGTTGATCGTGCGTCCCGTTAGATCGTCGACGCCGGGCGGCTTTGTTGACCATTGGTTCATGACCATTTCTCCCGTTGAAACACCATTGACAGGTCATCTGGCGCACTTTTCTCACGAGGCGGGAATAGCCGTTGCACGTCTGCATTGCTGGCCAACGCGTCCTCGATGCTGACGCCACGTTTTGGCAGAGTGTGAATGCTGCGCAGATGCTTGCATGAAAGGTAAACCTGCTCCAGTTCATTTTGATGTTCAACCGTTTGCACCGTCTTGCACTCGGGACAAAGCATCTTTGAACCCGGTGGAATCCGTACGGGCTCTTTGGCCTTTTCTACTTTGTTCGGCTTCATCGGCGCACCTTTGTGAAGTAGGCGCTGGGGCCGAGCTGCCATGCCAGCGCCAATCGACCCAGTTTTGAAAGCATCAGGGCTTTTTCGTGGGCACTTGGGGTTTGGTCCGTCTGGATTGGCAGGCCGTGCTCTTTGAGAAGCACGTCGAGCGCTGGCCTTAACGCTGGATGGGTTGCGAGGATGTTTGAGAATGCCTTCTCGACATCGCATCTGTATTCAACCGCCGCAATCGCTGGCAGGTTTATGTTGCGCGTGCGTGGTGAAGTTGGTTCATCGCCATCGCCATCGCCGTTGTCAAGGATGAGGCGGCCCAGCGGACTTCGTGGGCCGCCAGAGTGCTGGCGTGCAACTACGTAGGTTTCCAAAACTGCTTCCGCAACGCTGTAGAAAACACCCTCGTCGCGGTTATGATCTTCGCTTCGTAACACTTTCCTCCGTTTATTGAAATGAACTCCAATCCCTTGCTCGGCGGTATCGGATACGCTGCTAACAGTTGCCGTCGTTGCGGCTGTTTTTTGTCTGTGTCAGCTGACGTATCGCGTACGGTCGCGAGGTCCACACATCACCGGCGCTGCTCTGACGGCAGATGACCGATGCTTGCGGATGTGGGATAGATACCTTAGCGGCCAGTGGACCCTCTGAGCGAGGCTGGCCGCCAAGTCTAGGGTGAGGAGCGGTCACCCATATTTGTTAAGGACATTCAGATCGCTGTTTCTGCAGGAAAATGAATGCGCCGTCCCTTTTCCAGCGGTGGCAAGCCCCGTTCGCGGCGCTTATACATCCTCGCGACCTTAAGATTTCTCCGCTTTCTGTGCAGCTCTCGCAGGCGATTGGTTTTGAAGGTTCGAGCAATCCAAAATGCTTGCTTGAATATCAGAGTTGACGGTTGCGCGGTGTCGGTGCCATACATCTCAGGGTTCGTGACGAGGTTCTCATAAACCAGTGACCACAGCTCATTGTTGAGGCTTGGAATGGTTTCGTCGTCCATCAGGTCAGTGCAGCTTCGCAGGATACGCCAAAATGCCTCATAGACCTGACGCTGGCACGAAGCCATCAGCTCCGCGAGACGAGCCGCGCGAGATGCGCGTTCCTTAACGAAGTCCGATGCCCATAGGGTGAAGTCTTCCAGTGTGAGGTTGCCTTCATAGCTCGGGAGAGCTTCATCCAGTTGTCTCAGGATTCGGTCGTCATCCCCGCTAAGAAGCGAAGGTGCATTCTCGTAAATCAGGCTGCGGAGGTCGCCGGAGATGGCGAATAAGAAGGTGTCTATGGTCGCGGTGCGGTCAGCGTCCGCTGACAGGTTGTTGATGGCGCTTACTGCTTCTGTTCCTTGTACAGGCCACTGTGCCTGCGTCTCGATTTCTTTACTTTTCATGTCTCCCTTCGTGTGATTTCTGTTCCATGAACCTTTCAAGGTCCGAAAAACTATGCTTTCCACCGTCCAGAAAATCGGCTGCCATATCCCTGTAAAACGGATCACAGACCATTTCATACTGGGCGTTGGCACGAGCCTGATCGCTGCCACTGCCGAGTGCTTCATAAGCTCGACGTTTCCTGCCCGCTGCATCGGGGTCAGTAGCAGAATGTTCCAGATAAAGCTTGGTGATGAGGTGAACTGTGTCGCTGTACTGGCTCATGCCGCACCCTGATTTGACTCGGCAGTCATCCTGTTCATCACGGATGACGCGAACCGTAACGCATGGTCAAGATTCATAGCGCCGTTCAATCGCTCATACTTCAGCCCAGCACTGGAAATCCCTTTGCGAATGATTTGCGGATCGTGCGCGACCAGCCAGATTCCTATCTGCCGGTCTGAGATCGCAAAAGGAAACAGGAGCGCCCAACACTCCCTAATGCTTTCAACTGTTGTCTGCTTGTTTAATGCTTCCATCTTTCATCCCCCTTATGCCGCAGCCTGAATGCAGGACTCCGGCGAAACGGCGTCATCCCCATACCCTCTAACGTAGTACCGAAGAGGGTCGCCTTTGATACCCTTGCCGTCGATATGAAACATGTCACCTGCCTGAACCAACAACCGGAGCACCGTCTTCTTCGACATCATGAGTTGCCCCATGATCTCTGACATCTCGCAACCCGGATGCTTGGCCACGAATACCAGCACCTTCTTCAGGTCTTCTTCAATGCGCCGGACCTTATCGGCCTTCGCCAGCTCATCGACTTTCTGACCCAACTCTAAAGAGCCATCTGGATTGCGAATGAGCACTGATTTATCAATCTCGCCGAAGACATCGTCCCGGAGAGATTGGTCCGTCATTATGGTGTAATGGCCGGACTTTCGATCTCTTGAGAGGTGAATACCGTTAGCGAAGCTGCCGCGTTGCGCCGTCGAGCCTATGATGTCATCCGCCTCATCGTCGGCATTGGTAGCTTTCCGGGCGTGCATGGTGACGATCAACGATCCTTGGTATTGAACGGATCGGAGCGCCTCCTGCAATTGGTTGATCGCGTCGAGAACTTCCTTATAGTCATTTGAGTTTCGCGCACACGTGAACTGCCACAGCAGGTCGATGACCACAACATTAGGCTGTATTGCCATCACTCTATCCTTCAACCAGTCCAGACGTGCTTGATACCCGGTGTCCGGGACATTATCGCTGGTATAGAGATGAAGCCGGGACGACTCTTCTTTAGTGATGCCTAGCTTGTCGCGTAGCTCCGAGGCCACCCGCCACGGCACATCTTTGCGGTCGAGGTGAATATAGAGGACTCGCCCCTGTCCTTCCGGTACTTCGACGGCGCGACCGAGGAATTTCTTATTCTTGATTACGGAAGCTATCAGGGATCGCAGGAATGTAGACTTCCCGGCCTTGGGCTTTCCGACGATTGCAGTGTATCCGTCTGACGGTATGAGACCATCCACTAGCCACTGCACTTTCTGAGGTTCTATAGAGAACCAATCGGTTGTTTCTGACATACGCTCCTTTAGCGTTCTTTACGTATACGATTCGTTTTCACTCTCCATTTCCCGAGCGCGCGATGACATCTTTACAGGTCTTCGACACGTTACGGGATACTATCTCAATGAATTCCGTTTCCAAAAGAGATGGACACTGACAGCGGAAACGGAAACGGGAACAGGATTTTTATGTTCCCAGATATATATGTGTATTTTTATTTTGGTTATTTCCTGCTTGTCCATGAATGCTGTTTCCGTTTCCTGTTTCCATGTGTGTCTGTATGGTTGTTTGGCACAGGAATGCGTTTCAGAACGCAGCAGCAGACGCCTGATGTAGATGTCAGCGCCAGAACAGGAAACCTTGATGGACAAAGTCCCGCGAAGCAGGTTTTTAGTGGTTCTCCAAAACAGGCTAGAAACGCCTGAACCATGGTGCGCACTGATCCGGCCCATTTCCGGGTGCATTCCATGATTGCGCACGCTACTACGACTGGCGGCGACTTACTCTTCAATTATAGCAAAGTTGGATGGTTATGTAAAGGACACTTATGGCGAGATACAATATCTGCCCGCTATCTTGGATGCTACAGAGCAACCGAAAGATTCAAATACTTGCTGCTGGATACTACAGCAGCAAGCTTTCCATCCTTACTGCGGGATGCATCTTTTAGTAGGCGTCTACTCAGCTGCTTTGATATAGCTGGGGCTAGTCTTGTAATTCGCAAGATAATAATGACACCTGCGAATGTCTTCCGCGTAGCGCTCCAGAGAGATTTCTGAGACGAGCTGGTTGCGGTAAGTTCCGATGTAGCTCAAATATCCTTCTCGTTCCTCACGTGTGATGGGGTGCTTCCTAAAATCTGCTATATCGCTCGGGAAGAAGTCGCCCTTAGCCACATCCCCGTTGCTTGACTTGCCTTGCAGTTCCTGTAATTCCGCCTTCATTGCTTCGACCGTCTTACTCATTTGTTGTCGTCTCCTGTGTTGTTCCCTGTGTCTGTGTTGCTGCTTGCTCGGCTTCAGCCGCTTTAATCTTGCGTACTAAATACGCCTTGCGGTTCTTCCTGCTGGTCCGCTCCCTGCGTAGGCCCATCTTTTCCAAAATGACCTTGCGGGCCATCTGCATCTGAATGGCGAGCTTGGAGTCCGGCTTGGATGGTTCCATCGTGCTGGGAACCAGTATCCCGACTGCGGCCATTAGTAGGCGACTGGCCTCGATGCGTTCCAGCCTGCTAGCCCTTGGGTCGGCGGCCACGTCAAGCATGGCGCGCTTCACTGTGCTTACTTCCTTCATTGATGTCTACCTCCTGTGAGCCGTCTAAACGTTTCGACATTTTCATACCGCGATTCAGCCTTGTGATTAGGTGTGATTCAGTCCGTTTTTCAGCCTCATTTGTTAAGGACATCAGACCGGCGAAATCAGGCAGAAAGTGAGGAAAGTAGGACCCGGACAGATGCGTATACGGTGCGTCGGAAGGTTAGTTAGGGAGTCACACGTGGGAGGCAAAGGGATGGTTAGTGACGTTAAGGGGAGGTAGCAGTAAGTTACCGAGTCGATTGGCCGGGCCTCGCTTCGCGCGCGTCAAGGGATGGTGCTGGGGTCTGGCACCCGCCCTGCGAACTGGCGGTACGTGGATGTTATAACGTCCCTAGAATCAATCGCGTAGCGTACGTTACAGGACTGCTGTTATCCGATAAGACTCGGCGTTTAGTAACGGACAGGCTCGCTTTGCAGACAGTCAGTGCCTATACGCCGATACGCGGAGGGTTGCCCTCGCCTTGGGGCGTTTGAGGGTACTCGGACTATGGCAAAACGACGCCTAGCGGTTGGCTGTTCAATCATGTCGCTGATACGAAATGGCTTGTTACAGAATGATATTTTGACAACCTGATCTGTACACGGTTTGTATCTATACATATACTATAAACGGTATAATAGAGTAGGATTATACAAAATACTATAGGCTGGAACGCATCTCTGGCCGATTCTTAGTGTTTGAGCCCAAGGCCTGGCCAGAAAACGGCCACATTACCCTCATAGGACCGCTGGCGAATGGGCATCAAGCCGCTAATGAACCGCTAGCTAATAGACAAGTGTAAACAGTACATTTGTACTTATCTTGTATTGACATTGTACGTGTATAAGTGTATCGTTTACTCATGCAATACCTAGAGAAAGATGAGCTGGCCCGTCTGTTCGCTGTGGCAGCTAAGTATGATCGCCTGCACCATCTAGCGCTATTAGCCAGCCTCACCCATGGGCTACGTGCCAGCGAAGTCATACGGCTGCGTGGGACTGATATACGCGATGGCCGGATCACCGTACAGCGCCTCAAGAACAGCCGGAAGACAATTCAACCTCTACGCCTGAATACCAGCGATCCATTGTTCGACGAGAGCCCGCTTATAGAGCTGGCCAAGCAATGCGGATCGGAGCGCCTGTTTAAATGGTCCCGGCAGTTTATGGATAGGTTTATCAAGCGCTTTGGGCAGGAAGCCGGTCTACGTGAGGACTGCTGTCACCATCACGTTTTGAAGCACAGTGCAGCCATGCTGGTTTGGTCGAAGAGCCAATCGCTCGGGCAAGTTCAAAATTGGTTAGGACACCGGTCGAGTTCATCCAGTGTGGCGTATCTGGCTGTGGTCGATGAGATGAAGGCATTCAACTCAATGAGCGAGGCACTGGGATAACGCATGGATCGGCTCAAGGCGCTTGAAAGCTACACGGATGATGAGCTATTGGCCGAGATTCAACGCAGGCGTCTGGAAGCACAGCAGCGCTTATCAAGGCTGTCTCTGGCCTCGGATGACGGCAGGAGCATTCTGAAGAGCCAAGCTAAGGCGGCATACTGGTCGTCTTGGCATCAGTACAAGGCTCAGCATCCTGACGCGACTGTGGACGTGTGGCGGAAGGCTCAGAAGCGGGGCAAGCGCTAAATGCTTCGGCGACGGCGCTTGTACGCCCTATACAGCAAGAGGCAGGCGGAGAAGATAATCAGAGGCGATCTCGCCACTGCATGGTCACCTGCGAGCCAGAAGTGGCGCGAAAAAGCCAAGACGAAGAAGAGTGCCAGAATGATTACGGCAATCTCCAGCCATGCTTTGCGAGGCATCTGCGGAATCGGCATCTGTTCATCCTCGTCAGCAAGTGTAGCGCATTTAGGGCATCGGGCGGCCTGACCATGCCGCCTTCTTCTTTCACGTTCACGTCCCTGTGCCCCTACTGCTCTAGTGCGTGCGTGCTTTCTTGCGGGCCTTTAGTATTGCAGCAAATTTTGGCCATGTGTTTTCACCAGCAGACACGTCTAGCTTGTATTCATCAATGATCTTGTCGCCCATCGACTGGAATTGAGGATCATTTTCGTATCCCCCAAAAGTGTCTTTGTCATCATCTCCAGCCCATTGCTCGATGACGGCAATTTCTTCGTCCGAGAACGCATGAGGCGACGGAAAAATTCCGAGGCTGAACCTCTCTACTAAGCTGGATGTAACCTCCTCAAAGTTTGGTTGCCATTGCGGTCCTTTAACGAACTGTCCAAAGCTCACTAACCTTTGTCCAAAGCTCACTAACCTTTTAGTTCCTTTTGCGATTACCTGTTCTATTTTGTCCATTTCACCTTCTCCTTTATCTCCTAGCGCCTCTGACCTCGGCATTGGTGCCCATAGCGGGCATGAGTTCAACATCATCACAGTCACTGTTTGCAAATGAAGTCCGCAGTCTTCTTAGGATCGAACCGTACGGACGTACCGATCCTGAATGACGGGATGATGCCACGCTTCGCCAGCTTGAATACGCTGACCTTCGATACGCCTAGCACCTCAGCAACTTCAGGTGCTGTCAGTGCGCGTCTAAAGCTGGCATTAAGCTGCCGACTCTCGGGACGCGGCCCCGAACTGACGTTTCATGTTCTGCCACATCTCTGCCTGTCGTTGCGCCTGCTCTGATGCCCGAGCCTCTGCTGTAGCGATTCTCTTCTTTTCGCTGTCGCTGACACAGAACATTTCACGCAGTGACTCTAGCGAAATTGGTAGTCTTCCGTTTTGATCCATTTTTGTCCTTCTCCATTGATGCTCGCCTCTAACCTCGGCATTGGTGCCCACATCGGGCGTAAAAGAGAGCGAAGCGCTAAACACAGGCTAGGCCGCAGGCTTTTCGATGGTTTCTGCGATGGCGTACAACACCTCATCGTTCTTGGCTGCTTTACGTAGCCGCTTCCAAACTGTGCCGTGCACGGCTAGCTCGCTACAGCCGATTTGCTTGGCAATCTCTCGTGGCTCAATGCCTTGGAAATATCGGTTAAGAATGTCCTGCTTTTGCCGTGGACTCATTTGCCTTGCGCCTCCATCGCCATGTGCTGAACAGGTACGAGCGAGCAGTGAAGGAGCTTGTCCAAGTCCTTCTCCCGTATGAATACGCGCCTACCCAGCTTCACGTACTGAATACGGTTATTGAGAATCCACGCGCGAATCGTGCTCTCAGTTAAACGCAGGCGCTTTGCCGCCTCTTTGACCGTCATTAGATTCTGTTCCACTTCGCCTCCTCGCTTGTCCCACTACAGTCTTGACTTCCTCGACCTGTTTTGAGTATGCTCTTGTAAGCAACGGTAGTCAACATTTTACCGTAACTACTTTAGGACACGGTAATGCCTCGCATAGCGAACTTACATGAAGGCAAGCAAGAAGCTAGACAGGCTCAGGTTGGCCTCATTTGGCAGAGGCTCACTGAGTATGCGAACGGTGATGGGTCTGAGAAGGACTTCAAAGAGCTGGCGCGTGAATGCTTCGACAGGATGGGTGTAGCGGATGCGCCGAACGTACTAGAAGAATGCAAAGACGCACAGAAAGCGACGATTGCAGCGCTTTATGAACGGTATCGAGAACCGATTCAGAAGCTTTTGCAATGGCTCATCGCGCCCAATGCCTTCACGCTCAGCACTATGGATGATTTGATGGAAAACTCCATGCGGTTGTCTATGGAGGTCGCAGACTTTCTGGACAAGCACGCCCGCGCATATCGCGTTGAATACAACATTATGGTTGAGATTGACCAAGAGTCAGGCAGTGGTGGCAGTAGCGTGCTCTTGGGCAGAACCTTCTCGAACATCGGTTCTGTTGTCACCGGCATCTGTCGTTTCATCCTTGAGCAGGTTGACCGGCATGACCTTCATGGAGAGCCTATCAGCGCCGTATTCCCGTTTGGTCTGTGCGAACGACTGGGATGCGGACGATTCTTCATCGTTCAACGTGTAGGCCGTGCGAGATTCTGTTCTGACAATTGCCGGTCGCTGGTGGGCAAGCAGAAGGTATCCAAAGAGGACAAAGCTGCGTACATGAAGCAGTACAGGGCTGAGAAGGCGCGGCAACAGGAATTAGCAGCTAAGAAGGCTCGAAAATCGGGGAGGAAGTGATGAGAGTTTTCAAACGAGGCGGTGTGTACTGGTACAAGTTCAAGTTCAACGGAGAGATGATCCGCGAATCGTCGAAGCAGGGCAATGCCAAGGTTGCTCGCGATATGGAAGCGGCACATCGCACCAGTCTGGCTAAGGGTGTGGTCGGAATTCGAGAGAAGAAGGCCGCTCCGACGTTGAATGAGTTCACGGAGAAGCGCTTCTTGCCATGGGCTAAGACCACATTCGAAGAGAGTCGCCCGAACAGCTGGAACTGGTTTCGTACCGGTGTGAGGCAGCTCACCTCATTCGAACCGCTGGCCCGGTTGCGCCTTGATGAAATCAACAATGAGAAGGTGGCGGGATATGCAGCGCATGAGAGCACTCGCGTCCAGATGCGTGGCAATAGGCAAAAGATGGGCCTAGCGATTAGCAGCATCAACAGCTCCGTACGCGTCCTGAGACGGATTCTCAACATCGCCGTGGAGTGGGGAGTGATTGAATCTGCCCCGAAGATTCAATTGCTCAATGGAGAGAAGAGACGCGAACACGTCATTACGCGGGAAGAGGAAGACCTGTATCTTGCTGCCGCTTCTCCGCTCCTTTTTGACCTAGCAACGATTCTGGCCGACACCGGCACTCGTCCAGATGAGGCGTACAACCTCCGCTGGGAGCACATTAATTGGTCTAACGGTCGCCATGGAACATTGCTCATCCCGAACGGCAAAACGGCTGCCGCACGTCGAGTCCTGCCGCTAACGCTGAGGGTCCGTGCTGTGCTGGAGAGGCGCTGGACAGACACCAAAGAGCCTGCTGAGGGCTGGGTGTTCCCTGCTCCGACCAAGACCGGCCATATCAACCAAGCGTCGATTAAGAAGCACCACTACGAAGCGCTGAAAGAAGCGAACAGGATTGGCAAGGCTTTCGGCAAGAAAGTGCGTCCGTTCGTTCTCTACTCATTTCGGCATACGTTCCTAACGCGTCTTGGTGAATCTGGCTGCGACGTGTGGACACTTGCTCGCATTGCTGGGCATTCATCGATAACCATCAGTAGCCGTTACGTTCATCCGTCCGAAGATGCTGTGCTGAACGCGATTACGCGTATGAGTGAGACCGTGATTGAGGCGGCAAATGAGGCTGTGATTGAGGGCAGTATTGAGGGCAGAGTTGAGAGGGAAACGGAGAAGGCACTGGGCACATGTGTCAGGGGTAGGCACAAAAATGGGCACAGTCGAAAACAGGCTCAGTTGCCTGAACCCGTTGAAGAGCTTGATGTGGTTGATTCTATTAAGGAAGATGGTGCGCCCGAGAAGATTCGAACTTCTGACCTAACGCTTCGGAGGCGTTCGCTCTATCCAGCTGAGCTACGGGCGCTCCCCTTAAGGATACTACGGTAGCCACCGGGA
>Ga0153933_1000550_pt1 | contig 13031 bp, 14 predicted proteins | sample TSNJ017MetaG_FD_102275 | JGI IMG/M metagenome (GOLD analysis project Ga0153933, IMG submission 102275) | Attine ant fungus gardens microbial communities from New Jersey, USA - TSNJ017 MetaG | ecosystem: Host-associated > Fungi > Mycelium > Unclassified | place: USA: New Jersey, Wharton State...
CACCAGATGGATCAGGTCTTTCTCCAGTCCGCACTGGTCGATGTATGCCTTCATCGCCAACAGCGGTTTCAGGGTTTCGGGGTAGTCGTAATAGGAAAAACGTGGCATGGACATGTCCTCGGTCTGCACGGCTCCTAGGCCGTTTCAATGCAAGGACGGGGCAGCCGGCGATTTCGTGACAGCCGCCAGCCGGGCAAGCTTTTCGGGATTGCGCAAGGAGTGAAGCGCGACGATGCGCTCGCCATCGCACTCGATCCAGGTAGCGGTGACCAGCTTGCCGTCAGCCCAGGTGAGCATGACGGGCGCGCCGTTGAGCATGTGCAGCTGCCGCCGCACGATATGCCCCTTGTCGTGCTTCGCGACCTGCAAATAAAGGCGGGTAATCCGGTCGCCGCCCAGCAGTGGCCGCAGCGCGGCGGTAACAAGGCCGCCGCCGTCGGAGATGTGCATGGCGTCTTCGGCAAACAGGATGCGCAGGTTTTCCTCGGTCGGATGTTCCAGCGCCTTGGCGAAGCGGTCCAGCAGACGGCGCTGCGTCTGGGCGTTGGTAGTGAAGCGCGTGCGCTCATCGCGCAACCGCTGCTTGGCCCGATGCGCTCGCTGGCGGGAAGCTTCTTCCGTAACGCCGAGGATGGCTGCGGCCTCGGCGTGGCTATAGTCAAACACGTCGTGCAGCAGGAACGCGGCACGTTCTTCCGCAGTGAGCCGTTCAAGCAACACGAGAAACGACATGGTGAGCGTTTCGGCGTGCTCGGCCTGTGCCTCGGGATGTTGTTCAAGTTCGATCAGCGGCTCAGGCAGCCAGGGGCCGGTGTAGTGCTCGCGTTCTACCTTGGCGTGGCGCAGCCGGTCCAGCGCCAGGCGCGTGGTGACGGTGACCAGCCAGGCTTCCGCATCATCCAGGCTGGATTTGTCCTGTGCATGCCAGCGCAGCCAAGCGTCGTGCAGGATGTCCTCAGCGTCTGCCGGCGTGCCCAGCATGCGATAGGCCAAGCCAAGCAGGCGAGGGCGGTGTTTTTGGAACAGTTCGGTGTGCGAGTCCACGGCGCTCTCCCAGGGATGCTGGAACCAGGACGCGCAGGCCCGCGAAAACGTGACGGGCTACGGCGTATGGCAGTTCAGCGCACGAAGGGCCACGGCGCCAGGAACACCAGCCAGATGAAGATCAGCATGCCGACGTATTTCACCGCGCGGAACAAGCGGGGAAATTTTTTCTTGAATTCCCGGTTGCGGGCGCGGTTGCGCTGATTGAGCGCGAAGATGCGATTGACGAAGCCGGTCTTTTCTTCCGGCGATTCGGTATTCGGCGAGGCGGTGATCTTGCCCATGAAAGCCCCCACGCGGTGGTTGATGGCATTCATCATGCGGGTGCGCAGCGGGCGCTCCACGTCGGCGAACAGGATCACGCGGGTCTGGTCGGTTTTGTTTTCCACCCAGTGCACGTAGGTTTCGTCGAACACGACATCTTTGCCGTCGCCCCAGGCGTGTTCTTCTCCGTCCACGAAAATACGGCAGTCGCGCGAGTTGGGCGTGATCAGGCCAAGGTGGTAGCGCAGCGAGCCGGCAAACGGATCGCGATGCGGGTTGAGTTTGCTATTCGGCGCGAGCGTGGCAAACATCGCCGCCTTTACGCTGGGAATCGATTTCAGCAAAGCCACGGTCTGCGGGCATAGCGCTTCGGCGGAAGCCAGCGGTTCGCCGTACCACTTCAGGTAGAAGCGCTTCCAGCCTTGCTTGAAGAAGCTGTTGAAGCTGGCGTCGTTGTTGTTTTGCGCAGCGCGGATATGGCCTTCATCGAACAGCTGCAGCGCTTCCTCGCGGATGACTTGCCAGTTTGTCTGCAACAGGTCGAGTTGCGGGAAACCGCGGCGATCGAGAATCGGCCTGGCAGGCACTGCCGAGAACGCGTACATCAACAGGTTGTACGGCGCGAAGATCGCCGAGTGATCCACCAGCTGGCGATCGAAGCGCAGACGGGCCCGGCCACGCAGATGCACCAGCAGCACGCATAGCACGAAGGCCAGCAGCACATAGAGGACGATGAAGCGGGGACTGAGGAAATCCATCGTGAAAAGCGGCTCGGATAGCGCCAGGGGCATGGCCGGAGTATGTGGCCGGATGGCCGCAAGTCAAGGATTTTACAGTGGATCTATGCCTTAATGACGCAGCACATGCACGGCTGCGCCGCCCGGACGGTAGCCATCTTTCAGCGCCCGATGCACGTAAGCGGAAGCCCGGCGTATCGCCTGGCGTGGTGATACACCCAGGGCCAGCTCCGCAGCGATGGCCGATGCGAGCGTGCAACCGGTGCCGTGGCCTTCGCGTGGCAGGCGTGCGTGACGGATTTCCATGACGCCGCGGTCGTCGACGTAACGGTCGATCACCTCGGCGCCACGTGCATGGCCGCCCTTCAGCAAAACGCCGGTAGCTCCCAGTGCGAGCAAGGCTTCGCCGGCTGCTTCCAACTGCCTGGCGGTGCGTAGCGGGCGGCCCAGCAGGGCTTCGGCTTCGGGCAGGTTCGGGGTGAGTATGTCGGCAAGCGGAATCAGCTCGTTGATCATCGCTTCAACGGCATCTTCATCGAGCAGCCGCGAGCCGCTGGTGGAAATCATGACCGGATCGACCACCAGCCAGGCCGGTTTGCGCTGGCGCAATTCCCTGGCGACAAGTCGCACGGTTCTGGCGTTGCCGAGCATGCCGGTTTTTACCGCGGCGATCGGGAAGTCGTCGAATACGGCCTTGATCTGGCTGCGGATGTGCGCAAGCGGTACCGGATGCACGGCGGTGACGCCGCGCGTGTTCTGCGAGGTGATGGCGGTGATGACCGACAACCCATGCACCTGGTGGGCATGAAAGGTTTTCAGATCGGCCTGGACGCCTGCGCCGCCACCGGAATCAGAGCCGGCGATGGTGAGGGCGATGGGAGGGGATGATGGGATTGCCACGCGCTTAGCTCGTCATTCCGGCGAAGGCTCACTGCGAAATTCAACGCTTCCGAGTCCGTCGTCCCGGCGAAGGCCGGGACCCAGTGACTTTAACGATTTTCAAATCGCTGGGTCCCGGCCTTCGCCGGGACGACGAACATTTAGAGACTTCGGCAAGCAGGGTAAAAACTTTCCCCGGACAGTAGTGGGTGTACGCGGGGAGGGCACATGGACGTGCCCGGCTTTGAGGAGCGAGCAAAGCCGGGACGACGGATTCGGAAGCGTTGAATTGCAAGGAACGTTTCAACATCACGACCGAGTTGCTGCGAGTAAACCAAGGTCTACATAGCCTCCGACGCAAAATCCGCCAATCGCGAACGCTCGCCACGCCGCAACGTGATATGCGCCGAATGCGACCAGTGCTTGAAGCGATCGACGGCGTAAGTCAGGCCGGATGTCGTTTCAGTCAGGTAAGGCGTATCGATCTGCTCCACATTGCCCAGGCACACGATCTTGGTGCCGGGACCTGCTCGCGTAATCAAGGTCTTCATCTGCTTCGGCGTGAGGTTCTGCGCCTCGTCGATGATCAGGTAGCGCGACAGGAAGGTACGGCCGCGCATGAAGTTCAGCGAGCGAATCTTGATGCGAGAGGCAAGCAGGTCGTTGGTGGCCTGGCGTCCCCAGCTGCCGCCTTCTTCGGGGTTGGCGAGCACCTCGAGGTTGTCGGTGAGCGCGCCCATCCACGGCGTCATCTTTTCTTCTTCGGTGCCGGGCAGGAAGCCGATGTCCTCGCCGACCGACACGGTGGCACGGGTCATGATGATTTCGCGATAACGCTGCTGGTCCATCACCTGCGCCAGGCCGGCTGCCAGTGCCAGCAGGGTTTTGCCGGTGCCGGCCGTACCCAGCAGGGTGACGAAGTCGACATCCGGATCCATCAGCACATTCAGCGCGAAGTTCTGCTCGCGATTGCGCGCGGCGATGCCCCATACGCTGTGGTTGCTGTGGCTGTGATCGTCGAGCAGGACCAGCGTCGCGCGCTGTTCGTCGACATGCAGCACGCGCAGTTCCACATTGTCGTCGCCGGGCAGGAACAGGCACTGGTTGGGATACCAGTCTTCATCGTCATGGCGATCGACTTTGTAGTAAGTACGGCCGCGCTCGTTCCAGGACTGCACTTCAGGATGCTTATTCCAGAAGTCCTCGGGCAGTTCCGACGAGCCGGTGTAGAGCAGGGCGAAGTCGTCGAGCGCGCGATCGTTTTCGTAGTCTTCCGCATCGATGCCGTAGATCTTGGCCTTGATGCGCAGGTTGATGTCCTTGGTGACCAGGATCACCGCGCGAGCCGGATTCTGGTCGCGCAGTTCGATCACCGAGGAAAGAATCTGGTTGTCGGCCTTGCCGTGCCCGTTGCTGGTGCGCTGCTGGAAATACAGCCGGCCTACCGCGCCGCCGCGCTTGAGCGTGACCCCTTCGGGGTTGGTCAATTCCAATCCATTGCTGATGCCATGACCATTGCCGCGTTCGATCAATTCATTGAGGAAGCGGCTGACCTGACGGCCGTTGCGCGAGACTTCTGAAGCACCTTTCTTCTTTTCGTCCAGTTCCTCCAGCACCGTCATCGGAATGAAGATGTCGTGTTCCTCGAAGCGGAACAGCGATGTGGGATCGTGCAATAGCACATTGGTATCGAGGGCGTAGATGCGCTTGCTTCCGGTCATGCGGAAGGAACCTCATGTGGCAGGAGGTGAGGGGAGTCGTGCACGTTTGCGAAAGCGTGTGACGTGGAAATCACCGGGCAGGAATGGCGTCGAGCACCGCCTGGGCATGGCCGGGCACTTTCACGCCCCGCCATTCCGCGGCGAGCTTGCCGTCGGGGTTGATCAGAAAGGTACTGCGTACCACGCCCATGTGACGTTTCCCGTACAACACCTTTTCATGGATCACGTCGAAGGCGTTGCACCAGGTTTCCTCGGCGTCGGAGACCAGCGGAAACGGTAGTTCCTGCTTGCTGGCGAAATTGGCGTGGGATTTTACGGAGTCGCGCGAGACGCCGATGATTTCAGCGTGGCGTTTCTTGAACTTCGGATAGAGATCGCGGAAGTCCTTGGCCTCGTTGGTGCACCCGGGGGTGCTGTCCTTGGGGTAGAAGTAGACGACTACCCATTGGCCTTTCAGTGAATCGAGTTTCAGCGTGCTGCCGTCGCCGGTGACGCCTTGGAGCTTGGGGACTTTCTTGCCGAGTTCGGGCATGGGTTCTCCATCAGAACAGGGGTACTGCGTGTTCCTGGAGTGCAGACTAGCGCGATGTAGATGACGGAAACAGCCTTGTCAGATGACTCCGTGCGGAGCATTCTAGAACTTCGCCGCAGTCCTAGAATTTTACCGGATCCATAATGGCATCCAGGTTCAGGCTGTCGCAGAATTCGAGGAAGTCGTCGCGCAAGGCGGCGATGTGCAGCTTGTCCGGCACCCCGATGGTGAATTGCGCCTGGAACATCGCCGCGCCCGTCTGCATGGCCTGGTAACGCATCGAGCTCAACTGCTCCACGCTGATGTCGTGGCGGTTGAAGAAATCCACGATCTTCACCAGGATGCCCGGCCGGTCCGACGACACCACTTCCACCAGATAGGGCAGCAGATGCCCGCTCGGTTCGCGCGGATTGGTGCGGTAATGGGTAAGGCGAAACTCTTCCTCGCGGGCGAGCTTGGTCAGCGCCGTTTCCAGCTTGGCCACGGCATCCCAGGCACCCGTGGCGAGCAGGGTCAGCGAGGTATCGGCGCCAATCGTGGAAACGCGTGCATCGGAAAGATTGCAGCCGGCGTCGGCGATACGGCGAGCCAACATAAGCAGCGGGGTGCGGGCTGCGGGTGTCAGCGTCTGGATCAGCAGTTGGTGGTCGTTGCTGGATCGCGCGGAAAAAGGGCTGGTGGACATGGACGATGGCGATCCCGCGTCGTGCGGGATGACGACGAACGATACGCCAGCTTACTTGCCCCTCCAGCAGGGCCGCAAGTAACATGCAGGGCTTGGCTTTTGTGCGGATTGCGCCATGAACATTCACGGAAGCGTCTGCGCGCTGGTTACCCCGTTCGGATCGGACGGGGCGCTCGATATGGCGGCATTCGGCCGCTTGCTCGACTTCCAGATCGCGGGCGGTACCCAGGCGGTGGTCGTCGCCGGCTCCACCGGTGAAGCTCACATGCTTGAACACGACGAATACGATCGCTTGCTGGCCTTTGCGGTCGAGCATGTTGCCGGCCGTATCCCGGTGATTGCCGGCACCGGTGAAGCCGGTACAGCCAAGACGGTGGCGCTCACCAAGCGTGCGCGTTCGCTGGGCGCGGATGCTGCCCTGGTCGTGACGCCGTACTACGTGCGTCCCACCCAGGAAGGCCTGCGCCGCCATTTCCTCGAAGTGGCCGATCAGAGTGGCCTGCCGGTGTTGCTGTATAACGTGGCGTCCCGCACCGGTTGCGATCTGCTGCCCCGGACCACGGCCGTGCTGCGCGAGCATCCGGCCATCATCGGTATCAAGGAAGCGAGCGGGGATGCCAAGCGCATCCAGCAGACTGCGGAACTTGTGCGCCCGGATTTCGTCTATCTGTCCGGTGACGATGGCAGCGCGGCAGATGCCATGCTGGCTGGCGCCGCCGGTACCATCTCGGTGGTGGTCAATCTCGTACCCAGGGCGTTTCGTGCGTTGTGTGATGCGGCAAGGGCGGGTGACCGCGCTGCCACGGCACGCTGCCACGCCGCGCTCGATCCGCTGGTGCAGGCGCTGAACTGTGCGCCCAACCCGATTGCGGTCAAGGCGGGCCTGCCCGAGCTGGGCCTGGGAACGGCCGTGCCGCGGCTGCCGCTGGTGGAGCTGGAACAGGGGCCGGAGCGCGAACAGTTGCGCAAGGCCTTGGCGACTCTGGCATCCTTGGCGGATGCCGCCTGACCGGGTCAGTGGCCCGTCTCAAATTTCGGAACATCTACGGAACCTCACTACATGAAGAAAACGTCCCTCGCCGTTGCCCTGCCGGCCCTGGCTCTCACTGGCCTGCTGCTTTCGGGCTGCGGTATGTTCCGTTCCGAACGGGCATGGCAGAACGCCAAGCAGGAATCGCCGCTGGAAATCCCGCCGGGCCTGGATACGCCTTCGGCCACCGCCGCGCTGGTGATTCCGCCGGAAGGCGGTAATCAGCCATCCGCCAATGGCGCCACGGCGCGCGTGGGCAACAACCCGGGCACGATTACCGACGGCTTCATCCTGGCCGACAGCGTGGACGAAACCTACCGCCGCGTCGGTGAGGCGCTGGCCAATGGCGATATCGGTACGCTGCAGGGTCACGACGATGCTGCGCACACCTACAACCTTTCGGTGGTGGCGTCCGATCAGCCGACGGAAAAGCCGAGCTTCCTCGCCCGCATGTTTGGCAAGGGCAGCAGCTCGAGTGGTGCGAACGTGGCGCCGCGTCCGGTGGTGGTCAGTGTCAACACCAGCGGCAAGGGCTCGAGCGAAGTGCGTGCCCAGGGTAATGCGGCTGCGGTGGCCAAGGTGGTTGATAGCCTGAAGTCGCGATTGGGCGGCAAGGGCTGATTGAAGCCGTAAGTCGGAAATCGACAGTCGTCAATCGTTAACGGCAAAAAGGCACTGCGCAGAGCGCAGTGCCTTTTTGATTGCCTTTAGGCTGCGGCGGGAATCCCGCAAAGCCGGGCGTTCCCAGCCGATTTACGTCCCAGCTGATTTACGATTGGCGACTCCCGCTTCAGCGCTCAAGCAGCTTGAACTTGTCCGGCTTGCCGTCCCACTCCTTGGCGTCGGGCAGAGCGTCCTTGCGCGTGGTGATCACCGGCCACGCTTTGGCCAGGTCTTTGTTCAGCGCAGTGAAGTGCTCCTGGCCTGCCGGTACGTCGTCTTCCGGGAAAATGGCGCTGGCCGGGCATTCCGGCTCGCACAGGGTGCAGTCGATGCACTCGTCCGGATCGATCGCCAGGAAGTTGGGGCCTTCATGAAAGGCGTCGACAGGGCAGACCTCGACGCAATCGGTGTATTTGCATTTGATGCAGTTGTCGGTGACGACGAAGGTCATGCTGCCGTGTGCCTGCTTGGGATCGGAAAGTCGATCATAATGAAGGAGTGGCGCTCCCAACGAGGTTCGAACTCGTGTTCCCGCCTTGAGAGGGCGGTGTCCTGGGCCACTAGACGATGGGAGCGTATTGCTGCGAGGCGCGGTAGTATATCTGAATTGTCTCATCCGGCAACGTCCGTGGACGCCGCCCCCTTGCAGGCTCAAACGCTTGCAGGACAATGCTTACGCCCGGTTTCAATCTGGGCCAGGGCATGTCTGGCGTGCCTGGCCGAGCCCACCGGAAGTTGGATACCCGCAAGGATTTCGATCGCTTGAATCCCCAATCCAGGAACCAGCAGGCGCTGCACGTGATTACGCGTGAGCAGCACACGATTTCCCGCAAGAACATCAGCAAGGCGGCCTTGCGTGTGCTCTATCGCCTGAATGAGGCTGGCTATGACGCCTATCTCGTCGGCGGCGCCGTGCGCGATCTGCTGCTAGGCGGTCACCCCAAGGATTTCGACGTCGCCACCAACGCGACGCCCGACGAAGTCAAAAAGCTGTTCCGCAATTGCCGCCTGATCGGACGTCGTTTCCGCCTCGCCCACGTGGTGTACGGCAACGAGATCATCGAGGTAGCGACCTTCCGCGGCACCAGCGAGGAGCAGGCCGAGGGTGACCGCCACATCGTCGATGGCCGCATCGTGCGCGACAACGTCTGGGGCACCATCGAGGAAGATGCGCTGCGCCGCGACTTCCGCGTCAACGCGATGTACTACGACATCAGCGATTTCTCGGTGCGCGATTACGTCGGCGGCATGCAGGATCTGCACGATCGCGTGCTGCGTCTGATCGGCGACCCGCAGACGCGCTATCACGAAGATCCCGTGCGTATGCTGCGCGCGGCACGATTGGCCGCAAAGCTCGATTTTCGCATCGATGCCACGGCGGCGGCGCCGTTTGCCGAGTTGGGGCCGTTGCTCAGCGGCGTCGCTCCGGCGCGCCTGTTCGATGAGTCGCTCAAGATGTTCCTGACCGGACATGGCTTGAAGAGCTTCCGCATGCTCGAACAGTGCGGCTTGCTCAAGTTCATGTTTCCGGCTACTGCGCGTGCGCTCAAGCGTGGCGACACGGCGCTGCGTTCGCTGATCGAGCATGGTCTGGAAAATACCGACGCCCGTGTTTCCGAAGGCAAGTCGGTGACGCCGGCGTTCCTGTTTGCCGTGTTGTTGTGGGGCGAAGTGCGCGATCTGGCGCACACCTGGGGCGTGCAGGGCAAGGATGTCAACGAAGCCTGGTCGCGTGCTGCCATGCATGTGGTGGCCGAGCAATGCCAGCGCGTGGCCATCCCGCGCCGTTTCACTATCACCATGGAAGAAATCTGGTCGCTGCAGCCGCGCTTCGAGCAGATCCAGCGCAAGAAGGTATTTCGCCTGCTGGCGCATCCGCGCTTCCGCGCCGCGTTTGATTTCCTGTTGCTGCGCGCTGCCGAATCGCCGGCCATCGGCGAACTGGGTCAATGGTGGGCGCATGCCCAGCAGTTGCCGCATGAAACGCTGGCGGCTGCGTTGCCGTTGCATCACGGCACAGCGGCGGGCGATCTCGATGCGGTACGCGTCGGGGCCACGCGCAAGCGCAAGCGCCGGCGCAAGCCGGCAGGTAAATCCGGGGCGGGTTGATGCGTGCATACATTGCGCTGGGCAGCAACCTCGGCGATTCGCGAAAACAGTTGCTCGATGCCATCGAGGCGCTGGCGGAGCTGCCGCATACGCGTTTGCTGGCGCGCTCCCATGTCTACCGCACGCCGCCATGGGGCGTGCGTGATCAACCCGATTTCCTCAACGCCGTCGTCGTGCTGGAAACGCCGTTGCCGCCGCACGAATTGCTTGACGCGCTGCTGGACATCGAGCGCGCCGCGGGTCGCGAGCGTAATGGCGAGCGCTGGGGGCCGCGTACCCTCGATCTCGATCTGCTGCATGTCGCTGGCAAGCACGCCAACGACGAGCGCTTGACCTTGCCTCATCCGCATATCGCCGAGCGTGCATTCGTGCTGCTGCCATTGAACGAACTGGCGCCTGATCTGGAGATTCCCGGTCAAGGGCTTGTCGCCGATCTGCTGCGAGCCGTCGATACGCAAGGCTGCGAGTTGCTTGCTTGAGCCTTTGCAGTCCGAAGCCGGATAATTGTGTACCGCAACACTGAAGGAAGTCGCCGTGTACGTCGAAAACAGCAGCGCTCCCGCACGCAAGCCGGTCACTGTGCCGAGCCTGCATGCCATGAAGGCGGAAGGGCGCAAGATCGTGATGCTCACGGCATACGATGCCAGTTTCGCCGCACAGGTCGAGCATGCCGGTGTCGACATCGCCCTGGTGGGCGATTCGCTGGGCATGGTGGTGCAAGGCCAGCGCAGCACCTTACCGGTTACGCTGGAGCAGATGGTCTATCACACCACGCTGGTGTCGCGTGGTCTGTCGGCTACCTTGCTGGCGGCGGATATGTCGTTCATGGCCGACCGCGATGTCGCGCACGCCCTGGAAGCCGGTGCCCGGCTGGTCGGCGAGGCCGGCGCGGCGATGGTCAAGATCGAAGGCGCTTCGCCGCATATTCTTGAATCGATCCATGCGTTGACCGAGCGCGCCATTCCGGTTTGCGCGCACCTGGGCCTTACGCCTCAATCCGTGCACAAGTTCGGTGGTTACAAGGTGCAGGGCAGGGCACTGGATGATGCGGAGCGCGTGTTGAGCGAAGCACGTGCCGTTCAGCAGGCCGGTGCCAGCATACTGGTGCTGGAAGGCGTCCCCACGCCGCTGGGCGAGCGTGTCACCAAGGCGCTCGATATCCCGGTGATCGGCATTGGTGCCGGGCCGCATTGCGATGGCCAGGTGCTGGTGATTTACGACATGTTGGGCATTACGCCCGGCAAGCGTCCCAAGTTCAGCAAGGATTTTCTTGCCGGCCGGGGTTCGGTGAGCGAGGCGATTGCCGCTTACGTCGCCGATGTGCGAAGCGGAGCGTTTCCCGCCGCGGAACACGGTTACAGCTAGAAGGACGGGAATCGTCAATCGTCAATCGGAAATAGTTAAGAGCGAGGGCCACCAGGCTTGCCGACGACTGTTTTTGACTATTTACGATTTACGATTTCCGATTCCCGCCTTATGGCCCCCACACTAGCAACCCACTCGATTCAGGCAGAGCCAAACTCATGCAAACGGTGCAAGACGCAGCAGGGCTGCGCGCCACGATCCGTGGCTGGCGTACGCAAGGCCACACGGTCGGCTTCGTGCCGACCATGGGCAACCTGCACGCGGGCCATCATTCGTTGGTCAAGCTGGCCAAGGCGCGCACGGATCGTGTGGTGGCGAGCGTCTTCGTCAACCCGACCCAGTTCGGCCCGAACGAGGATTTCGAGCGCTATCCGCGCACGCTCGTCCAGGATCAGGCCGGGCTGGCCGAGTCCGGCTGCGACCTGCTGTTTGCGCCCGACGTGGCGACCATCTACCCGTTCGGTTCGGCCGGTAGCGTCAGCCTGCACGTGCCGGAGATTACCGACACCCTGGAAGGCGCCCATCGCCCCGGCCATTTCGACGGCGTTGCCACGGTGGTCTGCAAGCTGTTCAACCTGGTGCAACCGGATATCGCGATCTTCGGCCAGAAGGATTTCCAGCAGCTCAAGGTGATCGAGCGGATGGTGCGCGACCTGGCCCTGCCGGTGAAGGTGATGGGTGCACCCACCCAGCGGGCCGACGACGGCCTGGCACTCAGTTCCCGCAACCAGTACCTGTCGCCGGAAGAGCGGGCCGAAGCCGCGCAGATCTACCAGACCCTGCAGCAGATGCGCGACCTGATCGCCAAAGGCCACGCCCGCAAGGTGGTGGAGCAAGCGGCGGCATCCAAGCTGGAACGTGCCGGCTTCGCGCCGGATTACGCTGCGATCCGCCGTGCCGAGGACCTGGCCGAACCGGCCGACGGCGAGCACGAAGGGCTGGTCGCCCTGATTGCCGCCCGACTGGGAACCACCCGCCTGATCGACAACTTGTTGTTCGACTAGGCAGCCCCCATGTAGCCGCCGGGCGCCGATATTGCGGCGCCATGGCGGCGGCTCGATAATAGCGAGCTTATCAGGCAGTTCCTGCTGGAATGAAGTCATGCAACTCAACATGCTGAAGGCGAAGATCCACCGTGCAACCGTGACCCACGCGGAGCTGCACTATGAAGGTTCCATCGCCATCGACGGCTTGCTGCTCGACGCGTCAGGCATCCGCGAATACGAGCAGATCCATGCGTGGAACATCAACAACGGCAAGCGCTTCGTCACGTACGCGCTGCGTGCGGAGGAAGGCTCGGGCATCATCTCGGTGAACGGCAGCGCCGCGCACCGTGCAAAGCCGGGTGACCTGGTGATCATCGCCGCGTTCGTGCACCTCAACGAAGCCGAGCTGGAGAAATTCCAGCCGACGCTGGTGTACGTCGACAAGGACAACCGCATCAGCCACACCAATCGCTCGATTCCGAAGCAGATGGCAGCGGCGTAAACACGCTTGGTTCCCTACCCAGGGAGCCGCCCCCCTTGCAAAGCCGTCATTCCCGCGTAAGCGGGAATCCATCTTCGCTTTTGACCTAAGAGCAACATGGATTCCCGCTTGCGCGGGAATGACGGCTGAGCGAGGTGAGCGGTTCGGTGGGGCACAAGCCAGCTGCGAAAGGTTGCTTTCTCTCTACGAGTCGCCCGAAAGCGAGAGAGCGTCATGCCGAGCCAGCGCCCAAGCGACATGCTCGCGCACCATCGCCGATGGATATTCCACACGCGCGAGCAACGCCGCACGCACTTCCTCTGAGGTCGGCGCATTCCCCAGCGCCACCGCGATATTGCGTAGCCAGCCTTCATAACCGGTGCGGCGAATCGCCATGCCTTCGGTGCGGCGCAGGAATTCTTCCTCGCTCCAGCCAAACAGCTCGACCAGCTTGGCGCCATCCAGCTGATGACGTGGCGCGAAATCCGGTTCGGCGGTGTCTTGCGCAAACTTGTTCCACGGGCAGATCAGCTGG
>Ga0153933_1000551_pt1 | contig 13016 bp, 9 predicted proteins | sample TSNJ017MetaG_FD_102275 | JGI IMG/M metagenome (GOLD analysis project Ga0153933, IMG submission 102275) | Attine ant fungus gardens microbial communities from New Jersey, USA - TSNJ017 MetaG | ecosystem: Host-associated > Fungi > Mycelium > Unclassified | place: USA: New Jersey, Wharton State...
GCTGCGGCTGCCTCGGCTGCTTAGGTACGGTTGTATTGGTCCTGGTGCTCGCGGTACTCGCCCTGGTCTTCCTTTTGTACCAAACGGCTACGAGTGATCGCCCATCCCGGCCCCCCAGCTTGGCGGCAACTCCCCAGCTATACGTTCCCGCTCGCAAAAAATGGGACGACTTTAACCGCGATAGTTCCGTCCGCGTCTTAATTCTCTCCGACGCGGAGATCAATTCACTGCTAGCGAAAGCGCCTGAGTTCGGCTTCCTCGCGGGAGGCGCCACCGTGACCTCGCGCGAGAACGGGATTCAGCTGCAGCTGAGCGTGCCGGTCAAGATTATCCCGTTCTACACGAAATATATTAACGCCGACGTATTTCTACGTCCGATCATCACGGGAGAAAACATCGACCTGAACGTCTATGGAGTTGATGCGGACGGTCGCCCGCTGGATGCCACCGCTTTGCAGCGCTTCAAATCCCAGGCGCAGCCAGCCATCGACATGATCCTCACTGGTGCCAACCAATTCGAAGGACTCCGCGCCATCCACGAGATCCGCCTCCAAAACGGATCCATCGTCTTGCTGAGGTGAGGGGAGCACCGAAACGGCGAAAGGGCGATACGGCGCGCGGCAGGGCGAAAAACTTGGCGCGTCCCCGATCTGCTTCCTCTGATGGCTAATGCGCGCCGTTTTTTGAGCCGATGCCTTCACGGGAATTTATGCGCCCATTCGGCCCAGCCGCCATTTCACGCCTTCCTAACCCCTTGAACTCCTCGAACTCCTGGGATATTCCGCCTCAGTGGCAAATCAACGGAAGACAAAGGGCCAACCGGGTCCGGATATCCGGTTTTTCGCTGTGGTTGGTTCCGACGAAGGCGCAGTAAAGAAGCGGGCTCATGAATTGGCTAAAGAGCTCGCTCCGAAGGATGCAGGTGATTTTGGCGTCGACCTGCTAGATGCCACGGTCGAAAATGCAGATCAGGCCGTGAATCGGATCCACGAAACCCTACAGGCTATTCAGACTTTGCCTTTTTTTGGCTCTGCCAAGCTGGTTTGGTTGAAGGACGTCAATTTTTTGGGCGATTCGGTGGTTGGCCGTTCGACCCAAGTGCAAGCTGCGCTGGATCAGTTGAAAGAGCTTTTGTCGGACAGTTTGCCTGCCGACGTAACCGTCCTTTTGAGCGCGACTGATGTGGATAAAAGGCGCTCCTTTTATAAGGCGATCTCTAAGCTTGGCCGGTTCGAGCAGTTTGATCGGATCGACACCGGTAAGTCCGGTTGGGAAGAGGCCGTCGAAGGCTTGGCTCAACATATGGCCGGCGGGAGAGGTCTCAAGTTCCAGCCCGAGGCGTTAGAGGCGTTCGCCAGACTCGCAGGAGCCGATTCGCGCCAGATCGAGAACGAGATCGAGAAAATCCATCTTTTTCTAGGCGACGATAGCGTCACGATTTCGCAGGCTGGTCAGACCAGGGAAATCAGCCTCGAAGTTGTTCGCCGGCTCGTTGCTAAAACTGCCACCGGCGTGATCTGGGAGTTGGGCAACGCCATTTCCCGACGGAACCTGAGTGAAGCTCTGGACTTGCTGCAACAGCTCTTGTTCCAGGGAGAAACGGCCATGGGTATTCTGTTTGCCGCGATCATCCCCACCATGCGTAATCTTCTCGCTACCAAGGAGCTGTGCGAGAGCACCGGGTTGAGACCTCCTCAGGCCCCTTTCCAGTTTGGGACCATGCTCAGCCGGTTTCCGGAATCGGCGGTCGCATTTCTCCCTAGGAAAAAAGATGGCAGCCTTAATACCTATGCTCTGGGGTTGGCAGCCTGCGAGATTCATCGATTTTCCATCGAAGAGCTCCGCCAAGGGGTAAAAGACTGCCTCTCGGCCAATATCCGCCTGGTGACCACCCAGCTAGAGCCAAAACTCATCCTGAGCGACCTTCTGGTTAAGCTACTGGTCCAGTAGGGACAAGCTCCCGCTCATCCGGTTTTGTCCCCTTCGGGCGAGCAGGAGATCGTCCCTACCGAGGCTTCCGGATTTCCTTTCCGCATCGCCGAAAAACGCCCATACCGCCATACGCCCCTTCGGCCATAGGTCAGTTTGTGACTCGCCAACCCTTGTGTTAGGTTTTTTTCGAAATGATTTCAACGTTGGGCCTTAAGCCCTTGGAGCTCTCGATTCTTGTGGCCGCCAACTTAATGCGGTCAGTTCTCTAGCCGCTAGGAGAACTTTCTAATGGAACCGCATTCTGTGGAGAAATTAAGTTCTGCGTCTTCCGCTAAGCGGAAGATGGCGACAGCCTTGTCGCGAAGCGTCTTTAGCCGGGTCTGTAATGGATTCCTGATGGCTTTTGAGCAGGTTAGGCGCGCTGGCCATCAGCCAAACGTTGGTACCTTGCTTTCGATCGCCGAACGCCAGACCGGACTAAACGATTTTGGTGACCACCGGTTTTTGGAACCGATGGCGTTCTTGATGGAGTCAGTCGAACGAGAAGCAAAATTGAATGCGCTGGGGCGATTCGTTTTTGTTGCCCATGTCGTCCAGCTTCTGCGCAATCGGCTTTACCTCGAGCTGGATTGGAAGCTGGATCCTACGCTCGCTCTCCGGAAGATTCCAAAGCCGGTATTTATCACCGGGTTACCGCGAACAGGCACAACCCTGTTGCATAGTTTGCTGGCCCAAGACACAGAAATATTTGCCGCTCCGCTTACCTGGGAAATGATCTATCCTTCTGCTGCCCAGGGTGATGAGCGTCATCGTATTCGCCGGACAGGGAGTCAACTAAAATGGTTCGAGTTGCTCGTACCGGGACTTAAAACGATGCACCCGGTTGCGGCCGAGCTTCCGCAGGAATGCGTCGCCATTATGAGCCATTGCTTCGTGAGCGAAGAATTTGACACGATGTTCGACCTACCCGGGTACCAATCGTGGGTGGAGGAACAAGATCAGCGCGAGACTTACTCTTTTCACAAACGCTTTCTCCAGCAATTACGCCCGAGAACTCCCGAGCGTCGGTTTGTCCTAAAGGCTCCTGCCCATTTGCGTTCGGTGGAAGCGCTTCTAGACGTTTACCCGGATGCTCATATCATTCACACCTACCGACATCCCGTCCAAGTGGTGCCTTCTCTATCAAACCTAGTCCTGACATTGAAGGGAGCGTTCAGCTACAATATCAACCCGTTTGAAATCGGGCCAGGGGTCGTGGACTACTGCTTGAGGAACTTGCGGAAATTTCTCGCCAGCACGGAACGCCTCCCCACAAACGTTTGTACCGACGTCGCCTATCTGGACCTGGTCCGGAGTCCAATGGCCGTCGTGCGGCGGATTTACGAGAGACTCGGTGAGCAGTTGGCCCCGGCAGCCGAGGCCAAAATGGAGCGGTTCCTAGCCGAAAACCCCCAAGGTAAATGGGGGCGTCATAGGTACTCCTTAGCGAACTTCGGGTTACAACCCGAGGCAATCGCCGAGCAGTTCCGTTTCTATACGGAGCGATTCGAAATGGATAGCCGACCCTCGAAGGAGACGATCTCAAGGTAGTGGTGGTAGGTAACTGGTCGGGCGAAAATCTCGGAGCGCTAAACGCTTGCCATTTGCGGGTGTCATCCCGCGCCGGATTTGAGCAGTGGGCAGAAACGCGGCTATTGCCGCGTAACGATTTTTGGCCTCGGGCCTGATATTGAAGGCGCGATAGCGAATCCGTGGCCCCGCCAAGGCTCAAGCCGGCGCGATCCGTCAATGTGGGGGCGGCGACCCCATTCGGCCTCCCAAGCGAGGCAGCGCTCCAGGGGACATCCCAGCTTGCGTTGTTCCAGCCCTCGTCCGAGGTTACTCGCTAACGGTAAACCGGAATAAACTGACGGGCTCTCCCCTCGTATTGGTAGGCATGATTCGTCAGCTCTACCGTTTTGCTGGTATCGCTACTTTATCAGGTCCCGGATTAGTCTGGGGCCAGTCCACGAATCATCCTAAAGATATGTCAAAGCTTTCTGACGACGAACTCAAGAAACAGCTAACGCCCCAGCAATATCACGTAACTTGCCAGGCGGGAACGGAGCCTCCTTTTAACAATGCCTATTGGAACAATCACGCCGAAGGTCTCTACGTCGACGTCATTTCCGGGGCGCCATTGTTCAGTTCAAAAGACAAATTCGACTCTGGTACAGGCTGGCCGAGCTTTACTAAGCCGATTGATGAGCAAGCAGTGGTTTCCAAGCGGGATAACTCTCACGGAATGATCCGCGATGAAGTGGTCGGTGCCCAAAGTAACGGGCACCTGGGCCATGTCTTCGATGACGGACCACAGCCAACCGGTATGCGCTATTGTATGAACTCCGCGGCCCTACGTTTCATTCCAGTAGAGAAACTCGAGGAAGAGGGCTACGGCCAATATCTGGCCCTTTTCAAGAAGTGATCTGTTCCCGGTTCGCCGCTCGCAGTTGGCCGCTCGAGCGGTGAACACAGAAGTCCCATGAGTCTTATAAGTCCCATCTTTCCTCCCGACTGCACGTCTAGCTCGCTCTATAACTGCCAACCGCACACTGCCAATCGCAAACCGTGAACCTCAACCGATCCTTAAAGTTCTTCGCTGCTTGTTTTCTGAGCAGCCTAATACCACAATTCGTTAATATGAGTGACGCTCAAAATGTGACCCGAACCGAAACCGCAGTTTTTGGCGGCGGGTGTTTTTGGTGTCTTGACGCCCAATTCAAGTTGGTGCCGGGCGTCATAAAAGTTACTTCCGGCTATGCAGGCGGGCACACGCAAAACCCGACCTATGAAGAGGTTTGCTCAGATCAAACCGGGCATGCCGAGGTAATCCAGGTTGAATTCGATCCTTCCAGGGTGAGTTACGCAGACCTGCTCCACAAGTTCTTCTATGCGCACGATCCCACCACGCTCAACCGCCAGGGCGCCGACGTGGGAACTCAATATCGTTCCATTATTCTGTATTTGAACGATGAACAGAAGCAGGCGGCAGAGAAGGCCAAAGCGGAGGCGCAAAAGGACTGGCCGAACCCGATTGTAACCGAGATTGTACCATTAAAGCATTTCTACGCTGCCGAAGATTATCATCAGGACTATTTCGCCAAGAATCCGACCCAAGGGTACTGCCAATTGGTAGTGGGTCCTAAGGTGAAAAAGTTCCAGCAACATTTGTCTGCCGACAAAGCCCAAGTTGGGAACTGAGACGACAGAGGGTACAGGAATAGCCGCAAAAGCTCGTCGCGCCGTCTTGTCCTGCAAAGCTTTAGCGACGGAGGAAGGCTTGGCGGAGGCGGGAGGTGGTACCCCGTAGCGGCGACTGTCCGTTAATACCCAGGGCGTTCGCCGCCTCATCGTCGAACCGGAGTTGCCAGCTATGCCAACTCCAGGTCCAATCGCCATTGCCGCGCGCGGATGGCGACTGCACGTCTTGCTTGGGCCGATCGATCGCTCCGGAAATGCATTATGGCCTGTCAGCCTTCCTATCCTAGAGGGACAGTCGTCGCTACGGGGGGCCGGCGAGCTGCCCACCTAGGGAGCGGTTCCCCCCGAGGTGCGCCTTTCGCCCGAGGTGCGCCTTTCGCCTCCGCCAAGCAACTCGACTGAGCTGGTCGAACGTCCTCCGGCGACAGGTTTTCGCGGCTATTTCGTCTTTCTGCCCGGCTCTCCGGCAACTGCTCGATTTTTTCTTTGCGTTCTTTGTGTTCTTTTGCGGCAATTGGTTCCCAGCAAGACGCGATGATGACCAAGCAATGGGTTTTGAGTCTGACGTTAGCCGGCGGGTTATCCGTATTAACATGGCCCGCATTTGCGAAGGAGGAGCCGAGCAACACTTCCGGGCGCCAGGTGCTTCCAACCGGACAAAGCATTTCCCCGCTAGGTGCGCCCGGCGCTAAAATCGTAGATCTGAATCCGGGTTTGAAGGACTTACCGGATTTTGTTGCCGGAGGTGGTATCACTACTGTGCTCAGTCCTGACGAGAAGATTCTGCTGGTGCTGACCAGCGGATATAATCTTGCCGCCATTGCCGCGGGCGCTAAGAAGTCTCTCGACTCAGACCAATACGTCTTTGTCTTCGATGTTTCCGGGGAACAGCCTCAACCGAAACAGGTAATCCGTGTCCCCAACACTTTTGCGGGGATCGCTTTCGATCCGTCCGGACAAAAATTCTATGTGAGCGGAGGTAAAGACGACAATATCCATGTCTTTCTGTTGAAGGACGGTTCTTGGCAGGAAGCGGCGTCGCCCCTCTCCTTGGACCACAACGGCGGTAACGGACTGGTCCGGAAAGAGACGTCCCCGGTTACCGCTGGCTTAGCGGTGACCGGTGATGGGCAGACCTTAGTAGTCGCTAACATCCAAAACGATTCCGTCTCGATCGTTGACCTTTCGGCAGAAATCGTAAGACAGGAACTGGATCTCCGGCCTGGGAAAATTGATTCTCGGCACCAGGGAGAGGCCGGCGGCGAATACCCGTTCTGGGTAACGATCAAGGGGAGTGAGATAGCCTATGTATCGAGCTTGCGGGACCGGGAAGTGGTGGTGGTCGCTCTCAAGTCTCCGGTCGACGAGTTGTCCGCAGCCGACGAGGCCCGCGCCCATCATTCGTCGGCCAGCGTCTCTGGGCAGTCAGAAACTGGCGCCGATGAGTCCGCGCAACCGGCGGTTACAGTGAAATCGGCCGCCGTTTTGACTCGGATCAAGGTGGTCGGCAATCCCAATCGGATACTATTGGACAAGGCTGGCCGTAACTTGTTCGTAGCTGAAGACAACAGCGACAGCGTTGACGTCATTGATACCCGTTCGAATAAGATCGTGAAATCGATAAAAGTCGCCGGCCCGGCGACCGTTTTGCCGGATCGGTTGCTCCACTATCGTGGCCTTTCCCCAAATAGCCTCGCTTTTTCCCCAGATGAACACACCCTTTACGTGACCGAAGGAGGCATCAATAGCCTCGCGGTAATCGACTTATTCCCGGCAGCTTCAGCGAAGGAGAAAGAAACTTTGCAGCCCAAGGTAACTGGTCTCATCCCGACGACCTTTTATCCAAATTGTGTTACGGTAAGTGGAGACGGGCAGCGCCTCTATATCGTTAACGGCAAGAGCCAGACCGGTCCCAACCCCGGCTATTTCGATCGCAAGAATCCCGATCAATACGTCTTGGACCTTTTACGTTCATGCCTGTTAACGATTCCTGTCCCAACCAAGGAACAGCTTACCGACACCACCAAGCTGGTGGCTGAGAACAATCTATTTTCGGCTAAACCACCTGACTCCGATCGTTCGCTGATCGCCTACCTGCGGCGCCAGGTCAAGCACGTGATCTACATCGTCAAAGAGAACCGGACTTATGATCAGGTTTTGGGCGACCTGGATCGAGGCAACGGCGATCGTTCGCTCACTCAGTTCGGGTTGACGGTAACCCCCAACTTCCACCATCTAGCGCAACAATTTGTCTGTCTGGACAACTTCTACGATTCCGGGGATGTCAGTGCGAATGGTTGGCCTTGGAGTACGGCCGGCCGGGAAAGCGATTTTGGGGTTAAAGGGGTCGTTCTTAGTTATGCGCAACGGGGCATAACCTACGACTTTGAAGGCACCAATCGCGATATTAATATCGGATTAGCTTCTTTAGCGGCTCGAGTAGCCGCTAACCCTTTGAGTCCGGAGGATCCCGATTTATTGCCCGGTACCGGCGATGTAGCCGCGCCAGACGGACCGACCGGCGCGGAGGAGGGGATGGGTTACCTCTGGAATGTCGCTCTAAAAGCTGGCCGGAGCGTCCGGAACTACGGTTTCTTTTGCGATCTGAGCCGATACGAAGAACCGCCCCCTGATCAAATTCCCCTCGAACGCCACCCGCACGATAAGAAACTACAAGTAGCCTACCCCACAAAACCCGAACTAATGGATAGGACAGACCTTTATTTTCGTGGATTTGACACGGCCTTTCCTGACTACTGGCGCGAGATCGAATGGGAACGAGAATTCGATCGGTTTGTTCGAGACGGTCAGATGCCTGATCTTTGCCTGGTGCGTTTCATGGAGGACCACATGGGCTCGTTCAAAAAGGCAATCGACGGAATCAATACTCCCGAACGCCAACAAGCAGACAACGATTACGCGGTCGGGCGGTTAGTCGAAAAAGTAGCGTCTAGCATTTTCAGGGATAATACCCTCATTTTTGTAGTCGAGGACGATGCCCAGAGCGGTGCAGATCATGTCGACTCTCATCGTTCTACGGCCTACGTAGTCGGTCCTTTTGTTAAACAGGGCCAAGTTGTTTCCCAGTTTTATACGACCGTAAACGTCCTGCGCACCATCGAAGACATTTTAGGTACCGAGCATCTCAACATCCATACCGCCACCGCGCGTCCCCTGGCTGAGGTATTCGATCTCAAACAGGAGATCTGGAAGTTTAAGGCCGAGCCTTCGAACTACCTCAAGGATAGCGACCTCCCGCTTCCGAACAAAACCGGGGCATTGCACCCAACGCACGATGCCGCCTATTGGGCAGCAGCGACGGCCCAATTCGATTTCTCCAAAGAAGACAATCTAGGTGACCCGGATGCTTTTAACCGGATAATCTGGAGAGGCCTGAAGGGCGACGTGCCCTATCCGGTGACAGGTGGAGAAGTGAGAAATGAGAAGTGAGACGCCGTCGGAACCCTGGAGCGCTGCCTCGCTTGCGAGGCCGACAGCAGCCGCCGCCGTGAGTGCCGATCCCTTGGCTTCACCTACGTCTACCCAACTTCGAGATCTTGCTGTGAAATTTCTCCGCCCTCGTCTAACATCGCCGCATGTTTCGCCTTCCTCTGCTGATTTATTCAGCTGTGGTCCTACTATTATCCAATGCGCCAGCCTCTGAGCTAGCCCGTCATCTATGTTTCAGCCGCGACAACGGTGTCTGGATCGCGAATCTTGATGGAACTGGCGCTCGCAAGCTTGTAACCGGTAATGATCCCGCCATCTCTCAGGATGGCGTCCGCATCGCGTATACTGAACCAGGGAAGGGGAACATCCGGCACATTGCCGTAATAGAAGTTAGCTCCGGGAAGAAAGCGGTATTCCGCGATCTCCCCAGCGATAACGCCTTCGGACCGGTTTGGTCGCCCGATGGCCGGCGCCTCCTATTTCTGATTTTTGCCGGGGAGCATTGGCGCTTAGGACTGATCGGTGTGGACGGCGCCGGATTTCAACTTGTGCCGGCGCCTCCGGCTGTAACTCAGGATCTTTTTTCGCCTGCCTGGGCTATCGATGGCCAAAGCATCTACGCTCAGGATCTCAACAGCGTTTATCAGGTCGATCTAACCGGTAAAGTGCTAGCGCAATGGAAAATCTCGGACGCACTGCCGCAAGCCGACATGAATAGCAACGACCGCATCGAACCGTCGGATGACGGCAAATCGTTGCTCGTAGATGCGGATTTAGATGAGGAAGGGCACATCAAGGCTTGGGACGGACCGCCTCCGGCGGTCTTCCTTTTCGACATCAGTTCCGGCAAAGCTCGGCGAATCTCGCCGGCTAAGGTGTACGCATGGGACCCCTGCTGGCTCAGCGCCCAGGAATACCTTTTCACTGGGACTACCGATGGCCGCCATTTCAGCATCTATAAGACTGCCTTATCGGGCGGTAAACCCGAGCTTGTAGCCAGCAACGCTTCTTCGGTAACAGTCTCCACCCGTTAGTACGCCTTTTCCTTTTCCCTTTTCAAGTTACAGTGAGCGCTCCATGCTCACGATCTCTCATGTGACAAAGTCGTTCGGGGCCGACGTTCTCTTTGAAGAGGTATCTCTTCAAGTGAACCGAGGGGACCGGCTTGGATTGATCGGCGCAAACGGCTCCGGCAAGTCGACACTACTATCCTTAATTCTAGGGCGAGACGAACCTGATAGTGGAAGAATCCAATTGCAGAAGGGCGCGCGAGCTGGATTTCTGCCGCAGGAGAATGCCCCGGTCGGGGATGAGACCGTACTACAATTGGCCACATTGCAGGATTGGAGCATCCTGGATTCGGCACAATCTCCGGCGGGCACAGATCTGGTTGAAGCGGACTTTGAACGCGAGGCCAAAGCGAAACGGATTCTCTCTGGTCTGGCGTTTCGGGTAAAAGATTTTGATCGGCCGGCAAAAGAATTCAGCGGCGGCTGGATCATGCGAGCCCACCTCGCACGTCTGCTAGTCGACGAGCCCGATCTGCTGTTGCTGGACGAACCGACCAACCACCTCGATCTGGAGACGGTGGTTTGGCTGCAGAAATATTTACAGACCTATTCCGGCGCTTTGCTGCTGATCTCCCACGACCGGGCTTTCCTGAATGCGCTGGTGACGCGAACCGTCGAGCTGGATCGGCAACGACTTTCGTCCTATACGGGCAACTACGACGATTTTGTGCTCCAGAAAGAGGCTCGCCGTTCGCAGCAATTAGCTGCTTACAAGAATCAGCAACGGCGGATCGAACAACTCCAAACGTTTATCGATCGGTTTGGCGCGAAGAACACCAAAGCGGCTCAGGCTCAGAGCAAACGGAAAGAGATCGCCCGTATCGAGCGGATTGAAGCGCCGGAAAAAGACTCTGCCCCCATTCATTTCCGGTTCCCGCAACCAAGCCGGAGCGGGGCCAGAGTGATCACCTTGAGTCATCTCAGCCATGCTTATGGTGAGACCAAAGTCTATTCTGATCTAAACCTCGAGATCGAACGCGAGCAACGTACCGTATTAGTCGGCCCGAACGGCGCAGGTAAATCAACTTTGATGAAACTGTTAGCCGGCGTACTCCCTGTGCAGGCCGGCCGGCGGGAGTTAGGCTATAACGTTGAGCTCGGTTACTTTTCTCAACATCGCGTCGAGATGTTTGATCTTAGTCGGAGCGTTCTGGCCGAGGCTAGCGATGTCAGTAAATCGGTTCCCGAACAAATGGTGAGAAGCCAGCTTGGCGCCTTCCTATTCAGTGGCGATGACGTCTTCAAACCGGTTTCAGTGCTCAGCGGGGGTGAGAAGAGCCGTCTGGCCCTGGCAAAGTTGCTGTTGGATCCGCCAAATTTCCTGGTGATGGATGAACCAACCACGCATTTGGATATGCGAAGCATCGAGGCGCTGATTTCCGCCTTAAGCCAGTATGCCGGGACCTTGGTCTTTGTGAGTCACGATGTTCATTTCATCCGTTCGCTGGCGACTTCTGTGTTACATGTCCAACCCGGTCAAATCAGATTCTATCCGGGTGGATACGATTATTTTTTAGAGAAGAGTGCATCTAATTCGACCGAATTCCCGAACGTTAGCCCCGAAGCATCGTCGCAACCAGAGCCTAATACGCGTAGCCAAGAAAAAGAGCGCCGACGGTTGGAAGCCGAGGCCCGCCAACGACGTTCGCAAAAGGAGCGTGAGCTCCGTTCGAAATTACAACGCGTCGAAAAGCGAATTTTGGAGCTGGAAAAGAGGCAGCAAGATTTAGTTGCCGCCTTGCAGGAATCGAATGGCTCGACTCCAGAGCAAAGCTTGGAGTTAAAAAAAGTCGCCGACGAGCTAAGCGCCCTGATGCCGGAATGGGAAAAGCTGGTTGAGGAAAGTCAGGCGGTTGCGGGAGGGTAGTGTGGATAATGGCGTTTGGAGCAGCGCTATGTGATTGGTGATTAGGATTTGTGATTGGCAGGAGCTGTGGGTTAAACGGTCGCCGCGGTTCGGCAAGGTCTATATGTGTGGCGGCTGTTTGCCGATGTTTAGGGTGTTTCAGGTTATGAAAAAGCTCACTCGGATCTCCCGGCGTGTCATTCACGACTCGCGATAGTCCGTATCAGAGGGGTACTTACAGAAATCAGCGGCGCGGTCGATCATGCGGCCGAGCATTCCCTCAATCGCGCGCCAAACGCCATCCATTCTCTCGAAGTCATCAAAGGTGACATATCCGGCATCAAATGCGTCATCGAGCCAAGATTGAGTTTCGTTCGCTTCGCCTAATGCCTCGTTCAGCTTATTGATGAAGACCGCTTTATAACGTCTGCGAGCCCAAGCTTCGACGATCATGGCTTTTGTTGCTCGGGCTGACCGTCGAATTTGGTCTGTCAAAGCATACCGCTCTTCACGTGGAAAACCTTTACTAAGCTGAAAGATCTCGCCGGCGGCGGACCGCGCGAGCTGATACACTCTCAAATCGCGAAATGATCTGGCAACGTTCATGGCCACCAATCACCAATCACTAATCACTAATCACTAATCACTAATCACATTTCCCCTCCCCGCCCAATTTGCGATCAACCCGGGAAACCGGCATGCCTGGCAATCGGTTCTGTCGTTTAAGCAGAAATCTTCGAAGATTTCTAACAGACCCTGCTGTTGATAGAGAAAATGCGCGTGCTCCTCGCCGCGCCCAGCGTCCCCGAATAGCCGCAGACAGACAATTTTTAAAAACGTATTCCCCAGCTCAGCGCGGATACCTTTAAACTTAGCCCAATCCGCATTACCTGAAATCAGCAATAAAGGATATAACACATTTGCCACGATGTCTTTGACGCGCGAGACGCCGATGAGACTGATCCGACGCGACGCGGCGGCTGACCGCAGGCTGTAATGAACGTCCCAAAACGGATGCGATAATCTTTGGAACCAGTCGGCCGCGGCGTCGAGATCGGTAGTCAGTTTTCGGAAATCGGACCAACCCGAAGCGATTTGAGCGAGCGCAGCCAGGCGTCGATGGGGATGATTGCTTGGTCTGCTGCCACCGAGCCGCCAAAGATCTGGCCGCAACATCAAATCGTGTAGCTCGCTTCTCAATTTCCACCAGTGCGTCCACAGAGAAGTTAAATAACCGTCCGCTTGCTGATCCGGAGACGGCGCTTGCTCCAGAAAACCAGATAGACCGAACAGGATTGCTTCTGCTACCCCGCGATCTGCGCGGAGCCGAGCCAGCGTGGTTCTCTGGGCGATAATCAGAAAAGGAATTTTGTTACTCTTATATCCGAGGGCTATCGCCAGAGCCTGGAAAAGGGCCTCATCGATACCATGAATGCGGACGCTGCGCCGCAAAGCCAGCGCTTTTCTTTCCAGGCGAA
>Ga0153933_1000552_pt1 | contig 12992 bp, 10 predicted proteins | sample TSNJ017MetaG_FD_102275 | JGI IMG/M metagenome (GOLD analysis project Ga0153933, IMG submission 102275) | Attine ant fungus gardens microbial communities from New Jersey, USA - TSNJ017 MetaG | ecosystem: Host-associated > Fungi > Mycelium > Unclassified | place: USA: New Jersey, Wharton State...
ATATCATTACCGGGACTTTGGGCAAAGCTTTGGGCGGTGGCAGCGGCGGGTACACCACCGGACGGAAAGCGATCGTCGAATTGCTGCGCCAACGTTCCAGGCCCTATCTGTTTTCCAACAGCATAACACCCAGTATCGTGGCGGCTTCGGTAAAGGCGATCGAGATCGTTACGCGTTCAACCGAACTGCGGGATCGTTTGGAGAATAGCACCCAGTTTTTCCGGAACGCATTGACTGAGCACGGGCTGACCATACGACCGGGCCAACATCCGATTGTGCCGGTCATGATCGGAGACGCGGCCCTGGCGCAGAAAGTCGCCGATCGTTTACTTGAACTTGGCCTGTACGTAATTGGATTCTTCTATCCGGTCGTACCGCAAGGCACCGCTCGGATTCGCACTCAAGTCTCGGCCGCTCACACCAGGGACGATCTCCAGTTCGCGGTCGATTGTTTCGCGAAAGCCAAACAGGAGTTTGGCCTGTAGCAGATACAAAAATCACGAAGACGGAATAGCCGCAAAAAGGCACAAAAAACGCAAAAGAAACTCTCTTGAAGACCGTCCTCATCCCGATCTAAAGCATCCCCTTTCTATAATCTTGGCGACCTTGTTGCCTGGTTGTGAAAAGGAATTCGTAGTGCCGCCGCGTTCTCTTTTTTTGCGATTTTTGCGCCTTTTTGCGGCTATTCCTCCTCATCGTACCCGATCTGAACTATCGTCTGATTTTCACCCTGGGACGCGATCTGGATCACTGCGTTTTTGCCGCTAACTACAAAAATTTGGGCATTTTCGGTGGGTGTGATCATGACGCGAAGATCGTGGGCGGCTAATTGTTGCTGATAGAAATCAGCCACCGCGTTGATGGGCTGGTCGATCTTAAAAACCAGTTGTTTTCGGGCACCCGCATCGGAGAACGTGATGCCTTTGGCTTCGTCCGGAACCGGCAGCCAATCAGGGGTTTTCGCCGGCTTCTTTTCTGTCTCGGGAGTCGGCTCAGGGGTTGACTCCGATTCCGAGCCCGATTCCGCGCCGAAGGTTACACCGTTGGCGCCAACAGTGATCTGTTTGCCGTTGCCTTGAACGACGACACCCTTGGACCCGAAGATTGCGTCCAAAGCACCCAGACCTGTTTTTTCGGGCTTTTTCTTCGCCGGCATGGTTTGCGGGGCCGGGGTTGGAGTCGTCTCGACTACTTCTTTGGTGGATGGACCTTGATAAGCTTTCGCGCTCATCGATTCCTGATATCGCACTTGGACCTGGCGGGTCGTGCCATCGGCGGGAAGATTTGAGGTATAAGAGATCAAGTATTGGCCGGCTAGTTGCAGTCCGATCTGGTCATAGAGGTTCTTTAGCTCGGACGCATTCGGGGTCAGAAAATAGCGTCCTCCCGTCGATTGAGCGAAGCCGGCTAGCAAAGCTTCATCGATCTCGGTACCGATGCCGATGGCGTAAATCGGTACATTTACGCGTTTAGCGAACTGTAAGACATCTTGCACCGAGTGTTTACTCAGCTGCTTACCGACTCCATTATCGTCGACACCGTCGCTCAAGAGCACAACGGCTTTGCGGCCAGGGCGATCCTTCAGCAGGTCCACGGACGTAAAGAGCGCATCGTACAGAGCGGTGTTGCCGCGAGCGGTCGTTAACGCAATGGCTTTGCCGGCAGTAGTTCGGTTAGAGGTCATCGGACCGAGCACTTTGACTTGCTGAGCGAATCCGACGACCTGGACACTGTCGGCCGGCGCTAACAAACCCACAAAGCTGGTGGCCGCCTCTTTGGTCTCGGGCAATCTTGGCCGCATCGACCCACTGTTATCGATGGCAATCACAACGGAGAGAGGCGGCAACTGAGACTCCACCGTCAGAGGTTGCTGGTCCACCTCGTCCTCTCGGACTCGGAAATCGGCAGTCGTTAATCCGGATTGCGGCTTACCGTCTTTTAAAACAGTTACAAAAACATGAACCGTGGGGAACTGGTCGATGGCGATCTGGTTCAGCACGATCTCGGCTCCGGCAGCATTTCCCTGGCCTTTGATTTGCACCGAGGAGACTGGCTTTTGATCTTCGGAATGCGCGAGAGCGGCTGCGAAGACTAGCGAACAACAGAGCAGTCGGGATTTCATGCAAGTTTTAGGGTCTCGCATCGTTCGCTTCGCGAACAGCAAATAGCAAATAGGTATTCGCTAACCGCGTTCGGGCTAGCTCGGGGACGCTCTCTTCTAGCTGCTTCCCGTGCTATTCGGTACGGGCGGAGAACCGTTCTCCCCCTCTTGAACTCTGGTTCCTGACGCCTCGCTCACTTTTGGCCGCTCCCAAGCTACATCCTCAGGCCGGATCGCAGCATCCCGTTCGGATTCGAACAACTCGTCGAGGGTTTGTACTCGCTTTCGTATTCGCCCAAGAAAATCTTTTTCATCAGTACCGTAATACTCGGCCAGTTGCCGAACGGTCTCTTCATCATACTCCTTGAAAGTATGTGCGGCCCGATAAGCCCGGTAGGCGCCAAACCCAAGAAACCGAAGCGCTTGCACGCTCATCTCCAGCGAAGATTCCAGTGTCTCCCGGAAGATGCCTGTCACGCCCAGCTTGATTAAACGATAGGCATGTTCACGATGCTTTGCTCGGACTAACAGCTTCAGGTTGGGAAAATGGGTTTGGGCCAGACGCACTAAGCCGAGCGAGGCTTCAACGTCGTCAATCGTGATCACTAATAGCTTGGCTTGGGCGGCGCCCGCGGCGGCCAGCATCTCCTGTCTGGTCGCGTCTCCGTAGAAGACTTTGAAGCCAATCTTTCGAATTAGATCAACTTGTTCGGGATCGAAATCTAACACCGTTGTCCTGACCTTCAGAGTGTTTAGGAATCGAGCCACCACCGCCCCGTATCGTCCGACTCCCGCGATAATCACCGGGTTAGTCTCGTCGATTTGGTCAGGTTCTCGCTGTCGGCGCCGGCTGGAAAACCGAGGTTGGATCCAAATTTCGTTGATCGTGAAAAGGAACGGCGCCGCCACCATTGACAAAGCCACCACCGCGATCAACCGGTCGCCGATCCTTTGATTAAACACTTGGCTCTGGACGGCGAACGCAACTAAAACGAAAGCGAATTCACCGCCTTGGGCTAAGGCTACCGAAAACGTGAAGTTTTGGCTGTTCTCCAAACGAGAGATTTTCCCGATCCCGTATAATACGGCCGCCTTGAGTAGCAGCAGCCCGATAACCAGGCCACACATGGAAAGCGGTTCCGACTGGATCAATTTCAGGTCAATACTGGCCCCGACCGATACGAAGAACAAACCCAGCAGCAGTCCTTTAAACGGTTCAATATCGGATTCGAGCTCGTGACGGTACTCACTCTCAGCCAAGACTACGCCTGCGAGAAAGGTGCCGAGCGCGGGAGAAAGTCCTATCACCTGCATAGCCAAAGCGATACCGACAACTAACAGTAGAGCGGCCGCAGTGAAGATTTCATGGAGCCGGGTGAGTGCCAGAAAATGGAATACGGGGCCGACCAGGAAACGGCCACCGATCACGATGGCGGCGACGGTAGCCAAAACCAATAAGGCTTGGACCCAAGTGTTGGTATGAGTTGCTGCGGTGGCCGCCGGATGATTGGTGGCGAGAAACGGTATCACCGCCAGGATCGGAATCACCGCCAGGTCCTGGAACAAAAGGACCGCAACCGAGGTCTGCCCGCCTTTCGTGTTCAGCCAGCCCTTCTCGGTAAGGGATTGAACGGCGATGGCGGTTGACGAATCGGAAAGAATCAAGCCGACGACGATAGCTGGACCAATGGCGAGATGAAAGCAGAGCGCGAAAACCGCGCACGCGAGAGCGGTCAGACCTACCTGCAAAGTTCCGGATCCAAAGATTGGTCCACGGAGACTCCACAACACGTTAGGCCGTAATTCCAGTCCAACCAGAAAGAGCATCATGACGACCCCGAATTGGGCCACGTTCATGACATTACCGCGAGCGTCTCCGATAAAGCCCAAAACGTGAGGTCCGATGATGACGCCGGCGAGCAGATAACCCAGCACCGAGCCTAAACCTAGCCTTTTAGCGATTGGAACCGAGACAACCGCGGCTCCTAGATAGATGAACGCTTGAAAAAGAAAGTCTGAAGACTCCATGGGAATTAGGATGCGGGCAGAAGTGCCATCGCTTCGTTAAGCGTTTCCAGTTTCATGATATCTGAAACGTTTAACGTATTATCACGCAGCGCCTCTAATGCCCGCCGATAGATCGATGCATAGTCGGCCAGCTCCTTCTCGTCCAGCATCCAAAGAACGCCGGGTACAACGAATGGTGGAAGATAAGTCATACCACAAAGCCGGGCAGTTTGTTCAAATGGCGCTAGCAGTTCGCGCACGGTAAAATAGTTGTAGCCATTGCGTTGGTAGGCTGAACTCGGACCGCCGGTTGAAATCGCGGTTAAGAATAGTTTCCCATTGAGCTGCGTGCCGTTTTTTCCAAATGCAAATCCGTATTCGAGCACCAGGTCCTGCCACTGTTTTAGAATGGCCGGAGAACTATACCAATAAAATGGGTGCTGAAAGATAATGACGTCGTGCTCAAGCAGAAGGGCCTGTTCGCGCCTTACATCGATGTGAAATCTTGGATACCGCTCATATAAGTCGTTCACAGTTATTCCTGGCAGAGATTGAACCGACGACAACAAGAGGTGGTTGACGCGTGACTTATGGATAGCGGGATGCGCGAAGAGGATTAGGAGACGTCGTTTGGACATGGGGACGAAGAGGCTAAACGGTATATTTTCCTATAAAAATTATACTTGTCATAAATGAAAACCTGCGTCAGTTAGCCGTGGAAATTCGGTCAAAGCCGAATTAGATTGGTAAGTCCTCATGGAGGTTATGAAAACGAAAACGTTATCGGATTATCCGCTCTTGATCGGTGAACTTCTGCGACGATCGGAGGTTCGTCGCCGAAAAAGAGAACGCCGTAGACACTTTTGGTCTTCGGTTAGGCTGACTAAGTAAAAATACTTACTTTCAAGGTGTAATGCTTTCGTGTTGTTCAGCGAAAGCAATACACCGGTCGCCGCCGCTCGGCGGTGTTCAAATTCCCCAGGCAGACACGGAGTCTGTCCCCCGAGGGCCCCGATGATGCCGGCACGGGGAAAGCCCGACTTCGCAATGCATACGCTTTGGCGCGGGCCCGCCCTGAAACGGATCAGGCCTGGAGACAGGCCGCGGCGTAAGCTGTGCCAAGTCGGGCTTTTCTCTTACGGTGTCGTGCCCTACCCGCCGTGCAATGCACTGATCGCTTCTCGGAGCGTCGCGACTTCCTCGAATTGATGCGCGGCGGACAATGTCACGCGGAGTCGGGCGGAACCGCGGGCTACAGTCGGGAACCGTACGGCGGGAACCAGAAAACCTTGGCCGATCAACTGTTCGGATAGCGAAAGCGCCTTTTCCTCCAAGCCGACAATAATCGGGACGATGGCGGATCGCGCCGATTCCGGCCTAGGACCCGTCATTTTGACTGTTAGCTCTTCGTAATTTCGCCAAAGAGCGTCTCGCAACTGATCGCCTGTGTGTGAAGTGATGATGTCTAAGCCCTCAATGGCAGCAGCAATAGCGGCCGGAGGAGGCGCTGTAGAATAAATAAAAGTGCGGGCACGATTCACCAGGACATCGATTAGCGAGGAAGTGCCTGCTGTAAAGCCGCCGCTGGATCCGACGGCTTTGCTGAGCGTGCCAAGATGAATGTCCACGCGTTCGCTCAAACCATGCTGGGCGGCTAGGCCTGCGCCGTTTGGGCCGATGACGCCGACGGCGTGCGCCTCATCGAGCAGGAGGGCAGCTCCGAATTCATCCTTCAGTTCAACGATCTCGGGCAGAGGACAAGAGTCGCCGTCCATGCTAAAAATCGACTCCGTGATCACCAGAATCTTGGCGCTGCTCCTCTTCTGACGGGCCCAGCTCAACAGTTCCTGCAACCGTTGCAAGCGGTTATGGGGATAGACTCGAATTTCCGCGCCGCTGAGTCTGGCGCCGTCGATCAAAGAAGCATGGGCCAGTTTGTCCAAGATGATGACGTCTCCCTGACCAAAAAGGGCGGGTATTGTCCCGAGGGCCGCTGCGTAGCCGCTTTCAAACGTAAGCGCGGCAGGAGTCTTTTTGAATGCCGCTAACTTTGCTTCGAGCTCTGAATGAACAGCCAACGTTCCCGTAATCAAGCGAGAGGCGCCGGAGCCGGCGCCGAACCTTTGGGCGGCTTCTGCCGCCGCCAGCTTAACCCTTGGATCCTGAGTAAGCCCGAGGTAATCGTTAGAGGCGAAATTGACCAGAGATCGGCCCCCGCGACTGACGCTGGTGCCGGTGACCCCATCAATCGTCTGCAACCGGCGATACAGCGATCGTTGTTTCAGATCGGCAATGAGTTGTTCGTGAGAATAACCGGGTTTCAAGAACTACAGATTGGAATAGCCGCAAGAGAACGCAAAGAGCGCAAAAGGAAAATCGGAAAAAGGCTATTATCCTAGGTTTTTTGACTCGGAACTATCGCTTCTAAGGTGTCGTTTCTCTTTTTTTGCGCTCTTTTGCGGCTATTCAGTTTCGATTTTTGGTCCGGTGTTTCCATTTAGGGCGAGACCGGCGACTGTTTCAAGAGGCGGTCCAAATCCGCATCGGCGGCTGCGCCGAGTGCTCGGGCGCGGTAATAGTGCCGGCGGGCGAGCTCCATCTCCGGAGGGTGGCGCTCGATGTAAACCAGGGCCAGATTGAAGTGAGCTTCGGCATAGCTTTCGTCCAGTTCCACCGCCTTGCGGAGCTCGTCTTCAGCGGCATCTGACCAGCCGCGTTTCCGAGACAGGACTCCGAGGTACATGTGGGCATGGGCGTTTTCCGGTTCGAGATACACTGCCTGGCTGAGCGCTGCCAAGCTGGCATCCAATTCGCCCTTTCGGAAAGCGATAATCCCGAGGGTGAGCCATGCCTGGGTGACTTCCGGATCCAGGTGCACGGCTTTGCGCAAATGTTTTTCCGCGTCGTCAAGCTGGTCGAGACGATACTCAGCAGAACCCAGGTTAATCCAACCTCCGGAATAGTTGGGCAGCAGCTCGGTAACTTGGGTAAATGACTGTTTTGCTTCTACAAATCTGCCAGCTTGAAAATCGGCTAAGCCTTCTTCAAAAGCCTGATGCACTTGCGGCTCCATTACGGGAGCGTTGGGCTGATCGCTTCGAACGGGCACGGAACAGAGAAGAAGGAAAGTTATAGCGGACGTCACCAGAGCGAACCGCAGGCGGGAGAATTTTCCGAAAGGCAGGCCGCGCGTTTCTATCTTCATCAACGGGAGGTACGAATTTAGCGCTTAAATTGGACACGGGTCCAGCAAAGTCGTTCATCCGGGACGGAGATTACGGTCGGAACCCTGCGGCGAGCCGCTTTGGCCTCTGGCACAGATACCGGGGGAGTTTGGCATGCGTTAGGAGCCGCTTAAACCCGTTTTAAACAGGTGCTCCCGCGAATTGCCCATTGTGTATTTTTACCTATGGCGTGTTCGTCGGATTGGCCGCCAAATGTTAGGCGATAGAGCTGCCACGCGCCGGGTCATTCTCGGGAGCCGCCTGTTCAACACCATTTGAGGCTGTGCCAAAACGGTGGGATCAATCACGTGGGGAAGTCTGGGCACGCGCCAAAGCGGCTCCCCCCAGATGATTTGCAACCAGGCCGGCGCTAATCCCTACCCAACTCCCGGGCGCGTTCGGACGCTGCGCGTACTGCGGACATAATCGTGTGCCGGAGTCCGCGCGCTTCTAAAACTTCGATTGCCGCCATGGTGGTTCCACCGGGGCTTGCCACCATTTCCCGAAGTTCGGCCGGGTGTTGCCCCGTTTCTCGGATCATAAGAGCCGACCCGAACACGGTTTGCACGGCCAGCTCCAGGGCTACTTCGCGAGGGAGCCCCATCATAACGCCGCCATCGGCCAATGCTTCCACGAATGTAAAAACGTAAGCGGGTCCGCTACCGCTCAGCCCGGTCACTGCATCCAGCGCGGACTCGCGGACCCGATAGACGATCCCAACCGCCGAAAATACTTTTTCGGCAACCTCAGCGTCCGCCATAGTGGCGTGATCGCCTAGGGCATAGGCAGTTGCACCCTTGCCGATCAGAGAAGGCGTATTCGGCATCGCTCTGATCACCCGGGTTCGATGGCCGGCAGCCTCTTGTAAACGGTCGATATTGATCCCGGCAGCGACGGAAATCAGCAATTTGCCGTCGAGATATTGTCTGACGTCTTTCAGGAGCTGAAGTGAATCGGCCGGCTTGGTCCCCAGCACGACCGTCGCAGTCTGATCGACCACGGCGCGAGGAGAAGTACCATAGCGAATCCCAAGCTCTTTGACATCGTCGACTGCGGATTCGGGGTGGCGGTTAATGACGACGATCTCCTCTGGCCGGCAGCAACCGGCCTTCAACATACCCTCTATGAGGGCCGAAGCCATTTTACCAAATCCTAGGAATCCGAAGGTCATGCGTGAGAGGGAAGTAATCAGGCTGGAGGCGGGATGCAAGGGGGCCTATTGGCGAGTGCATGTGCTGGCGTGTAGCGTGTCGGCGTCTGGGCTGGGCGGGCGAGCCTATCGGGCTATCAGCAATAGATTTTATAATATCCATAAGGAAGTCTTGACCGTTTTCCTGAAACTTTGAAGATGCCCGGTGTGTATATGTCACAGGACAAGGAGCGGGTACACGTGGTATCGCATTGGGTTCGACGAAGCCGAAGAGTACGGGTACCATGTGGGCGCATTGGGGCTGTAAGAGAGGTTCGAACTTATGCATAAACAGGTCGCGGCGCCGCCTCTGGCGGGGATCAAACGAAAGCGTCCGAAGTGGGGCCGCCGGCTGGTCATTGCTGGAGTGCTTCTGGCAGCGGCTGCCGGTGGGTATGTAATGCTTAATAAAGAGCACCGGGTCGCGATTCGAGTGACGCCGGCGGCAATTAGAGATATTACGCAGACTGTCTCGGCAACGGGAAAGATCAGGCCGGAAGTCGAGGTGAAAATATCACCTGAGGTCGCCGGCGAAATCATTGAGCTGCCGGTAATCGATGGGCAACACGTCAATAAAGGCGATCTGCTGGTAAAAATTCGGCCGGATAATTATATTGCCAGCGTCCGGCAAGCTGAAGCGGGACTTAGTTCTGCCCAAGCGGATTGCCTGGAACGTAAATCGCAGATGCTCAACGATGCGCTCGATTTCCATCGTTCCGAAGATCTCTACCAAAAACGGCTGGTATCGGAGACAGACTACAAAGCCGCGCAAACGAAGAGCCTAATGTCGGATGCAGCCTATGAGTCGGCTCTGCATCGCATTGCAGCTCAACAAAGCGCGCTCGAGCAAGCGAAGGTCCTATTAGACAAGTGCGTAATCTATTCTCCCATCGACGGGACCATTAGCGCCCTAAATAGCGAGCTGGGCGAAAGAGTCGTGGCTACGGGTGATTTTGCGGGGACCGAAGTCATGCGGGTGGCAAACCTCGACTCCTTGGAGGCTCGGGTTGACGTCAACGAGAACGATATTGTGAACGTGAAACTGGGGGATCCGGTGCGAGTCCATGTCGATGCCTATCCGGGCCACGTATTTCAAGGCTCAGTGAAACGAATTGCCAGTACCGCGACGATCCAAAATCAAGGCACCCAGCAAGAGGTCACTAATTTTGAAGTGCGAGTCCAGATTCTTAATCCCGATTTGAAGATTCGTCCTGGGATGAGCACGACGGTTGACATTGAAACGCAGAACGCTCAGCAAGTTGTGGCCGTTCCGATTCAATCGGTCACCGTGCGAGATAGGGACACTGGCAAAACACCGGACCAGATGAAGGACGAACAGCTCGCCGACCAGGGCGGGGTCGCGAATACCGATTTGGAACGCAAAGAACGCAAGAAGCTTAAACGGGTAGTTTTTGTTAAGGTAGGCGACACTGTGAAGATGATGCAGGTGGAAACCGGCATTGCCGATGACAACTATTTACAGATTATCTCAGGCATAAAGGTCGGTGATCTCGTGATTAGCGGCCCTTACACCGCGATCAGCAAGGACTTAAAAAACGGTTCGAAGGTCGAGATCGAGAAGCCACAAGATGCAAAGTAGTTCGGTGATCGGCGGGTCAGCGCCAGGGATTCGACCGAAGCGCGACGTGGTGATCCAGATTGCAGGGATCACAAAAGAATACGTGATGGGTGAATCTCTAATCCAGGCGTTACGGGGCGTCGATCTGGTGATTCGTCGCAACGAATATCTAGCGGTGATGGGACCATCCGGTAGCGGGAAATCGACTCTGATGAATATGCTGGGCTGCCTCGATACTCCGAGCTCTGGCCGGTATGAGTTTAATGGCAAAGACGTGGCCAGCATGGAAGACGACGAGTTAGCGGAAATTCGAAACCGGGAGATCGGTTTTGTATTTCAGACGTTCAATCTCTTACCGCGGTCGACCAGTCTGCAAAATGTTGAATTGCCCCTGATTTATGCCGGGCTTGGGGCCGATGAACGCCAGCGGCGCGCGGCAGAGGCTTTGATGGCGGTTGGTTTGGCGGAACGGATGCATCACAAACCGAACGAATTGTCGGGAGGTCAGCGTCAGCGGGTTGCAATCGCCCGAGCCCTGGTGAATCAGCCATCGATCATTCTGGCCGACGAGCCTACCGGCAATCTCGACTCGCGCACTGGAGAAGAGATCATGGCGCTTTTCGGTCGGTTATACGAAAGCGGCAACACCATTGTGCTGGTGACTCACGAGGAAGATATCGCCGCACATGCCCGCCGAGTGGTTCGGTTACGGGACGGCGTCGTTGAGAGTGACGAGTTCAGATAGCCTGTATCGCTGACAAATCGTTAGCGATTTGTCAGCGATACAGGCTATGGCTGCTAAGGGCCGGCTACGCCGGTCCTTGGCACAGAAGAATTGGATTAGATTCAAATTGCGAATAGTGCAGCCATCGATGAACAAAACCCGTTTGGAGCTTCTTTTGAGGGAAGCGGCAAAATATACGGGCGTTAGCCGAACATTTTGCCGCCATAGCCCGTGTAGCTCAAAAATGGATAACCATTTTTGAGCTATGCGGGCTTGGATGGAATTTGCCGAGAGCGCCAGGATCGCCCAGGAACAGCTGTTGGCGAACCGGACTCGCTCATTTCTTACCGGGTTGGGAGTCATTATCGGTATTATTGCAGTGACCCTGATGGGGATCGCGATCAAAGGGATCGACACTGGCTTTGATCAGAGCATGAATATGCTGGGCGAAGACGTTCTCTACGTTGAGCAATACCCTTGGACTGCGATTGACGACTTCTGGGTCTACAAAAACCGGCCGGATCTGAAGCCCTCAATGGCGGATAGTCTGAACGCGATCATTGCGGACACGCCGAATTCCCTGCTGCAACTCGCAGTGGCGGCCCCCAACATGTTTGCCACGGCGACCTATGGTAAGCGGCAGCTCACCAATGTTTACTTAATGGGAACTACCGACGAGTACGCTTTGATTACGCCGATTAATTGCCGAGAAGGCCGATTTCTTGATCAAGTTGAGAGTCGCGGCGGCCGGAATGTGTGCGTGATCGGGACGGATGTAGCCCAAGGACTGTTCGGTGGAGAAGAACCCATTGGAAAGAAGGTCCGGGTGGGAGAACAACAATACGAAGTGGTCGGAGTTTTTGAGAAACAAGGTTCTTTTCTGGGGCTATTTAGCTTTGATTCCCAAATAATAATTCCACTGGCCGCATACTCTAAGTATTTCAAGACCGGTGCTGATAGCGCGTCCATCCGGGTAAAGGTTAAGGACAAAAAGCGGATGGGGGAAGCCCGAGAAGAATTGCGCAGCGATGTCCGGCGTATTCGCGGGGTCTTACCGGAAAAAGAGGATAATTTTACCATTAATGAACAGCAGGCATTCCGGTCCACGCTCGGCCCGGTGAAAGCGGGGCTGGCGATTGCCGGCCTTTTTATTACCGGGTTGGCGCTATTTGTGGGTGCGATCGGGATCATGAATATCACGTTTGTTAGCGTGAAGGAACGGACCCGAGAGATCGGAACTCGAAAAGCTTTAGGGGCTCGCCGGCGCACGATTCTTCTACAATTTCTGATTGAGGCGGTCTCGGTCTGCCTTTTGGCGGGAGTAATCGGTCTGGTGCTCTCCTTCTTGCTTTTCGGCCTGGTAACCCTGGCGTTTCCGGCTTTTCCCATCGCCTTTTCTCCGGGCTTAGTTGTCGTCGCCCTGGTGATTTCGGTGGTCACGGGCGTGATTTCCGGTTTTGCCCCTGCCTGGCAAGCATCCCGCCTAAGCCCGGTCGAAGCGCTGCGCTACGAGTGAGCTAACATGAGCCGAACGCACAACCACATAAGTCCCATTGGTCCGATGAGGCCCATTCGTGGTGCGTTCCCGCGGGTGGTTCCTACTAATTGCCTCGAGTTACTAACGGCACCCGTCGAACTAAACGGCGTCCATTCGAGGACGAGGACGATGAGTACGGCCTGCCACGCCGTAGGCTTGGCGAAGGTGCAAGAAAGACCGCCTAACTGCAAACTGCAGACCGCAAACCGCTAACCCAACAATGCTTACACTTGAAATCATCGGTATGGCTTGGAGATCGCTCGGTGCTAACAAGCTGCGATCGGCCTTGACGATTTCGGGGATCACCATCGGAATTTTCTCGGTGATCAGCGTCATGACGACGATTTCAGCACTGCAGAGCTCGATCGAGACTGGGCTTAGCTTTCTGGGTGCTGATATCTTTCAGTTCGCTAAGTATCCCGGGACGATCAGCGCGTTTGGAGATGAACGTTTCAAAAATCGCCGGAACATTGATTACCAGACTTATCTCACCTTTGTGCGTTTGGTTGGCGACCGGGTTCAACTGATTACACCGAAGGTTTTCGATCAGGGGGTGCAAGCCGTATTTGAAAATCGCAAGACTAATCCCAATCTGGAAGTCTGCGGCACGAACCAAGGGTTCGTCGTTTCC
>Ga0153933_1000553_pt1 | contig 12985 bp, 7 predicted proteins | sample TSNJ017MetaG_FD_102275 | JGI IMG/M metagenome (GOLD analysis project Ga0153933, IMG submission 102275) | Attine ant fungus gardens microbial communities from New Jersey, USA - TSNJ017 MetaG | ecosystem: Host-associated > Fungi > Mycelium > Unclassified | place: USA: New Jersey, Wharton State...
ACCAACGCGCCGAATGCCTGAGCGGAGTTGAAGGTGAGTTCGGCCAGCCGCAGCTGGGAGCTTCCCGGATAGCGATCGATTTCACGCAGGGCGTGCCATTGCACAAGGCTGACGCCGAGGAATGTCAACTTGGTGTCCGCGCCACTTCTCCGGGTCTGAGCGATGCACTTCTAAATTGAATTCGCCTTTTGTCATTCTTCAAAATGAAAAATGTTAAACGATAGATTAACTCCAATATTCGTCAATTTTTCCAATAAAGCGCGATCTAACGTTGCTGTCACCTGGCCCCCAAAGGACAAATAACATTCTAGATAAATATTCATGCCGGCCATTGTGACCTGGTCGATTACATCTTTTTTCGGAAGTAAAATGGTGCACCAATATGCAAGTTGTTCTTCGAACGCTTGATTAGCCACCTTGTCATCCATAAGTAGCTTCCAACCGCTCCATGGGTACACAAATTCTCGCTCGCTTTCAAATCTCCTGACGCCCCCTTTTTTCCATGTCTTATAAGGAGTCAGGCCAATCGCAGTCGTAACTTCATCTGGAGTGATATTTTCTCCTGTAATAACCAATGTAACTGAACTGGTGTAGTCAGAACTCGTGACCATATCTTCAACGCTCATACTTTTAAGTCAATCCCATTCAAGTGGTTGCTGAACACAGCAACACCTTCTTCGACAATTTCAAGATAACCGTATCCCTGCAACCATTTCTTCGAAGCCATATTCAGTCCTCAATATTATCAAGACGCTCAAGACCAAATCCTTCATTCCAGTGACTTTTATCCATCTCATAAGCGGTAATCTCAAAACCGTTCGGATAACTCTCAAATCCGGGCAGTTGCGAATGTCTATTGATCACCCTCCTTGCAGCTTCTTCAGAACTGAAGACTCCTATTAACTTATATGTTTCACTCTCAGACTCGCCGTAAGTATGGTGAACTACAAACACACTCTTCATGTCGCCTCTCTAATTGAACTAGTTTTGATCGTCTCATTTACAAGTGAAAGGTCGTTAGGGATTGACAAAGCTACGATCACACCACTTTTTAGCTGGCTATATTCGCTACCAGGACCCTCATGAGTCGACACTTCGCGACGCGGGTCCGGATGGCTGCTTAACTACTTTCTCCACCACATCGAAACAGTTTGACGTTATTTTTCGATGTGGTTAGAAGCCCACGCCCGTTCGAATCGATCTGGGTACGGCGGCCCCTCAGAATCCGCAGGTGAAACAACCGCTCTGGAATCAAGCGCGCAGCAGTCTTTAAGAAGCTCGAAGACGGTCACTTGAGCAGATCCCCACTCGCGGCCCATACGATAGTCTAGTGCGATACCGTGTGGCCAAACGGATACACCTAACTCTGGCAGTTCCACACTCGCCGCCATGATGCCAGCGATGCAATGATGAAAGGATTCCACCTCGCCCTCGACAACTAGAGAAGCAGCATTCAGTCTTCTATAACCGGCAACGACTGCACAGCAGTCTTGGCTACCACTCACCCGATACATTTGCGAGAATGCGACTGGCGCCTTAATTTCAGAGTCCGAAAAATCGGGCTATCTCAGTCCCGTTTTGGTCGCGCTCTTCGCTTCAAGTCAAGCCCTACGCACGACGATTAGCTTTTTCATAACTGAGAACAAGATTGAAGCCTTGTTCTTCGCCTTGACTAAGCGCCTCACTCAGTTCGTTAACATTCTTGAGAAATTTCTGTGCATACGGCGGCAGCGAGCTAAGCGCAAAGGCAGTGACGGTAACGCCCTCCTTCTTCTCGATGACGGTAGTGTCTCTTCTCAGCTCTTTTTCCCATTCAACATAAGCCGGCACCTGATTCGTTCCGAAGTTCAGCTCGTTGCATCGACCGGCGCGTAGCGCAAGCGTGCATCGGGCCAAGGTTTGCAGCGTGCGGCGGCCACCAGTAGTCGAGGCACAAGTGCGGTGAGGTCGAAGCACCGGTTGAATCGCCAAGCCGCTTCCGCGAGGTAGCGATGCGCATACTTGAGAAAACCAAAGGCGTGGTAGGTGCCATCGAGCGAGCGCTTGACGTTCCCCAGGATGGTATTGATCCATCCCATCTGTCCCGCTTCGGTCGCTGCATGTCCGCCGGCGCTTTGGATCACGGTGTGGGCATGTCCTTGCTCCTCCAGGGCACGAAATGCCGCCAGGCCATCGCTATGAATGCGGTCCCTGGGTGCAAATGCCGTTGTGCCCAGTCGGCCAAGGCGACCTTGGTGAAGCCTGGCAGAGGTTCGATGACGACATACAAAGGATGGCCCTCGTCGCTGGCTTGAAGCGCGATGACAAACGGCACTTTGTTCTCCGACCCGCGCCCGGCTTTGCCGCCATGACGCTCGCCGCCCAGATACGCATCGTCGATCTGCACGAGTCCGCCCAAACGGCGCGGTGCCTCACGATCGGCCATCGCTTGCATCAGTTTGTGTTTCATGCGCCAGGCCGCGCTGTAACCGACGCCAAGATGGCGCATCAACTCCAGCGCCGAGATGTTGTTCTTGGTCTGCGTGAGCAAGTACAGCGCCAAAAACCAGGTCGTCAACGGCAGCTTGGTGCTGGCAAAGATCGTATTGGAGGTCAGACTGATTTGATGACGGCAGGCCCTACACTGCCAGAGCCGTTCGCCGTGCCGGCTCACGCATCGGCTGTAACGTCGACCGGCGCAGCGCGGACAGACAAAGCCCTTCGGCCAACGCGCCCTGCGCAGCGCTTGCGCGCAACGCGCCTCCGTGCCGAATTGTTTCAGAAACTCCGCCAGCGACATGCCAGGCTGCATTTGAACCGCATTCATCGCCATGATCATGACCTCCACATGAGGGGGTGGAATTCAGCATCGCTCGCTCACGTCGCAGTAGCTGCGACGCTAGCTGAACTTCGGAACGAATCAGGTCTCCTCTTGATAAACAGCATGCACGTTAAATCAAGCCTGCTCAATGCCAGACTGAATTGCCTCCCTATCATTCCAATTCTTAAAAACCTTAAAAACGCTCATTTTATAATTATTCAAGGGACGGGCACTAGAATAGCTTCTAGTCAGTTTGCAATATCATGAAGTATATCTATCACAGAAGATCTGCGCCATATTTCGTACAAAACTCCACTCTTTTCATTATTCGTTTTTATCCCCCTCTAATCGCTGCCACGGAGCATCTTTCGCGGCGCGCCATGCCTGCCAACCCAAAGGTAGATCGGCCAAGTCAGCTATAGTTTGATCTTTATCGAATATATTTTTCAGGCTCACTATAGCTATGTCATCTTCGGTGATGTCTTCTGCCTGATCACAATGAAACTGCCAGCTTCCATCGTCCATGTCGTGTGTGACATACGATATCCAAGCATCGTCGAAGATCACCTTTCGGTTCGCATAAACTGCCACGTTAGGTGGATCGCTAAAAGGCCATATGTCAGAATTCATATTAATGTGATCGCTTTAATTTGTTGGTTTTGGGGGAGGTGGAGTTGGGGAAGGAGGCGGAGGCGGGTTATTAGATTTTGCACTATTTTGCGCACGGGAGATGATGCGTATATTTGAAAAGCTATTCGACCCCTTCGGAGCATTCGGATCAGATGGGTTCCGAGGATCGTAATGATCAAATGCAGCTTCATTCTCCGGCGGTGTCACACCCGACTGGCTCTTCTGACCAGGGATAAGAGGTGTACCGTCTTGATCTGATTTCAACTGTCCGCCATTGCGGATCATATTTTGCGCAGCCGCCTTAGCTTTCTGTGCAGCAGTTATGGCTTTACCCGCACCCACAAATTTTGAGTCTTGGAGGTTTGAATACGGGCGATTCGGGTCTGACACTTGATTTATCTGCGAGTTCAAAGCGCTGTCTGCGGCCTCGTCTATGATGGGAGCCGCACCACCTTCAGACTCACCTTCCGAACCTGCGAGCATTCCAGCACCGATTTGCGCCTCAGCCTTTTGCGCTGCTGGTGAATTTAGAACTCTCTGAACGCTCGCAAGCGCGCGGCTGTACCATGCAGGCGGTTGGCTGGCACGGCCCGTGGGATCGGTGAATAAAAGCGGATTATTGTTCGCATAACCGTAGCGGTTAAAATTGAACGCATTACCCTCATCGATTCCATTTGGGTCAGTGCTCAAGAACCGCCCCGTAACCGGATCGTAATACCTCGCCTGCATGTAAACGAGATTGGTCTCCGGATCATTCACATGCCCCGTATACCCCGGCCCCTTCGGATCCGGCCCCGGATTGCTTGTCCCGGTCGGCGCATACGTCCCGTAAGGCGTGTACTCAAACGTCGCCGTGATGTTGCCGCTGGCATCGGCTTCTGCGAGCGGTGTGCCCTGGGGGTCGGTGTATACATACGTCACCGTGCCCCCGGTTTGTGCAAACACGTGCAGGCTGGCGAACAGCATCAGTGATGCCATCCACTGCAGCACGGTCTTCACCCCTGTTGCACGCTGCCTGTTCATGTTAGCAATCATGGCGTCCTGTCCTTTCCTGTTTGCGCTTGATGTCCACTCATCGGTTCGGTCCACCTCAGCCACCCGGCACGATGCCGTTGGCCATCGCCCCGATCACCTTCCAACCCGAGGGAATGGCAAAGCTTGGGCAGGTATGGGGCATGGGGGCGGGCGTGCTTTCGTAACCGGCACCGCCCATCGGCGGGCAGACCTCGATTTGGGTGGCGCCGTGCTGGTAGATCATGCCGGTCATGTCGGTGCTGCGGCCTTCGATCAGGAAGCCTGCCGAGCTCCACGGCAGCTGATAGTCGCTGTCGAGCCACCATTCGGTGGTTTGCCAGAGGGTCTGCTGGCCGATCTCGTTGAAGCTGCGGTCCAGTTCGTAGCCGTAGGCGACGGCGTTGGCGTCGATGTAGATCAGGCTCATCAGCGTGCCTTCGTAGCCGCCGCCCATGGCGATCATCGTGCTGCCCGGCCCATAGCTGCCAAACAGGTAAGGTGTGAACTGATTGCCGGCGCTGTCCCAGATCTGCAGGTCCTGCGCAGCGTTGGTCCAGATGATGGAGATACGGTTCGACGGCGTGTAGTAGCCGATCGAGAGCGGGTAGTAGCCACACGTTACGTTGGTGGTGTCTGTCCCAACGTGCACGCCGTTCTTGATCAGCCAGTAGCTGAATTGGCAGGTGGTGGGGTTGAGCCAGAGCAGATCATCCTGGCCGTCGCCATCCACGTCGCCGGCGCCAATCAAGACCCAGCCGGCGGTGTAGGTGCCAAGCGAGGAGGTCGAGAAACCGCCACTTCCGTTGTTGGTCCAGAGCACCAGATCGTCGTTATTGCTGGTGAGTACCATATCGGCGAGACCATCACCATTGAAGTCGCCGATGGCGCCGACGAAGTAGCCCGACGGGACATTGATCGTTTGCGAGCTGAGCTTGGTGACTGCACCGGTCGCATCATTCGTATTCATGAGCCAGTACTGGACCTGACTGGTCGCCGTATTGAACAGGAACAGGTCCGAGACGCCATTGCCATCGACGTCTCCAGGCACGTGCAGGCCCGAGGGCACGGGTGTCGTCACCCGCAGCGCCGGCAAGGTATTGAAGCTGACGACCTGCGCGTGGATGGGCGCTGCTCCCAACATCGCCACCAGAACACTCATCATCCTTAACCATCGATACTTACGCATATCTCCCCCCAGAGTGATGAGCATCGTCAGTGCCAAAGCTCGCCTTCGCACGCACAACCATTCCTCAGCCTGCTTCTTGGCACGTTTGTCATTGGGTTACCACGCTCATGGCGACACGGTGCGTTAGTTGTCCAACGTCACGCCTTGAGATGAACTCCACGCGGAGCAGCCGATGCTATTGCACGCTTGTAACCGGAACTCCACCTCGCCTTCGTATTGGATATTGGCGCTCCAGGTCGTGCCCGAAATACCAAGTTGGTTGGTCCATGCTGTGTCCCCTTCCGGCTCCATCATCTGCAATGTGTAGCTGGTTGCGTTAGCGATAGCAGGCCAGCTCAGATGAACGACGACCTTGCCGGTTGCTCCTGTCTCTGAGATTGAGAATGGGTTGGTGGGCATGACCGGAATCAGCGATACGGTCTCGGTGACCACATTGCTGTAGGCTGAGCTGCATCCGCTCGCATTGCACGCCTGCACCCGGTACTGATACGACCCATTACCGCGACCGCTCGTACTCCAACTGGTGGCACCCGTATTCTGCACTGTCGTCCAACCCGCACCGTTGGCGTTCTCTTGCAAGGTATAGCTGGTTGCCGTGGCGACCCCAGTCCAACTCAAGCTGTAGCTGCCGGTGTTACTGGTACCGCCGCCACTCAACGAGGGTGCTGACGCCGGGGGCAGCAACACCGTCGCGGTGGTGGTGTTGCTCCACGCACTGCACCCTGCCGCGTTGCATGCGGCCACTTGGTAGCTATACGTACCATTCGACTGCCCCGTGGCGTCATACGCCGTGCCGGTGCCGGACTGCACTGGGGACCAGGCACCCCCATTCACCTGCATTTGCACCTCGTAAGAGGTCGCTTCGTTGTTGCCCGACCAATCGACGGTGTACGTACCGTTGGTGCTGTTATATGTCGCTAGGCACTGAATCGTTATGCATGCCGTAGGCACGGGCGAGGGCACGAGCGTCACCACCATCGGCCCAGCCGAGACCACGCTTGAGCAGACGGTCGGCGTCAGCGTGTTGCAGGCCTTCAATTGATAGGTATAGCTGCCGAAGCTCAGATTCGTCACTGTAAAGCTGGTATTGGTGCCGCTGTACACTTGCACAGGGGTGGCGTTGTTGAGGCTCTGAGTCAGGACATACGTGACGTCGCCCGACGGCGTGGAAGCGCCCCAGTTCAACGTTTTGCTGGTGCTGTAGTTGGTTGCCGACACGCTGAAGCCGGTCGGCGTACTGGGCACCACGCCATAGTTGGTGTTGACGGTCACCGCCGCCGACGCACCCCAGCCGGCGTTGCCCGGCACCGTCCGGTTGAGCGCCGCCACCTGATAGGTGTAGGTGCCGCTGACGTTGCCCGGCCGACTGATGGAGGTGTTGGTCGTGCCGCTGGCGATGGTATTCCAGGCGCCGCCATTGAGTGACTCCTGCACATCGTACGAGGTGGCACCGGGTGAGGCTGACCAGCTGACGGTATAAGGACCGTTGTCGGTTCCACTGGGCACGGTAACCGTCGGGATGGCCGGCCATACACCCACCGAAAACGCCGTCCAGCCGCTACAGGTGCTGTTGTTGCTGTCGCAGGCCTGCAACTGGTACGCCTGATTGCCGCCCGTGCCCACACTCAGCGCGACCGACGTATTGGAGCCGCTATACACGACGTTGTTGCCGCCCAAGCCATTGATCGCTTCGAGCGTGTAGCTGGTGGCATCCGCCACGGCGTTCCAGTTAAGCGTGAAGTTGCCGTTGTTGGGATTGCTGCTGGCCGTGACGCCTATCGGCACCGCTACTTGCTGGTTCACATGCTTGGCGATCAGCTTGGTGCCGAGGTACACGTAGTTGGTGGCGGTCGCGCTGCCCGGATCGAACTCGTACATCAGCTGACCGGCCTGGTCGTAGAAATAGTACGCGGTGACCCCACCGTTCGCGTTCGTCTTCATGATGCGGCGACCCGCCGAATCGTAGGCGTAGTTCTCCACGCCCGAGACCTGCAACAGTTGGTTCTCCGCGTCAAAGCTGTAGTTGGTGGTCGCCCCACCGCTGATCAGGCTGTTGCGATTGCCCTGGTTGTCGTAGCCGTAGCTGGTAGAAAGGGTGCCGTTCTGCAACACGCTGGCCAACTGATTGTTCGCGTTGTAGTTCAGCGTGAGCGTGTTGCCGCCGGTCAGGCGTGTGCGCAGGTTGTTGAGCGCGTCGTAGGTGTAGCTTTCCGCGCCGTAGAGGCCGCTGGCGGTGGCGCCGGTGAGGCGGTTGAGGGCGTCATAGCCGAATGACTTGGTGCGCGGACCATTCGTCAGGTCGTTGACGTTGGTGATGTTGCCGTTGTTGTCGTAGATGAAGTCTTCGCTGATGTTCAACGTGCTGCCGGCGCCGTAGCTGAAATTGCTGAGCAGCTGCCGGGTATTTTGTGCCGCCACGTAGCTGGCGCCATTGCCGAAGTTGAAGCCCGCCACCTGGTTGTTCGGGAAGTAGGTGATGCCGCTGGCGTAGCTGCCCACTTGCGTGGCGCGGCCGAGGGCGTCGGGACTGTACGACACGCTTTCGCTTGATCCGCTATACGAGGGGTAGCCGATGGCACTGACATGGCCATAGCCGTCGTACGTATTGGACAGCGCCCAGGTGTAACCGGGCACCATGAGCGACTGGGTGGTGAGCAGGTTGCGCGTGTTGTAGGCGAACTGCTGCGTGACGCCAGAACTCAGCCCCGGCACATTGGCGTTGACGGTCGTCACGTTGCCGACGGCGTCGTAGGTGTAGTTGGTGGTCTGCGTGCCGGCCGGCGGTGTAATCGACAAGACCCGGTTCATGGGGTCGTAGGTACGCACCGTTTGCGCCGTACTGGCCACATCGCCCTGGCCACAGGTCCCGTCGGTAATGGTCTGGCCTTGAGCGCTCCATGCCAGATTATTGGCCGCGTCATAGGCCATGACGGTGCTGCCGCTTTCCGGCTCGGTGGTGCGGCACAGGCGATGGTAGGGGTCGTACATCAGCGTCTTGGTGATGCTGTCTTGCTCGGTACCGTAAGCGCCGGATTGCGTGATCGCGGTTGGGTTGCCGTAGATGTCGCGGGTGATCGATTGGCTCACGCCAGCCGGCGCGTTGACCTGGATCGGATCTTTGTAGGATGGCTCGTCGAACACCTGGTAATAGGTGGTGGTGACATTGCCTTTGGGATCGGTGATCTGCTGTCCGGCGCCTCCCAGGTACGCCGTCGTGGTGGTCAGTGATCCCAGCTCGCTGTCTTCCTGCGTCTGGATCAGGCGCTCCAGCGCATCGTAGGTGTGATGCGTGCCGGTGCTGACCGAAGAGAGCGCCGGTGAACCGCTGACGGGATAGGACGCGAAGGTGGTAGCGCCGGTGTAGTCGTAGCCGGTTGCCGTGGTGATATCGGAATTGGCGGTGCCGCTGATGGACGTGTCGCTCAGGACGGGACGCAGGTCGGCATCGAAATAAGTGGTCGTGACGGCGTTGCCGACGGTGGTGGTGCGATCCCAATGGCCGGCTATGATGCCGCGCTCTGCGCTATTGACGTAGCTGTAGCTGAAAACCTTGGGATACCACGACACCGTGTCGGTGGTGGGATAGGTGATCTGGCTGATGCGGCCGATCGGATCGTAGCTGTATTGCGTGGTGTTGCCGTTCTGGTCGGTGATCGACGTGATCTGGCCGAGATCGTCTACCGCCAGTTCCTCCGAGCCGCCATCGGGATAATCGATTTCTTGTGGAATACCTCGGTAGTAGTTGCTCAGATTGGTGGTGTTGGAATCGCCGTCGGTGAAACTGGCCAGCTGGCCTACGCTGTTGTAGGTGTAGCTCATGATGAGCTCACCGAAGCGTGCGCGCGATTGCAACAGGTCGCTGCTGTTGTAGGTGTTGGAGAGCTCCGTTTCGCCGGTGGTGTTGTTCACGACCGCCTGCGTCAAGCCCAGCACCCATAGCGTGGGGTCGTTGAGGAACGTGGTCGTTTCCTCGATCGCCTGCTGGCCGCTGATCGAGTTGTAGCGTTTCACATCCGTCGGATTGGCGTAGCCGTCATAGGCCATCGCCTGCCAGGTATAGGTGTCGCCCTCTTCCGTGGTTTGGCGCATTTGGAGTGGCGACAATTCCTGCGTCTGCGCTGTGTTATTGCGGCCTTGCAGGTCGACGCCATACTGCGAAGGCCACGGGCCGCCGGTCGGGTTGGCGTAGGTGTTCGTCTCGGTGCGCAGCACGGTGCCGCCGGCGGCACCCGCATAGTACGTGGTGCTGAGAAGCTGACCCTCGGTGGCGTCGAAACGATTGCTGTAGGTGTAGCGCACATCGTTGTTGTTGGGGTCGACCACATCGGTGTAGATGGTCGAGGGGCACGTCCCGGCCGAATAACAAGCATCCCCGCCATAGCTCTGGTTGGGCGTGGAATAGTTGTAGCTCCAGGTTTCCGTCGGGATGCCGGCACCGGAGAAGGTCTTGCTGTTGAGGGTGGGTTGGACGTAGTACTCAGGGTAGATGTAGTAAGGCTGGTCCGTCTGTCCCGCTGGACCCCAACAACTTTTCGGCACGTACGAACGCCCGTGCATCTTTGGCGATAGGGTAAAGCTCGCGTTGAGTCCGGAAGGATGCGTAATCGTGACCGTGACTGTAGTACCTGAGGTAAACGTGGGCAGTGTGTTGCCTGAGCAATCGCCACCTGTAGTGACAGGGGCGTCCGTCTGGAGCGCCGCCAAGTTGTAAGTCCACCGATCCGGGCTACTCGGCGTGTCATCCGGCAGCTGCACAATTTTCAGTGTAGGTAACGCAGAATTGGTCGTGGTGTCGTAAGTGTATGTCCATGTGCGCGATGCCACGTTGGACGCGTTCGCCGTGATGGACGTGATCAGGTAGCCAGTGGAATCGTAGTTCACGGTCACCGAGCGGCCATCGCTGGCGGTGATACCGGTGAGGTTGCCGTTGGCGTTGTTGTAGGTGTAGGTCAGCGAGTTGCCGAAGCGATCGACAACCTGCGTGACGTACATGAAGGCGTCACTACGTTCAAGCAGGTTCGACGAGGCGAGCATGGGCGTTACCCCACCACCGATCGCCGCCTTGGCCACATCCGGCGCGGTACCGAGTGGCTCGGTGACGTTCGCCATGGGGCGGTACACCAGGTGCGCAAAAGTGTATTGCGTGCCATCTGGCGCCAGCGCGATAAAGCCCTGGCCGCCGTCATCCGCCGCGGTGGACGCGGTGCAGGTGATCATCCAGTTTTGCTTGGTGACGATGCTGTATGCCGAGGTGCCTGCCGCTGGTGCGAGCGAATTATTCGAGGACCGAATCATCAGGTCCTGGCTACCGGCTCCCGGTACGATCAGATGGTAGCCATACCACCATTGGTCGGATGACCACGGACTGCCGCCCTGAATAGGAGAGGCCGGAGGTGGAGCACCGAAGTTGGTGCAACGATTAGTGATGCTCAGGCCGTCGGTGATCCACCCCGTATTGCCGCCCTGGACCTTGGCGACGGTCGCCGTTTCGATACGGGGAATGTTGAGGTCCCAATCGCCGAACGGGCGCTCCGCATTCAGGGCGTAGCTGAGCGGACTGGCTGTAGATAAGGAACGCGCGATGACTAAGGCTGGCCCGTTACCGGTGAGACTCACGTCGGTCTCGTCAAACGACAACTCACCGTTGTACGGACTGACGTTCTCACCGAAAGGATTGGCTCCCAACGGCTCAATGTCCTGATTGACCTTGATGAGCTGTTGGTATTCCTGGTCGGGCGTGACGGTCGATTGCGACCTTGCCGCTCCCGAAAACGCCAACGCCATGACGAACCACAGGCATACACCATGCCTGCCCCAATCCCGGGCTTCCTTGTACATCGAGTTTTCCCCTTGTACCCTGATCCCGCGTTTCGCAGGGCCGCGCCGATTGAAATCAACGGGACGTGAAGACGGCGTGAAGGTGCCTTCACGCTAGTCGTCGACTCCACTTTTTCGCAAGACCGAACGGCCGCCGGTTTGGTGCCGCTAATCAACCGGCCTTCGGATCGCCGATGTTCCTACCGATTCGCCAAAACACACCGGCAGGTCGCTTCAGCGCCTCCCTACCCCTGCTTCGGCACCTGCCACGGCGCATATCCCCAGCAACTCTGGTAGTACTGCTTGAGAATCCGGTCCAATCCATCCAGCTCGAATTCGAAACCATAGCGAAGCGTGCTGTTGCTGTCGCGCACCCAGGCGCCGAGGGTGTGCGCCGAGATCAGGCTGCCCAGTTGCGATGCGGGATAGGTGCGGGTGATGACCACGGCCTGGTCTTGCACGATGGCGTTGTCCTGCTGCGGCGCATCGCTTTCCACGCGATTGATTTCGACGAAGGCACGGCTGCTGCGCGCGACGATCTGCCTTGCGTGATCCGCGCCGACACTGTTGTAGGCGGTGAATAGGATGCCGTCTTTCTTGCATTGCAAAGTCATGCGGTGTTCGCCGCCGCGCTTGACTTCGTTGAGCATCAGGTACGGTGCGCCATCCTGCAGCTGATAGGTGGCGATAAGAGGCAGGCGTCCGTTATTGGCGAGGCGCGTGGAGATCATCTGGTCGGCGGTCAGCCATGCCGTGTCGCCGCTGGATACCGCGAGCAGCGGTGCGAGCACGGCGGGATCGATATCCATGTCTTTCAGATACGCGGTCAGCTCGTCCGGATCTTTTTGCGGCGGATCGTTGTTCGTTGGCGCAGGATCGTTCGACGGATGTGCGGGGAAACCGATGCGATCGGCACCGGTGGGTGCCCAGCGGTACAGGCCGCCGAGATAGGCGTAGGCACAAGCGCCGGTGCACAGGGCAGGCTTGCCGGGGGAACCGCTGTGCCGCGGCAGGCGCTGCGTGCCCAGATGCGTGGTCAACGAACTCTGGCGGAACAGCCTGCCCAGTGCGATGCCGGCATGGATGTCGTCCCCGCTGGCATTCAAATAGACGTCCGAGCCGGTGGCGATCTTGCCTGACTGCACCAGGGCCTCGAAACGCTGCGGCGCATCGGCATCGATCACGCCGGAAAGATAGACCTGCGGCGCCTTGGCCACAGTCAGCGTGAGGCGATCGTTGTTGACCTGGATGCTGAGCTTGCTGGGGCTCTCTTCATGAGAAGAGGAGCTTCGATGCGTGGAAGCGGTGCTGCCTGCATGAACGCTCTTGCTGGGACCAAGGCAGGCCAGCAGCGAGATAGCGCCATACAAGGCGTGACGGAGCCGTGCGTGCCGGCGGGAAAAACGGTTCTCGGCGTAGCGGTACAGCACTGCGGCTCCTGGCCCCGGGACCACTCGAGGGGTGGCGGTCGCCCAGTGTCGTTGGCGGAGGATGTCCCACAGGTGAATATGCGGGCGGCGCTGCCGGTGCGGCGCTTG
>Ga0153933_1000554_pt1 | contig 12979 bp, 13 predicted proteins | sample TSNJ017MetaG_FD_102275 | JGI IMG/M metagenome (GOLD analysis project Ga0153933, IMG submission 102275) | Attine ant fungus gardens microbial communities from New Jersey, USA - TSNJ017 MetaG | ecosystem: Host-associated > Fungi > Mycelium > Unclassified | place: USA: New Jersey, Wharton State...
AGTGAAAATCCTGAAACCCTGCTAGCTTGAGAGAATCGCAGTGGTACTATTCACAGGTAAATCAAGCTGCCAGCCCTTCTGAGAGCCGCTTTACCATCTGATTCGCGCTTAATATCAGAACGGTATGCTTGACTCCGTTCGAGATCGCCTGGACGCCGCGCTCGAAGGCGTCTCTGCGGACTTGAATGGCGGGCCGTAGGGAACTGACAGAGGAACAATGGGAGTTGGTGGAACCGATCCTTCGTCTGTCGCTTCCGGGTGTTGACGATACTAGAGGTCTACACGTTCGAAGGAGGCGTTTCGCTATGTTGAATAAAAGCTACCTATCACATTTGCTAAAGCCGAGCATACTGCCGGCGTTGAGACGTGCCCGATTGTGACCGCCACGGGTGCATCTGCAGATTCAATGAGCTTCTACTACAGGACGAAAGGAGAGGTGGAGAGGGAGATCCAAGAGATTAGGTTCCGATCTCTTACGATTGTCAGACCCAGCCTCATTGGTGGAGAGCGAAATGAAGCAAAGGCTGCAGAGGGAACAGCGCTAGTGCTGCTTCAGGTGGTCCGCAAAATCATCGACCGTCATTCCGTCGATACCCGGACCGCCTCCGTTTCCTTTCACACGCTTGAACGCCTGCCAGAGGTTTTCTCTCTGACAGACCTTCTCCATCCATTGCTCTTCCGGAGCCAGGCTTTCTGCACTGCGCTTCGCCACGGGTGCTTCGGTCCCTTCAGAGGACGGACTTCGAGCTTCACTCTTCATCCCTTCACCGAAAGCCAGCTCTAGCTGGTTCTTCTGCCGCTTTGCACCCTTGAGTCGCGCCACCTACTTGCCTCTCCTATCGTTCAGGCCTTCATCCACCGTTCCCGGCTCTGCCTAGCTGTTGACTCCGCCTTTCGGCCTTGGAGTGCCTCATTAGCCTTACCGACAACATGGCCTACTATGCCTTCTGCTGACTTCTGCTACACGTTCAAGAAGAATCGCTCCCTCTCCAGTCGTGAATCCACGACATGCAGCAGATCTCCAGTGGTAAGTTCGACCGCCTTCAGCGCACCACCGCCAGATTTACCTGCACCCGCCTTGATGGATATGGGCTTCGATGCTCATTGCCAACTCGCCCACGAGTACAGGCCTCATATCTGGTTCTTGTCCATCGGCGCACGCTTTTGCTCCACGCTTCCTTCAGACCCCACCTCGCGATGACGCCCTTGCGCTTCGCTAATCCTTCACCTCCAACAGGTTGGATAAGGGACTCGCACCCTCAAACTTTCGAACATGCACGGCACACAATGTCGAGGAATGGAAAGCCTGGAAAGCCATAAGCCGCCTTTCCATCCTTTCCACTCCTCTTGGAAATCCCTTCGGGATTCCCACATTCCCAACGCTTCGGCGACAGAATCATGTTCAAAACTCGAACTCTGAATGAGGATCTCTCAGAGCGCGAGGGGCTTGTAACGGATGTCTCAGGTCCACAACGTAAAGCATGTCCCGGTACACTCAGCCCACGGGTTAGACCATATCTGACCTCAGAGCAATAGTAACGGCCAATTTGTCCTGACTAGATTTATCCTTTTAAGAACAACATGGATCGTTCCAGCACAACACGGGCCTACGTCATCGCATGGCTGTTGTGCGTAATGTTGTCTTGTCTGGCGGTCCACTCGCCGCACTGTGATCTGTGTGATGGCCCCTTGGTGGCGGCCTCTTGTTCAGTTTCGCAACCGTTCGCTAAACAGCCGCTGCCCGCCCAACCGGACACTTGCAATGGCATCTGCTGGTGCTGCGGTTTTCACGGACTCCCAAACACAAGCCCCATCCTTGCTTTGGGGAACAAGGTGACTGCCGGTAATCGGCCTGAGCCATCTTCGCTTGTCTTCGCACCCCCCTCCTCCATATTTCGACCACCACGCACAGACGTCTCCGCTTAGCGCCATTCTTCCGCGCCTTTCGGCGCAGACGTGTGAACGTACAACTCACTCTGGAGACATCCATGCGATACATATTCACGCTCACAGGAGCGTGCCTATTTCTGTTTTTATATCTGCCTGCTCATGGGCAGATTTCCTCGAAGACGTCCTCCGGCCATCCACCCCCGGCTACAGAGGATAAAGACCCTATCGCCATCGTTGAACTAGGCGCAGCGACAAGCTGGAACTTCAGCGGGGGAGCAGCCACATTTGCACCCAATCTGGCAGCGGAAGTGACGCCGATTGAAAACTGGCTGGAGTTGGAGGCGGGTGTGTCTCCCTTCTACACCCGCAACTCGACGGAGTGGGACACCGATCTGCTGTTCAAGAAGCCGTGGACCCTCTCTCGTAAGACAGAGTTCATGCTCGGTATCGGCCCGAGTGGGTTCATATCAAACAGAAAGGCAAGGTGAGCAATTCGGTGTGGGGAGAGGTTGCCGGAGATTTCATGTTCTGGCCCACCGGCAGACATCGCTTCGGCTGGTATCTCGAACCTGCTTACGATTACAGCTTTGCAGGAGGTCATCAGCAATCTGTCGGAATGAGCGCAGGTCTTCTCATCGGTATTCGCTAGACCACAGAAGCTCGTAGACTGAAAGCAGTCAGAAAGGCGTCTCATATGCCAGCAGAAGCCACTTTCCCAAACTCACTCCAAACCCGCATCCTGTCTCTACAGACGGTCACTCTCATCTGGATGGTGTTGGAATGTGCCGTTGCACTGTTCGCAGCCGGGAGAGCCAGAAGCGTTTCGCTTCTGGCCTTCGGGAGCGATAGTTTTGTCGAGATACTTTCAGCAACAGTTGTCCTCATCCAGTTCACCCCCATGGTGCACATCTCGCAGTACCGGGCGGCAAGACTCTGCGGAGCGCTGCTGTATGGACTGGCTGGCGTTGTAGCTAGCATCGCAATCGTAGGGTTGTTGCACCATAGCGAAGCAGATTCAAGTGTCCTCGGTATGGCTATCACTGCTGGAGCATTGTTGGTCATGCCTTTGCTGGCTCGGATGAAGCGCGAAACCGCTGCACAGACAGGAAACAAGGCGCTGCGAGCCGATGCAGTGCAATCCGCGACCTGCGCCTATCTTGCTGGCCTCATCCTCACGGGCCTTCTTTTACGGCGTATCCTTGGCGTCCATTGGATTGATCCTTTGGCGGCGCTCCTTGCTGTTCCCATTTTGATTATGGAAGGCAAACGTGCCCGGAAGGGTCAGACCTGCGCTTGCTGCTAAATTGTCATTGCGAAGCGATTCTCGTTAGTCTGGGAGAATGACTCTGACACCGCAAGTCTCAATGAACGCTTCCCGTCAGTGGGCTGATTGCTTGGGCGTATGGACTTCGAGCCTTTGTGTTGTCCATTGCGTGCTGACGCCGGTGCTTATTTCTTCCTCTGCGGTGCTGGCGCACTTCCTGTCCGCAGATGAGAGAGTGCATCGCAGTCTTGCCGTGCTGGTCGCGCTTTTTGGAGCCATTGCGCTACTCGTAGGGTTTCGGAAACACGGACGCCGAAGAATCCTGATCCTGATGAATGCCGGGCTGAGTTGTATCGCGGCGGCGGCGTGGTTCGGAGACAAGCTGCCTTCGCACGCCTATGAAGTAGCGATCACGATAGTGGGAAGTGCTTTAATGATTACCGCGCATCGGTTCAACTATACATTCTGCAAGTCATGTGAGTGTGCGGGCCGCTCCTGACCTTATCGTGACCTGTTAGCGCACAGCGAGGTCCACTCAATACTTCCCCGGCATTGTTTCCTCCGGCAGCGCCATCCTTCCGAGGTTTTTAATCGCCTGCCCAACGGAATCGTGGAATGCTGATGCACTCAAGGACACTTCGCCATGCTTGGCGTGATAGAAGCTGATGGTCGGAGGGTTGGATTCGGTATTTACCGCGATGAAATCTGCCCATTCATCCCCAAGATCGTCGCAGAGCAGCACATCGACGTCATGTGCAATGTGGTCAACGACCACCCTAAACGCAGACCCTTCCTCGAATTCCGTCTGCGCCCTCGCGAATCGCCCTTTTTCGCTCGTTGTATCGGTCACAATATGCGGTTCGATTACCCGCCCATCACGGAGGCGTGCTCGATTGAGGACAGAAACGTACCGAGTTTGACTGTTAACAGACTCGGACGGCAGCCGACACCGCCTAGTGGACCAGAGCGGCATGGAACTATGATCAATTTGACCGGGAGGGATGTTACCGTTCTTATGAAGGGCTGCACCTTCGGTTGTTTTCGACAGGTAAGTATTGATACGAAAAGAGAAGCCTGACCGTGGTCAGGCTTCTTGAAGATTGTCTATCTGGGATTGAACATCGCTCTAGAAGTCGAGACGTAACGCTACCTGACCAGTCCGATTTCCAGCATTCTCTGCGGTTTGAGGTGCGCTAAGCACCCCAAAGGTCGAGGTATTGTCGATCTGCGTCGAAGGCGGAGCGAAATTCGTATGGTTGAGTACATTGCTGAACGTCGACTCAAACCGAAGCTTCGCACCTTCCGTTATCTTGAAGACCTTACCAAGTCCCAGGGCCACAGCCGAGGTTCCTGGTCCCTCAAGAATTCCTACGCCAGCGTTGCCGAAGCGACCGGCACCCGCCGGAGTTGGAGAGAAGGCAGCAGAGTTGAAATACTGCGCACGAGACTGGCCGCGGTAGAATTCCTTCGATACGACATCGGGACGTAGAAACGCACCGCGGTTTACTACGTTGGTGTTCGACTGGTCGTAGGAATCGCTGATGCTCGGCGTCAGCCACGGTCCGGTTTCAAGCAGCGTCACGTTAGTAAGCTCCCACCCTCCGAGCAGTTCATTTTTCCAACCGGTCGTGTTGAGGAAAGTGCGCCCCTGTCCCACTGGAATCTGATAGACACCGGAGAGCAGGAAGCGATCGCGGCGGGTTCCCTCCACGTTGCCGTAATCGCGCAGGATATGGAAGCGATCCGCAACCGGTGTGCCGTAGTTCACCTCACCAGCAAAGGCGGTCGGGGTATCGCCCTGATTGTCCGCAAGGTTTTTCGCCAGAGTGTAGTTCGCGTCCAGGTAGAGCCCATGAGCCATCTTGTGGCTTTCTTCCAATTCGAGCGCGCTGTAGACCTGTGTCCCGGCATTGAAAGTGCTATAGAGCGTGAACCAATTGTGATACGGTGCACGCGGGTCGACATAGGGACTGGCCGTGGTCGTCTGATATGGAGTAGTGCTTGCAGGGATTTGATTAAGATCCTCGGTGATGTTCAGGCGATAGGTGTGCATCCCCACGTAGCTCGCGCGGACGCTGTCATTGTTGCCAATCTGCCGTTCCACCGTCAGATTCCACTGTTCCGACTGCGGGTCGCGGTAGTTGGGATCGACTCCCTGATCCAGTCCCCCTCCGCCGTATTGCACGCCGCTGCTTGGAGGGGCAGTATTCGGGAATTGAATCAGAGGGACGCCGTTCGAAGCCAGGGAGTTGGTATAGGTGTGCAGAGCGGATGTCGGGTTGCCGCTGTTATTGAATGACAACGGACCGAGGTTCGTCATGGTGAAGATACCGAAGCCAGCGCGAACTACAGTCTTGGTGTCGTTGAAAGGACGATAGGCCAGCGAGACACGAGGCTGGTAGTTCCCCTTATAGCTGTTGCGCAGGCTCTGGGGGAGGTGGTCCTGGCTGGCCGTGATGTAATTGGTGCAGGGAAGCGCGGTGTAGCTCAGATTGCAGGCGTTGAAGGACTGCTGGAACGCGAGATTCGAGCTTTCAATGTTCTGCGCAGATAAGTAGGACGCGAGCTGGTTGGGAACGACGATGGAGTTATTCGTTTGATCGAAGTTCGCCAGATTGCCACCGTCCTCCTGAAAGCCGGGGAGAATCTGCCAGCGCAGGCCGTAGCTGAGCGTGAGCTTGCTCGTCACCTGATACTCGTCCTGTGCGAAGAGGCTGTATTGCCAAGCCGTTCCGCCAACATCCGGGCTTGAGACAGCGAAGAAAATATTTGTCGGCGTACCTTCGAGTAAGTCGCCAAATGAGTTTCCTGTGAATGTGGGCTCGAAGGTGAATTGACCAAAGTCGTCCGAAGGCAGAAACGTCTCGATATCAAAGTAGCGTACACGCCGTATGTCGACACCCCCCTTCAGCGTGTGCCGGCCGGCGGTGAAGGAGACATTGTCGGTGAACTGCATGGTCTTCGATTGAGTCACACCCGTCTTATCCCGGCCAATCGAAGTGAAGCCTGTTCCCGCGCTGAAGATGAATGTAGGAAATGCGTGAGTCGTGGGATGCTGGCTGATGTTCACTCCGGTCAGGTCAAGCTGAGACAGAGCGTCGGCTCCCTCGATGGGGAAGTTCACGCTGGTGATGACATTCGTAAAGCCGTAACGGAATTCATTCAAGAGATGCGGCGTGATGGAATACGTATGGGAGACCAAAAAACTGCGATTGTGCACGCTATCCGAGTCATTGGGCAGAAACGGGCTTGCATAGTCTTCGGTGATGTTCTTACGGCTGAAGCGAGCATATACCGACTGCTTCCCATTGATGGTCTGATCGACACGGAGATCGACGCCATCGGTGCGCGCGGGAGTCGACTGGAAGTTCTCATAGTTGTAGTTGGATTGCCCGGAAATATTGGGAAGCGGATAGTAGGCCAGCAAAGCTTTCGCTGTGGCACCGATGCTGCTCTGAGGGATTACCGGTCCTCCCAGTGCGGTCAGATCACCATTGCGCTCCGCTCCGGTCGGAACGAGAAATTGCTGCGCGACCGCGGTCGCGCGGCGGTTCCCCTCGTAATCGAGGAAGAAGAAGGTACGATCCTTCCCATTGTAAAGATGAGGAAATGTGAGTGGTCCGCCCAAGGAACCACCAAATGTGTTGAAGTGTTTGGGTGCTTTTCCGGTGAACCCATAAGGATCGGCGTCGAGGGCGTCATTCTGAAGATATTCGAAGAGGCTGCCGTGATACTTGTTTGTGCCGCTCTTCGTGGTGAAGGTCACATCGCCGATCTGAGAAAACTCCGCGCTGTTGTTGAACGAAGTCACCTTCACGGCCGCAATGCCTTCCTGAGAAGGGTACGCGTCCTGCAGCGCACCATTTTGACGAACATTGGCAGTCGAGATACCGTCGACAGAAAAGTTGACCATGGAAGAGCTGGCCCCACCCAATGCGATGTTGCCGGAGGAGTCCTGCTGTACGTTCGGAGAAAGCTGAAGTGCGCCGAGCGGACTTGTGGTGGTCGCGCGATTATTGAGCGGGAGTTGCGTGATCTGCTGATTGGCGATGGAGTCACCAACCGTACCGTTCTCTGTATTGATTTGCTCCGCGTTGGCAATTACCTGAACTTCCTGTGCCTGGGATGCGATCGACATCGTGATCGGAATACGCAAATCCTGGCGCGCCTCCAGAGCCGTGTCTGCAACCACAGCCTTGGCAAAACCGACGTGCTCCACGGTGACCGAATAGTGGCCGGCCTTAAGGTTTTCGACAAGGAACTCGCCTGCGTCATTCGCCGTGACGGCGCGATCAAAGCTCTGGTCCAGCGAATGGACGGTTACGGTAGCGCCAGGTAGGACGGCTCCCGAAATGTCTTGCACACTGCCCCGAATGCTGCCAAAAGTAGACTGCCCGCTAGCGGTCAAGGACGCCGCTAGCATCGCAACGATCAAAAAGGCTAACGTGACCAAGTTGCGTAGCCAGCGTTTTCCGCCATGTTCTCTACGAATGGACATTTTTGCGGGCGCAGGTTTTGAGCCCTGACGGCTGTCAAGGGATGCGAGCAGCAATATGCGCTCCAATTCGAGATGCATGACTCTATGCGCAACGGCCGCCGAAGGATGAATGATGGCTTTAGATGTATTCATGAGTTTGTCGTCCATTTCTCGATCGATATTCTGACCGGATGGTGTCAGTTGACGACAGAACCCGTGAGTACGGCGTAAAAGGGTTGAAACACTTACGACTTCTTTATTTATGAAGTGGGTTTTGCCAGCGATGAGAGACCCATACGCAATAGTCCACCTCGTATACTTACGGACTATTTATGTCAGCCGGGCTATGCTCATGTTTGCTTCTGTAGTGGATCAGACAAATGAGAAGGGCTAAAGAGTTTCAGCGCGTAGTTCGTTTCATTGCTATACCTCTGCTCGTGGGCGCAGTCACCCTTGTCGGATTTCGCCTGCACATAAACAGCTTCATCGCTGGATTTGTCTATCTCCTGCCAGTATTGGTCATCGCATTCTATTGGGGTTTCTGGGAGGCTACTGTGGCTTCCATCTTTTCAGTCCTTTGCCTTGATTACTTCTTCACCGAGCCGATCTTCGCCTTCTACATGGCGGATCCACATGACTGGGTCGCGATCAGTGCCTTTGAAATTGTGGCAGTGGTCGTCAGCAGGCTCGCAATGCAGATAAAAAACGAAGCTACCAATGCTGGCGAGCAGCGGATGCGGTTTGAAAATCTGTATCGGATAAGCAAAGAAGCATTACTCTTCGACGAGCCAGCAGGCTGCAGTTCACAATTAGTAGAGATGGGGCGCGAAATGCTGCAGGCCGAAGGAGTCAGCCTTTGGGACGCAGGTACCCTCAAGACCAGCACATCAGGGTTGATCCAGATCGACGAGAACGAATTGCGTTGTACCTACGAGCGCGCACTGAATGGGAACCATTTCGAACGTGGGATATGGAAGCGCGTTGTCTGGCTTGGACAGAGGCCAATGGGCGTTCTTTCGGTGGCGGCCGAGACGATCGACGAGCCGACACTAGACGCCCTCGCATCGCTTGCGGCCGTCGCGATGGAAAGAGCGAGAATGTTCGAAGAGAAGAGCCACGCTGAGGCCGCCCGGCAGAGCGAGCAGCTTCGAGTAGCTCTTTTAGATGGCTTGGCACACGCGTTTAAGACGCCCTTGACGACTATCCTGAGCGCGAGTTCAGGGTTGATAGAGATCGATCGGATGGACCGCTCTCAACGAGAACTCGTTGGATTGATTGACCAGGAGGCTAGGCGTCTGACGGACTTCACGACACAGCTTCTTACTACCGCCCGGCTCGATGGACAGAGGCTGAAGATACATCGCGAGTCGATTCCGCTGGCTCAGATCGTCAACGAATGCGGCCATGAGTGCGCAGCTGTTCTAGCGCAGCATCCTCTATCCCTTACTGTAGCTTCGAGCGAGAGGATTTGGGCCGATCCGCTCTTGATGAAGTTGGCCTTGAACCAGATTCTGGACAACGCGGCGAAGTACTCCTGCCCTGCTTCCCGCATTTCGTTGAGTCTTCACGAAAACACAGCGGAAATGGTTATCGGTATCCACAATGAAGGTTCGTATATTCCACCTGAAGAGCGGCATCTCGTGTTCACACGTTTCTATCGTGCGCACGGATCTGAGTACAGAGCCTCAGGCACAGGCATAGGCCTTGCTGTAACGAAGAGGATTGCCGAGGCTCACGGTGGAGCTGTGTGGGTAGAAAGCGATCTCCATGCAGGCACGACATTCTTTATTACCCTGCCACACGGACCGAGGGAGAGTTAAGTGAGCGACTCGCCTGGAAAACTCTTGATCGTCGAAGATGATTCCGCTCTCCGAAGATCTCTACGAACGACCCTTGAGGCTCTGGGATTCGAAGTAGGCGAGGCGGTGAGCGGCGAAGAGGCTCTGACCCTTGCTAGTATGAGTCGATATGAAACAGTAGTTCTCGACGTCAATATGCCGGGCATGGGAGGAATCGAGACCTGCAGACGAATACGGCGAAGCTTTACCAGGCTACCGATTCTTTTCCTGACAGTGCGAGACAGCGAAGACGACAAGGTAAACGCGCTTGACGCCGGTGCTGACGACTACATCACGAAGCCCTTCCAGATTCGAGAACTGACTGCGCGCATAAGGTCAGCCATCCGGCGCTTCCGCTCTCCGGAAGTGCCCGCGGAAGCCCCTGTTGTCATCGGTGATATCAGCCTGGATCCTGCCCGTCGAAGGGTAGAAAGAGGGACAATCGAGCTTCACCTTACCCCGCGAGAGTTCGCGGCGATGCATCTCCTGATGAACCATGCGGGGCGCCCTATCACCCATGCTCAACTCATCGCAGCATTGTGGGGCCCCGGTTACGGAGACGAACGGGAGTATCTACGGGTATTGATCAGCACGCTGCGCAAGAAGGTTGAAAGTGATCCTGCGCATCCAGAATACCTACTCACGGATAGTTACGTAGGATATCGATTTCGAGAACGATAGTTCTTCTCCCGCTCACTCGAAGTCGGTTGCAAGCCAACCGGAAGCATCCTGTTTTAGGCGTGTGCTATCAGAAGTTGCAATTTGTCCACGATTGACCCCTTTCGATGTCATCAGCTGTCGGCTTCTGCAGTCTCTGGGATATCAATATCAATGTGCTTACTTATAAACTCCTTATGCGCATTTTGTGCGACGATTATGCCTGTGCTTATAGCTTCGAATGGTGCGCCACAAAGGTCTGCAATGGCTGAGTGATGTCAATTGGAGAGTCATGGGCCAAGCGAACAGGCTTTAAAATCTAGAAAGCAGCTCTTCTTTGGCGCCGATCTGATCTATAAGTGTTGAGCAACCTCATTTGGACAGGAAGGCGCAGGTTTGACTGATACTTCCTAGAACCCATCTCATAAACATTCCAGGTGTTGAATTTTGAGAAACTGTATTTGCTCAAGGCGTCTCTGCGGACAGCTATGGCGGGCCGTTGGGAACTGACAGACGAACAATGGGAGTTGGTGGAACCGATCCTTCGCCCTGCGCGGCGTGAGGACAACCGTGGCGGACCGTGGCACGAGACGCGCTCGGTGCTGCACGGCGTGTTGTGGATTCTTGGCAGTGGAGCTCAGTGGTCGGAGATGCCATCGAAGTATCCGCCGTACCAGACCTGCCATCGCCGATTTCAGCAGTGGATTGGGGACGGCAAACTGGTGGAGGTTTTACGTCTGCTGGCTCGCCAGTTGCACGAGCGAGGCAAACTCAATCTGGACGAGGCGTTCGTGGATGCAACCTTCGCGAGCGCTAAAAAAGGGGCTTTGCCGTCGGTCCGACCAAGCGCGGCAAGGGCACGAAGATCGTCGCTATCGCCTCTGGCGATGGTCTCCCTCTCGCCGTATCTGTCGAAAGCGCTTCGCCTGCCGAATGCCGGCTTGTGGAAGCTGTTCTGGCCGGATGCTTCCTCGACGAGCTACCCAGGAGATTGATCGGCGATAAGGCCTACGACTCAGACGCGCTCGACGCGGAGATGCGCGCGTACGGCATCGAGATGATCTCGCCCAATCGGTGCAATCGCAAACAGAAGACCCAGGATGGCCGTCCGCTGAGACGATATCGACGACGATGGAAGGTGGAACGCATCTTCGCCTGGCTGCAAAATTATCGACGTATCGTGACTCGATGGGAATACAAAATAGAAAACTTCCTCGGATTCGTCCATCTCGCTTGCATGCTCATGCTTATCAGGCATTTATGAGATGGCTTCTAGGATCTAAACCGGTGAGTGTCCCTCCAAAAGCGAAGATCGAACGGTAGGCTTCCCGCTCGTGTATCTGCGTGTCGAACATTGGTATCTTGTTCGCCCCGAATTCCGCCTCGATGCTTTGCAGCGTGCGCGGCCGGATAGCGGCGGACGTTCGCGTGAAAAGTATCGAAAAGGGAATTGTTTTGCCAAAAGCTTTCTCCTGAGCGCGCACAAGCTTCACGGCTTTGACCGCCTCAGCAGCATCGAGGTGAGATCCTTGGGTTGGCACGATGACCAGATCCGCACGGCTCATGGCGTAGCCCACCATCATGGACGCGGTTCCCTCCAGGTCCACAATGACGAAAGTGCTCTTCGTCGAAGCACTCTCTATCGAGTCGATGATGGAATCCTCCGTGACATCTGCAAGGACGGTGAGCTTTTCCGGCTTGCCTGGCCTTTTTGCCCACTGCGACAGCGGTTTATTGGGGTCCGCATCGATAACGGTCACGGTAGCGCCACGGCTTGCGAGTTCCGTCGCAAGCAACACGGCGGAGGTGGATTTACCAGCGCCCCCTTTGGGGCTCGCAAATACAACGGTGGGCATCGCTTGTTCAAAGTGGTTCGGTTTGCAGGACAATATCCGAAAGCTACCGGATACTCAAGAGGAATCGGAAAGCTATAGGGAAGCTATATGGCTGCTACTGGATAGCTTTCGGATATCCGTTCAATTCTTGATAAAGGTGCTATCGGATTGCTTTCTGGTAGCTATCTGGTAGCTCTCGTATATCCTTTGTCGAGCGTTCGTGTACCGGCGCGCCAGTGAATGAATAGAACGTTGAATTGCACCACGAAGCTTATCTTGATGTAGGAGCCTTATGGATAGGATTACGGTTGGCAGTCATGTGCTTCACGAAAGAGCAGGGGACGCTCACGCCAAAGTAGGGATAGTTTTCAGACTCAGTCGTAGGTCGCTCTCATATTATTTCAGCCCCCGTAACTCCTTCAGTTCGCATGTTCATCATACCTTCGAGTTCATCGGCGGCGACCGGTTGGCCGAAGAACCATCCCTGGACCCACATGGGTCTTTCCAGAGATTCGAGATAGATGGCCTGAGGCTCGGTTTCGACACCTTCCACGATGACCTTCACTGCGAGCGTCTCGGCTATGGCTAGAAGGTGCGGCAGTACCGAAACGGTCACCGCGTCCGTTCCGATGGTCTTGGTGAAAGTACGGTCGATCTTGATCGCGTCCACGGCTAGTTCATGGAGGTACGAGAGGCTGGAAAAGCCGGTGCCGAAATCGTCGATGTGGATTTTATATCCGTATTCGTGCAGGCGGTAGATGCCCTCACGGAGGATTTCGAGGTCAACTGTAGAACGCTCGGTGAGCTCAAGTGCGATTTGGCAGGGAGCGATGCCCGCGCCGTGTATGTTCTCTCCGAGTAGGGAGAACAGCGACACAGACTGCAGGTCGGCGGCGGCGATGTTGATGCTGAGAGTGAATTGCGGATTCCGCAGAAGGATGGGCCGCAGTTCACGGCAGGCGATGCGAACCACGAGGGCTGTCAACTCGCCGATGAACCCGCGGTCCTCGGCGATGCG
>Ga0153933_1000556_pt1 | contig 12957 bp, 11 predicted proteins | sample TSNJ017MetaG_FD_102275 | JGI IMG/M metagenome (GOLD analysis project Ga0153933, IMG submission 102275) | Attine ant fungus gardens microbial communities from New Jersey, USA - TSNJ017 MetaG | ecosystem: Host-associated > Fungi > Mycelium > Unclassified | place: USA: New Jersey, Wharton State...
TACGGCGTTTATGGGTGAGAGCCTTCAGGCGCAGTAGAAATTCGTGCAGAGTGGGAGACATCGGGTGTTCTCCTTCGAATCTTGTTTGACCTACGACGCTTGCATGACGAAGGCGACGGCGGCGGAAAGGCGCGCCCAGCGCTGCGATTCCGCGTCGAGGCGCTTTTTGCCTTCGGCGGTGAGGGAGTAGAACTTGGCGCGGCGATTGTTCTCGGAGGCTCCCCACTTGGCGCTGAGCAGGCCGCGCAGCTCCAGACGATGAAGCGCGGGATAGAGGGCTCCTTCTTCGACCTTGAGGACTTGCTGCGAGGTCTGCTGAATCCATTCGGCGACGGCGTAGCCGTGCTGCGGGCCGCGGAGAAGGGATTTGAGGATGAGCATCTCCAGGGTTCCCTGGATGAGCTGACCAGTGTCGAGTTCTTTTCCCATAATTGTCTTATGGGAGAGAGTATGGATGAGCGGGTTGAGTGTCAAGGGGAAGGTGGGGCTGAGAAGCGGGTCGCTGAAAAGCGGATGGCTCAGGTCCGGGTCGCTAAGACGCGGGTCGCCAGAAACTGCAGGTCAGAAACGGCGAGTTAAACCCGCTCAGCTATTGTCCGGTCAGCTTGAATTCAGTTTGCTGAGGGTCTGTCGGCGTGTTCGATCACGAGAACCTCGGCTGGGGCCTTGATCGGTATCAGCTTCAGGCCTAACTGTTCCTGCAATGCGGTGAAGATAGAGACAGTGAATTCGTCGGGCGGTGTTGGCGTGGCTCCTGGCATACCTGATGGGTCCACGGAGATTCCATTCAGCACGAAGTCGTAGTTGCCTTTGAGCCCGGTCTGGTCTACCACAACACGGTTTTCACCATCCTCCTGGCCTAATAACCAATCCGCGAGCCAGCTCATACGGAAGGCTGTTGCGGTGATTTGATTCGGGCCAGTCTTACGCATACCGGGAAATAAAGGGCCGCCCGGTGGCTCGGTTAGAGCGGGGGCAGCACCGGCAGTTGGCGGCGGCGGTGGTGGTGGCGGAGGGGGTGTGCGCGAAGCGGCGACTTCAGGAGACACTTCAACGGCTTTGAGCTTCGGGCCTCCCTTCGCGATGACCAGACCATACGCAGGAAGTTCCTGCATTCTGGTGCTTACTTTGAGCCGATAGCGCTCCTCAAGAAGAGACTGAAGCATCAGGTTGAATTGCTCGATGCCAGCATAGGCTCCGAGATTGCGCACGGATTTGACCATCGACGGATCGGCTTTCGCGTCGATGTCGAAATGCTCCTGGCTGATCCAGTCAGGTCCGCCAGTCAGCTGGTCGTCAAGCCGGACGTTATATGCAGCCTTGATGAGTGCCCTGAGGGTCATGTGCTTCGCGCTGAAATAGCCATCGCGAAGCCCCATCATGATGTTCTCTGTCTCATCGCCCTTGCTGGGCTTGATGGTTGCGACTTCGAAGGACGGCTTGGTACCGGACGGATGCAATATCTGCGCGTAGGACGGATTGATTCGCACCAGGCCGAAGATGATTGGCGTTATCACTGCCAAAAAGCCGAGCGAGCTCAAGAGCAGCTTTTTGCTTTGACTCAATTGCTCTACGCGAGAGGTCATGATCCTCTCAAGCCGCCGATTCAGGTCCGCACCCGTGATACCCGATGTACAGATCAGCGATGACTCGATGCAGAAGCGGCAGGCTTTGAGCAGTGCTTCAGCGTAGGACCTGGGCTCGCGGCACATATGAACCACTGCTTCATCGCAGGCCTGTTCGCGTGTCTCGACTAATTGGCGCTCCATCCACCACACTGCGGGGTGAAACCAGAAGACAGCTTCGACGAGCATATGAAGGGCGGCCGTGAGGTTGTCGAAGCGGCTTGAATGAACGATCTCATGGGCCAGAATGGCCTTCAGCTGTTCATCGTCAAGGCGACCGGAAAGCGCTGCCGGCCAGATGATCCTTGGCCGGAGAATGCCGAATACCCCGGGCTCTAAAAGCACTTGAGAAACGAGCAGAGTTATACGGGATGAGCCTCCGGAGGCTTCGAGTTCGCGCAGGAATTCCACCTCGCGGCCCGAATCAGCGGATGCAGCGCTGCGAAGCACTGCGGAGATGCGTCTCCAGCGTGCGATCCAAACCAGCAGTACGACGATGGTTCCGCTGAGCCATACAAGTGCGAGTGCTGTGGGTATCCAAGCTGAAAGGCGCTCTTTACGGGTGGCTGCGTGTGTTGTTGAGGCTGCCGGTGTTATGGGCGCGCGGGAGAACGGCTGGCTGGCGGAATCAATCGCAGAGTAGACAGCCGTTGGCGGTCCAACGGAACGAAGGTGAGGCAGCGATGCACCGAGCGTGACAAGCAAGGAGAACGGAATCAGAAATTTTACGGAGGCCGCGACCCACAGCGAGTAGCGGATCCGGGCGGGATGCTTGCGGAGGAGAAAGGCCAATACGCTGATGCCCATGACGAAGAGCGTGGACTGCCAGAGATGGTTTGCAAGCGAGGGCCAGATATTTGCGACAAGCGAAGAGAGATGTGGGGCTGTCATGCCTTGCCCGCCTTATCCAGTTTCTTCAGTGTCTTCTCGGCATAGTTCACATCGTCTAGCGTGAGTTTGCCGACGTCGATCAGGTGGGCCACGATGGGCCGGGATTCACCGCCAAAGAATGCGAGCAATTCGTCGATGAGCCTGCACTGCGTTGCGTCTCGCGAGATGGTTGCCGCGAAGATGTGGAAGTTGCCCAGCTTGCGTACACGGGCGAGCGCCTTTTTCGCTTCGAGTCGATAGACGGTGGTCTGGACGGTGGCATAGGAGGGTTTCTTTTTTCCCGGGAAGGCTTCCTGTATCTCGCGGATAGATGCTTCTCCACGCATCCACAGGATTTCCATGATTCGCTGTTCGAGTTTTGACAAGCGCACTTCCTTCACTTGAATCTCCTTCGCGAATCACAATACATACAATTGTTTGTTTTATGCAAGCAAGATGTATGAGTAATTTCGAAATCGCTTTGCCGCACAGATTAGGGAGTTCAGCCGTCTTCATGGATGTGCAGCTTTTCTGGCGTTGTAGGCGGGTCGGTTTAGGCTATTGGCATGGTTCTTTTCGTTCGCCGCTTTGTATTTGCCTTGGCCTTCTCTTCTTTCATCGCTGCTTCCTGCGCTGTGGCTCAGACTTCGCAGACTAAACCTGCTGCTTCTGCGAGTGCCCCTGCCTCGGCGCAGTCTTCTGCTGCTGCGCGGCCGCGGCGTTTGGAGCCGCCTCCGCCTCCCGTCACGCGCGCGGATATTCTGCGCGGGGCCTATGGTCCTTATCGCGCTAACAACGATCTGCTGTCTTATCACCTGGATATTCGCGTCGATCCGGTGAAGGAGACGATTGGCGGGAAGAACACGATTCGCTTTCGCATGCTGGCGGATGGGGATCGCATCCAGCTCGATCTGAGCGCGGCTCTCGCGATCGACAAGATTGTGTTGGGAACGACGGAGCTCAAGTATGTTCGCGATTCGGGCGCGGTGTTTGTGGACTTTCCCGAGACCCTAAAGAAGGGGCAGGAGTATGCAATCGACTTTTACTACTCGGGGCATCCGCTGACGGTGGGGCGGTTTGGCGGATTTACTTTCGGCAAAGATCCGGAGGGCAAGCCGTGGATTTTTACCTCGTGCGAGGACGAGGGCGCGAGCATCTGGTGGCCGAATAAAGACCAGTGGCGCGACGAAGTGGAGTCGATGGAGATCAGCGTGGCGATTCCGAACGATCTGGTCGATGTGTCGAACGGGCGCTTTGTGGGCAAGACGGATCTGGGCGATGGATACACGCGGTGGGACTGGATGGTGCATTACCCGATCAACAACTACGATGTGGCGTTGAACATCGGAAACTATCAGCACTTTGGTGAGAAGCTGGGCGACCTGACGATGGATTACTACGTGCTTCCGGGCGATCTCGAGAAGGCGAAGAAGCAGTTCACGCAGGCGAAGGGGATGATGGAGGCGTTCGAGCACTATTTCGGGCCGTATCCGTTTGCGGAGGATGGATACAAGCTGGTGCAGGTTCCTTACGCGGGCATGGAGCACCAGAGCGCGGTGGCGTATGGGAATCATTTTGAAAACAGCTATCTGGGGCCGGACTGGACGGGAGTGGGGATCAGTCCGCGTTTTGACTTCATCATCATTCACGAAAGCGGGCATGAGTGGTTCGGAAACAGCGTGTCTGCGGCGGACCGCTCGGACATGTGGATTCATGAGGGATGGACGACCTATCTCGAAGCGCTCTATGTGGAGTATCGCTGGGGGCACGACGACGCGGTGAAGTATCTGAACGGCGATCGCAAGAAGGTGCAGAATCAGCGGCCGATTATTGCCGAGCGGGGTGTGAATGCGACTCCGACGGAGGACCAGTACTTCAAGGGCGCGCTGATGATCAACACGCTGCGTTCGATCATCAACGACGACAGCAAGTGGTGGCCGCTGATCTACGACTTCTACCAGCAGTTCAAGTACCGGAACATCATGACCGAGGATGTGGTCGCGTTCTTCAATCGCGAGACGGGGCGGGATCTGACGCCGGTGTTCAACCAATACCTGCGGCATGCGAAGATTCCGGTGCTGGAGCTGATGTTTGATGCTCCAGCAGGAACGGTTGCGTATAAGTGGCGCGCGGATGAGCCGGGTTTCACCATGCCGGTGCTGGTGGGCGAGAAGGATCACTGGCAGCGGGTTGACGCTACGCAGCAGTGGCAGACGATGAAGACTTCGCTGACGAAGGAGCAGTTCGCGGTGGATACGGATTTGTTTTATGTGGATGTGGAGAAATATTAATGGCGGCTTAGGAGCCGGTGGCTTAAGTCCTGGTTGCTATGGTCTGGCTCCGACGGCGTGAACCTTTCACCGCGGAGACGCCAAGGCCGCAAAGGCTTCACCGCGGAGTATACGGAGAACACAGAGAAGTGCTGGGACTGTGGCGGGATGGGGCAGTGGAATCCCGCATCTCCACGGCGAGATGTGGGGCAACCGGCCGGTGGCTTAAGTCCTGGTTGCTATGGTCTGGCTCCGACGGTGTGAACCTTTCACCGCGGAGACGCCAAGATCGCAAAGGATTCACCGCAGGGTACACGGAGAACACAGAGAAGGGCCGCCGGCGCACTTGCGTTTTGAGGTGAGAGGGGTACGATCGTGGGCGGGAGGTAACGATGGCTACTCAGACGATTGCAACGTTGCATTCGATCGCTCCGTTCTTTGTTGTTGACGACCTTCAGGCGAGCCTTGATTTCTATGTGTCGAAGCTTGGCTTTGAGGTCATGTACAGAGGCGGAGGAGATGAACCGGGCGGAGATTTCTGGGGCATGGTGCAGCGCGATGGGGTGATGCTGATGCTCAAGGCGATCGCACCCGGGATTCATCCACAGCCCAATCATTCCCGTCACGAATGGGCTCCATGGGATGCGTATGTTTACACGCCCGATCCCGATGCGCTGTATGCGGAGTACGTTGACAGGGCTGCGCCTGTTCATAAAGCGCTGGCAGATACCCACGACGGACTGCGGGCTTTCGAGATCATGGACAACAGCGGATATGTGCTGTGCTTTGGGCGTCCCCGCTCAATCTAGCCGCGAAACATGAATGGGCCGAGGCTAGCTGGCAGCGGGTTTTGTATCGCGGATGGGCGGGGCTGTCTGGATGCCGGTGGCGAGGCCTAGTTTCCCCATGATCCAGATGGTGTAGTAGTTGACGTCGATCTCATACCAGGCGAGGCCGTGGCGCGCGGAGACGGGGTGGGCGTGGTGGTTATTGTGCCAGCCTTCTCCGCCGGTGAGGGCGGCTACCCACCACAGATTTCGCGAGTTATCTTTCGTCGCGAAGCGGCGCGATCCCCACATGTGGGTCGCCGAGTTGACGAACCAGACGGCGTGCAGGCCGAGGGTAACGCGCAGGAAGACTCCCCACAGCAGCCAGGGCAGGCCGCCTATGGCGTAGAGCGCGATGGCGAGGATAGTCAGCGGCAGCCAGTGGTACTTGCTGATCCAGACGAGGAAGGGGTCGGAGAGCAGGTCGGGCGCGTATTTCGCGATGAGCCTGGGCTGACTGCTAAGGCCCTCACCGTGCAGTACCCAGCCGGCGTGGGCCCACCAGCCGCCGTCCTCGGGGGTGTGCGGGTCTCCCAGCCTGTCAGTGAGCTGGTGATGGATGCGGTGATTGACGACCCAGTAGATGGGTCCGCCTTCGAGGGCCAGGGTTCCACAGATGGCCAGCAGGGCCTTCAGCGGGCGGGGCGTTTTGAATCCGCGATGGGTGAGCAGGCGGTGGTAGCCGATGCCGATGCCTACGAAGATGGTCACGAACCAGAGGACCAGGGCGACGAGTGCGGCCTTCCAGGTGAAAAAGAAAAGCGCGGCGATGGCGGCGGCGTGGAAGAGGACCATGAAGAGGAGATTGGTCCAGTTGAGGGCGTTGCCCTGGGCGGCGCGGCTGAGCGGGTATTCCTCGCGCAGCTGGCTGGACGGAATTTTCTCGATTTCGGGCTCGAGGGTCGAGGTTGGGGTCACAGCTCTATAGGAACAGTGATTGCGAGCCGGGGTGTTAATACCTCGCGAATCCTGCAGTTCTGTGATCAGTCAAAAGGTGAGTGCCTTAAAGCGGTCGTCGGACTCGGAATCGTGTTCTTGCCGTTAGAGTGGGTTCGGTTCGCTACTTGCGGTGAACTTTCCAACCTTTCCATTCCAGCGCTAGAGCTATGTTGTTTTCGATCTTTTGAATCGTGAGTGCGTCAGGCAGTTTCCCATCACTATCAAAGGCGCGAATTGACTTTGTAAACATATCCATTTGTGTTCTATCGCCGTCAATGTCGATCAAAACAGCGATATCGCCCTCGTCGTATCTCAGCGCATGCCGCGATACAAAAGTGATTGTGAAACCTTCGTCCGATACAACTTTATGTCGGTTGAAGAAAGGAATTCTGAACATTTTCGTACTCCTGAGGATGGGAACCGTGACGATTGAGGCAGTGTTTGGCAGCTGAGGTGTAAAAGGCCGGGGAACTCTGAGGGTGATGCGAAATCTATCTTCGAAAAGAAGAAATGGCAGTGGCAGCGAGAGCTGAAACCCCGTTTGCTCAAGCCACGTATCCTTCTAAGCTATTCATATCATGCACCTTGCCTTTTAATATGGTGAAAAAATAACCAGCGCGCGAGCATGGGTTAAAAATTGACCATTTTGGACGATTTGCGGCAAATGTCTAGCGTTTGCTGAGCCTTAGGGACTCCCAGCTGGCGTCGGCGGTCCAGCCTCCGTCGACTACCAGGGTGTGGCCGTTGATGAAGGGGCTCTCGCGGCTGTCGGCCAGGAAGGCGATGGCGCGGGCGATGTCGTCGGGGCTGGCGAAGCGGTTCATGGGGACGCGGCGGGTGATGTCGGCGTCAGAGTAGGTGCCGTTGGCCTGGTCGGCGGCGTCCATCTCGGTTTTGACCCAGCCGGGGCAGACGGCGTTGACGCGGACGCCGCGTCCTCCCCACTCGGCGGCGAGGGTGCGGGTGAGGCCGATGAGTCCGTGCTTGGAGGCGTTGTAGGCGGCGCGGTCGGCGACTCCGGCGAGTCCGGCGATGGAGGCGACGTTGATGATGGAGCCGCTGCGGGCTTCGAGCATTTTCTCTCCGAAGGCCTTGCAGAGCAGGAAGGGGGCTACCAGATTCACCTCGAGGACACGGCGGTAGCCGGCGGCGGGAATTTTTTCGGCGGGCGAGATGTGGCTTATGCCGGCGTTGTTGACGAGGACGTCGGCTCGGCCGTATTGAGCGAAGACTTTTTCGGCGAAGGCGTTGACGACGGATTCATTGGTGATGTCGCCGGTGTGGGTCAGGGCTTCCGGGACGGCCGGTTGTTTCAGGTCGATGAGGGCGAGCTGGTAGCCGCGTTCGGCGAGGAGCTCGGCGGTGCGGCGGCCTATACCCTGGGCGGCGCCGGTGATGATGGCTACGGGTTGGGTCATGGGTTGATGTTAGCCAATCCCACATTTCGGAGGCGAGATGCGGGTTTCGGGTTCAGCCGCTTGACCTATGCCGACTTATCGATCTCTGCTTCCAACGCCTCAACCGAGGGCAAGAAGAGATGCTCGAAACCGTCGTTTCGCAGAAGATAGGCCGCTTCCGTTATGCGGTGCAGCGTCTCAGGTTGAAGAAGCCACCGTCGCAGTTCTAGGGCCTGTGGCTTCGCATCTCGCCAGAATCCATCACTGAATGAGTCGCGGTTCGGGAAGCCAGCCCCATGCATGGTCACAAGCTGGATCAGATGCTCGTCGGCTTCCTTGGTGGTCGTCTCAGTCCAAATATTCAGGTAGGGAGTCAGTGGTTCCCCAGTCTGCGCGATTGAAGAAAGCACCGTCTCAATCTCGAAGAATGCCGGTAAACGCTCCTCGAGGGGAAAGCTTTCCAGGCTTGCCTTCCAAAGTGCATCCAGGTACTGTCTGATCGCTACCTGCTCGTCTTCTGGCCAAGTGGTCCATTTCGCATAGCTAAGTTTATGGAATAGGCTTTGCTCGGAATAGGAATACGACTCCTCCGCAATACCCTGGAAAAGGCGTGGCAAGAAGTATCGAAAGTCGTTGACTGATCCCTGAGTTGAAATTGCACTGAACGAGTAGTCTGCAAGGTCGAGAAAGCTAAGGTCGCGTAGAGACGTGACGAGGAGATGAGCGGCAGCGTCTCGTCGGGTGCAGCCGCATGGACAGCACTCGATCTCCGTTGGGCGCGGATACCGTTCAAACGTCTCATACAGTCTGCCTACCGCTTCGGCGATTTGGTCCATGGGAAATCCCATCTCTCGGTTTCCAGTCTACCCGCACGCAAAATGGTTTTTCGGAAACTTCGCTCGCGCTTCGGTAGTAATCGATTTTCACGCTGAGCTTTGGTTCTCAGTGGCGGTCCTTCGCTTTCGTGAAGGATGATCCCACAGCTTAAAGGCGAGATGTGGGGCACCCGGCAGTCTCATACCCTATAATCGCGCGGGGTGAACTCGATGTCTGAACCGAAGCTTGAAGTTATTGGTATTTATAAGCCATACATTTCTGAAGAGACATATCGGGAACAATGGCAGGTCAGTGGGCCGGATGAAGAAACAAGAGAGCATTTTGACAAGCTCGTCCTTATCGAGGCTTTGGCGGAGAATATCGACGGCGAGCTGGATCTGGGGAGTACCGGACAGCTCATTCACTTCGGCGACACAGAGTCTTTCCAATGCGCGTACGACGAAGGCTTACTCTCCAGCGACGGTGTAACCTTAATTCAACGAGACATGGGCTGTGTGAATGGAACGGGGCAACTCCGCTTCGCCTTTATCTACACTTCTACAATCCCGAGCAGCCGCTGGAAACAGCGTACGGAAAGATTACGTGCCCGCCTTTAGAAGATATTCCAGACAGACTAAAAGACCTCGTTCCTTATAACGCCTGCGATTAAAAACCCGATTACTCCACTCTTAGCGCCTGCATGGGATCGAGTTTGGAGGCTCTGGTGGCGGGTAGCCAGACGGCGAATAGGGCTACTGCGGTTAATATCACCGGCACGGTTACAAATACCATGGGGTCGTAGGCCTTTACTCCGAAGAGGAAGGTGGCGATGAGGCGGGTGAGGCCGAAGGCGGCGCCTACTCCGATGACGACCCCCAGAAGGGCGAGGCGCATGCCGTGCCAGACTACGAGGCTGCGGATTTTTCCGCGGTCGGCGCCGAGGGCCATGCGGATGCCCATCTCCTGGGTGCGCTGCTGCACGGAGTAGGCCATGAGGCCGTAGATGCCGATGGCGGCGAGGACGAGGGCGGATGCTCCGAAGATGGTGAGGAGCAGCATGTTGAAGTCTTCGCGCGCGGTGGACTGGATGACCACTTCGTCCATAGTGCGGATGCGAGCGACGGGAAAGCCGCCGCTGGCCTGGCGCAGCTGTTCCTGCATCTGCGAGGCGACCTGATGCGGGTCGCCGTGGGTGCGGACGGCCCATACCAGGGGTCCGATGCCGGCGTTGAGGGCGGTCATGCCGTCGGTGACCTGAGCCTGGGGTACGATCATGAGCGGCCGGGGATCGCGATTGAGGCCGCCGTCGTGGATGTCTCCGACGATGCCGATGATCTGGCGCGGGCCTTCTGCGAACTGCGGGCCTACACCTTTACCGATCACGATCTGCTGACCGATGGCGTCACCTTTGGGCCAGTACTTTTTCTCCAGCGTCTGGTTGATGATGACGACCCCGGCGGCTCCATTGGAGTCGAGGTTATTGAAGTCGCGGCCCTGGAGAATAGGAATACCGAAGACGCTAAAGTAGCCGGGTGAGGCGCTCATCCAGCCGGAGCCGCCGGTGTTGCCGTCGGGATTGGCGGCGGGGCGGCCGAGAATGGCGAAGGGCAGGCCGAACCCGCCTTCCAACGGCACGCAGCAGGTGGAGGCTTCGGACTCGACGCCGGGAATGGTGCTCAGACGGTCGCGACCGTCGCGGACCAGCTGCGCGACACCAGCGCTCTTCAGGTAGCGGTCTCCGGTGATCGACATGTCGGCGATGAGGACGTGATGGGTGTCGAAGCCAGGTTTGACGGCGCGCAGGGCGACGTAGGTGCGGATGAGCAGCGCGGCACCGATAAGCAGAACCAGGGCGAGCGAGACTTCACTGACGACGAGGATGGAGCGGGCAATGCCGCTGCGGAATCCGGTACCGGAGCGGTTGCTGCTTTCCTTGAGCGTGGTGTTGAGATCGGGACGCGAGGCGCTGAAGGCGGGGGCGAGCCCGAAGAGAATGCCGGTGATCAGCGAAACGCCGAGGGTGAAGAGCAACACGCGCCAGTCGAGGCTCACGTCCGCGCCGTTCTCGCCGATGCGGGGGATGCCTCCAGGGCTGACGGCGAGCAGGGCACGCACGCCGACGTAGCCGAGGATGAGGCCGAGGACGCCGCCGGTGAGGGAGAGCAGAACGCTTTCGGTGAGCAGCTGGCCGATGATGCGCATGCGCCCGGCGCCCATGGCGGCGCGGATGGCAAATTCACGCTTGCGACCGGTGGCGCGGACGAGCAGAAGATTGGCGACGTTGGCGCAGGCGATGAGCAGGACGAAGCCGACGGCGCCCAAAAGAATGAACAGAGATGACCGGACATCGCTGACGATGAGGTCGCGCAACGGCTTTACGTCGAAGCCGTCTTTGGGTCCCATGTCATTGGGATAGCGGCGGCGGAACTCGCCGGCGGCGAGCTTGAGCTGGGCATTGGCCTGGGCCAGGGTGATGCCGGGTTTGAGGCGGCCCGCGGTGAGGAAGTAGTGGCCCTGGTTGGAGCTGTTGGGGTCGAGCTGGAAGGGCAGCCAAACTTCGGCGACGGGATCGGAGTGGAAGTCAGGGCCGAGGACGCCGACGATGGTGAAAGGCTCGTTGTTGAGAGAAAACGAAGTGCCGATGATGTGGGGATTGCTGCCGAACTTGCGTTTCCAGAGGCCGTTGCTTAACACGACAACCTTGCCGCCGTTGGGCTGGTCTTCCTGCTGGGTGAAAGTACGGCCAAGCATGACGGGCGCGCCGAAGAGGGCGAAGTAATCCTTGCTGACGTGGATGCCGTGGATCTGCTCGGGCTGGCTGCCGGTGAGGTTGAAGCCGGGTCCTCCGAAGTCGTAGGCAGAGACATCCTGAAAGACACTGGTCTGGCTCTGCCAGCTCTGAAAGTTGGTAGGCGAGGAGCTTGTACCGCTGCCGTCGGGCGAGGTGTTCTCGAACATTACGATGCGGTCGGGGTCGGGGTAGGTCAGGGGCTTGAGCAGCACCGTGTTGACGACGGTGAAGATGGCGGTATTGGCGCCGATGCCTAGAGCGAGCGCGCCGAGCGCGGCGAAGGTGAAGGCCGGATTCTTGATGAACATGTGCAGGGAATGCTTGATGTCGTTCCAGAGATTGCCCACTGTGCCGCTCCGCGATGCTTTGGATGGTGAAAAGACGAAATGATGCGGGGATACGCGCGCGCTTCGTCCCAGATGCAGGATACGCGGGGCGGAGGCGTTCTGTTCCGGGTAGACGGATGGCGTGGTTGGGAAGTTAGCCGGGCCGAGGTTGTTACCTCAGGGGATGAAGCCCTTTTGGTCGGTGCGGAGAGGGAGCGGGCTAAAACCCACTCCTACCTGGTGCGATGACACGGCTGAGGGTTTCGTGGTTCGTCGATTGCCACATCTCAAAGGCGAGATGTGGGGCACCCTGTTCAGTTTGTCGCTGGAGCGGTATTTTCCGGGGTCCAGATTTCGCGGCTGTGGCGGAGGAGGGGCAGGAGCCAGAGGCTGGAGAGCAGGACGCCTCCGGCTCCGACCCAGAGGGTGGGTGCGATGCCGAAGCGCTGGGCGAGGAAGCCTCCGGAGAGCGCGCCGAAGGGCAGCATGCCGCGCGAGGCGATCTGCATGACGGAGTTTACGCGGCCCATGACGTGCGGCGGAGCGAGCGTCTGGCGGATGGTGGTTTCGTTCACGATGTAGATGGTGAAGGCCATGTCTCCAAAGAACTGCTGGATGCAAATGCAGGGAAAGCCGATGCGCGGGAATTGTGCCGAGAGCGGGATGAAGAGATGTCCGATCCCGCCGAAGACGGCGCTGAGAAAGAAGGTGGCCGCGTGGCCATGGCGGCGAGAGAGACGCGTGGAGAGCCATGCTCCGGCGAGTCCGCCGGCTCCTCCGAGGGCGATGGCGAAGCCTAACGCCGAGGTGCTGATGTGGACGATACGGATGGCGTTGAGCAGGTAGAGGGCGAAGATGAGGCCCATGAAGAGGAAGGTCGAGGTCGAGCGCAAAAGTAGCGCACGGAGTGCTGCATGGCTCCAGATGAAGCGGAGGCCGTCGAGAGACTCTGAAAATATAAACGCGCCGGAGCGTTGTGGCCTCGACTGTCTTTCAATTGGCAGCTCGGGTTTGCGGATGCTCCAGACGGAGAGAGCTGAGACCACAAACGAGAGCGCATCGACGAGGATGGCGAGCGGCGCGGTGATGGCCTGCA
>Ga0153933_1000558_pt1 | contig 12917 bp, 9 predicted proteins | sample TSNJ017MetaG_FD_102275 | JGI IMG/M metagenome (GOLD analysis project Ga0153933, IMG submission 102275) | Attine ant fungus gardens microbial communities from New Jersey, USA - TSNJ017 MetaG | ecosystem: Host-associated > Fungi > Mycelium > Unclassified | place: USA: New Jersey, Wharton State...
AATTGACCGAACAGAGGCAAACCTAACGATTTTGCACAGAAAACGCGGGTTGTTAGCCGGGCCGCCGTTTGATCTTCCTGGCGAAGCTTCGTACCATAGAAAAGACGTCCACCGTTGCGTTCCCGCCAAGCTCTCGCGCATCTCGAACGCATCCAAAACAATCTGGACGGACACATCTGGAAGGCATCACGTTGAGCACAGCAGAGACACTTGAAGGCACGCAAAATCCCGCGGAACAGAATCCCGAAGCGCATGACCACGCGCACGATCACGACCATTCGCACGAGGGTCACAGCCACGAACATCAGCATGGACCGGCCCTCAATCCGGAACTGACCCGCGAGGTCGAGATTGAAATCCCCGCGGATGAAGTGACGCGCAGCTTCCGCTCAGTGGTGAAGCGCTATCAGAAGCAGGCGCGCATTCCCGGCTTTCGCGCGGGCAAGGTTCCGGAGTCGCTGATCCGCACGCGTTTCTCCGATGGCATTCGTCAGGATGTGGTCGAGTCTGTGCTGCCGGCTCATTTCCGCACCGCGATCGAGCAGCAGAGCCTGAAGCCGATCTCTCAGCCGCAGGTCACCGATCTGCACCTTCATGAAGGGGAGCCGCTGAAGTTCAAGGCGATTTTCGAAGTGCTGCCGGAGTTTTCTGTCGAGGGCTATCAGCAGATCAAGGTTGAGAAGCCGGACACCTCGCTCACCGACGACGAGTTCAACGCAGAGCTGGATCGTGTGAGGGATTCGCGATCGACCATGGAGCCCGTTGCTGAAGATCGCGCGCTGGTCGATGGCGACTGGGCGCAGATCAGCTTCAAGGGCGACATCGTGGGCGATGCTCCGGAAGCCGAAGCGCAGCCGATTGAAGGCCAGGATGTGATGATTCAGGTGGGCGGTGAAAACACGCTGGCCTCCTTCAACGAAGCGCTGCGCGGCGCGAAGCCGGGGCAGGAGCTGAAGTTCGAAGTGAGTTATCCCGCAGACTTCGGCGAGCGCCGTCTGGCCGGCAAGACTGTCTCTTACGACGTGGAAGTGAAGGCCATCAAGAAGAAGATTCAGCCGGAGCTGACGGACGAGTTCGCCAAGGAGCTTGGCGAGTACGAGGGTATTGAGGATTTCAAGAGCAAGCTGCGCGAGCATCTGAGCAATGACAAAGAGCGCAGGATGAAGACAGAGACGCGCGACAAGCTGACCGAAGCGCTAGTGGCGCATTACCAGTTTCCCGTTCCGGAGTCGCTGGTGCAAAACCAGATCGATGCACGGCTGGATCGGGGATTGCGTGCCCTGGCTGCCCAGGGAATGCGCACCGAAGATATGCGCAAACTGGACTTTGCGCGCTTGCGCGAGGCACAGCGCGACTCAGCCGCTGCTGAAGTCAAGGCCACTTTAGTGTTAGATAAGATCGCCGATGCAGAGGGCGTTCAGGTAAGTGACGAAGACCTGGAGAATGAGCTGCAATTAATCTCATTGCAGACGCGGGAGCCCTTGGAAACACTGCGCACGCGTTTGACTGGCGATGGCGCGCTGACTAGAATTCGTGAACAACTACGCAGAGAAAAGACTGGAAGCCTGCTCTACGAGCGTATCTAGTTGAAGCAGGTTTCTGGCCGTTGAAAGGCGCGATTTTCAACGGCTGTAACGTCCCCCATCGCGGAAGGATAGAGAGTTAGTTTCGATGGCACTTGTACCTATGGTGATCGAGCAGACGAGTCGGGGCGAGCGAGCCTACGACATTTATTCGCGTCTGCTTCGCGATAACATTATCTTTCTCGGTACACCGATCGACGACCAGATCGCAAACCTCATCATCGCGCAAATGCTCTTTCTTTCCGGCGAAGACCCGGAGAAGGACATCCAGCTTTACATCAATTCGCCGGGCGGCTCGATTACTGCCGGGCTCGCCATTTACGACACCATGCAGTACATCAAGAACAACGTGGTGACGTTCTGCATCGGGCAGGCGGCCAGCATGGGTGCTTTTCTGCTGATGGCCGGGACTAACGGCAAGCGATTTGCGCTCCCCAACTCCAGAATTTTGATTCATCAGCCCTCGATGGGTGGACTTTCTGGCCAAGCTACCGATATTGATATTCACGCTCGCGAGATTTTACGGATTCGCGAGATAACGAATAACTTGATGTCGAAGCACACGGGCCAGTCGCTGGAACGGATTGAACGCGATGTGGAACGCGATTTCATCATGAACGCCCCCCAGGCCAAGGAATACGGCATCATCGACGAAATTATCGATAGGCCGCGTACCTGATTTGTCGAGGCATATCGAAGGAGCAGCAGCATGAAAACGCGCACGGGATCGGACGATACATTACGTTGTTCGTTCTGCCATAAATCGCAGGACGCAGTGGCCAAGCTGATTTCTTCGCCCAGCGACTACCCCCGCGCTTATATCTGCGATGAATGCGTTGCGGTCTGTAACTCGATTCTCGAGGATGACCGCAGCGAAACACCCGCAGGCGCTGCTCCTGCGCATTTACCCAAGCCTCTCGAGGTGAAGGCATTCCTCGACGAATACGTGATCGGCCAGGAACAGACTAAGAAGAAACTGGCAGTTGCGGTTTACAACCACTACAAGCGCATCCAGATGAACCGGACGCGCGGCAACGATGTGGAGTTGTCGAAGTCGAATATCCTGCTGGTTGGTCCTACGGGCAGCGGCAAGACGCTTCTGGCGCACACGCTCGCCAAGATGCTCGATGTTCCCTTCGCGATCGTAGACGCGACCACGCTCACCGAGGCGGGTTATGTCGGCGAGGATGTCGAGAACATCATCTTGAAGCTGCTGCAGGCTGCCGACGGCGATGTGGCACGCGCGCAGACCGGCATCATCTACATCGATGAAATCGATAAGATTGGGCGCAAGGATGAGAATCCTTCAATCACCCGCGATGTCTCCGGTGAGGGCGTACAGCAGGCACTGCTGAAGATTCTCGAAGGCACGGTTGCCAACGTACCTCCGCAAGGCGGACGCAAACATCCTCATCAGGAATTTACTCCGGTCGACACGACCAACATTCTTTTCATCTGCGGCGGCGCGTTTGTGGGACTTGAGCGTGTGGTCGGACGTCGCGTGGGTAAAAAGGCTCTAGGCTTCAAGGCGATTGCAGAGAAGGATGCGCAGGGCGCCGACGTTGCCGTGCGTACCCAGCGCGATACAGAGTTGCTGCGTCAGGCTGAGCCGCAGGATCTTATCCGCTTCGGATTGATTCCTGAGTTTGTTGGACGCCTTCCTGTGCTCGGTCTGCTCGACGAGTTGGATGAAGCTGCACTGATCGAGATTCTGACCAAGCCGCGCAACGCGATTTTGAAGCAATATCAGCGGCTGTTTGAGTACGAGGGTGTCAAGCTTCTCTTTACTGAAGACGCGACCCGCGCCGTTGCCCAAGAGGCGCTTTCACGCAAGGTTGGAGCGCGCGGTCTGCGTATGATTCTGGAAGAGCTGATGCTGGACCTGATGTATCACCTGCCCAGCAACAAGAAGATCAAGGATCTTGAGATTACCGCGGAAATGGTGAAGAAACGGGATCTGTCGGTCAATTTGCTGGAGAAGGCCGGCTGAGGCAAGGTTATTAACTCGAGTTACAGATGCGAATGAAAGACGAAGGCGGGCTACGGCCCGTCTTCGTCTTTTTGGTGCGAGAGAGAAGTTTTTGACGGCGGGATGAACCTGGGCATAACTGAAGTTCGCCCATTCAGTGACCGAATGCGTTAAAGTTCATCTAATAGTCAAGAAGAGAAGGGGACCCTGTGACCCAGCCCAAAGAGAGCCGCGAAAAAAAGGAATTGCGCGAGAACCGCGACCAGAACGACCTGCGCAAGCTTCCTATGATGCCCATCCGGGACATGGTGATTTTCCCGCACATGATGACTCCCTTCGTGGTCGGTCGCGAATCGAGCGTGCGCGCTCTGGAAGAAGCGCTGAATGGCGACAGGAAGATTTTTCTCGCGACGCAACATGACGCGCGCGTAGACGAACCTCACGCCGAAGATATTTTCCCCGTCGGGACCATCGGCAATATTGTGCAGAGCGTGAAGATGCCGGACGGAAATATCAAGGTCCTGGTAGAGGGCCTGGAGCGCGGGCGTGCCATCGAGATGAGCGACGCCGACGGCTTCTTCGTTGCTACCGTGCGCACGGCAAGAACAGAACTGGAAGCGTCTCCCAAGGTTGAGCAGCTGGTGCAGCGTGTCACGTCTTTGTTCGAGCAGTACGTCAAGCTGCAGCAGTCGTTGAATTACGAAACCATGATCGCCGCGGTTCGCGCCGATGAACCATCGAAGCTGGCGGACACGATTGCCGCAAACCTGCAGCTGGAGATTCCCGAAAAGCAGAATATTCTTGATGTCTTTGATCCGGCCGAACGGCTCAGCATGGTGGCCGAAGTATTGGACGTTGAGATCGAAAAGCTCAACATGGATCGCAGCATCCAGTCGCGCGTAAAACGGCAGATGGAGCGGGCGCAAAAAGAGTATTACCTCAACGAGAAGATCAAGGCCATCCAGAAGGAACTGGGCCGCGGTGAGAAGAGCGAGTTTGACGATCTGAAGAAGAAGATCGAGACCGCCGGCATGCCGAAGGATGTTTTCGACAAGGCGATTCAAGAGCTGAAAAAGCTTGAAGCTATGCCGCCCATGTCGGCTGAGTCTACGGTCTCGCGTAATTATCTTGATTGGCTGCTGGCCGTGCCGTGGAAGAAGAAATCCAAAGAAACGCGCAGCATCGATCATGCCGAGAAGGTACTCAACGCAGATCATTACGGCTTGGAAAAGATCAAGGAGCGCATTCTCGAATTTCTCGCAGTGCGCCAGCTGGTGAAGAATCCCAAAGGCTCGATTCTTTGCTTTGTGGGACCTCCAGGCGTCGGCAAGACGTCGCTGGGTATGTCGATCGCTAAAGCCACTGGACGCAAATTCGTCCGCATGTCGCTCGGTGGAGTGCGCGATGAAGCTGAGATTCGTGGGCATCGGCGCACTTACATCGGCGCGCTGCCTGGCCAGATCATTCAGTCGATGAAGAAGGCCGGCACCAAAAATCCGGTTTTCATGCTCGATGAAGTCGACAAGATGGCCTCGGATTTTCGCGGCGATCCCGCGTCAGCACTGCTTGAGGTTCTTGATCCGGAGCAGAACACCAGCTTCCAGGACCATTACCTCGATGTCGAATACGACCTGTCGCAGGTTCTCTTTGTAGCAACTGCGAATGTGCTGCACACTATCCCCGGGCCGCTACAGGATCGCATGGAAATCCTGCGCCTCCACGGTTACACCGAGGTAGAGAAGCTGGAGATCGCTAAGCAGTATCTCGTCAAGAAGCAACGCGAGGGAACAGGTCTCACGGAGAAGAATATTGTTTTCTCCGATGATGCGTTGACCGAGATCATTCGCAGCTACACGCGCGAGGCAGGCGTTCGCAATCTGGAGCGCGAGATCGGCAATGTATGCCGCAAGGTTGCGCGACGCGTAGTGAGGAGCGGCGCAAAGCACAAGGAGTCAGTCACTGCTGCAAATATCGCAGAATTCCTCGGCGTGCCGAAGTTCCGCGATTCGCTGGTCCACGAAAAAAATGAGATTGGTCTGGTCAATGGACTGGCGTGGACAGAAGTTGGAGGCAGCATTCTGCAGACGGAGGTTCAGATCCTCGACGGCAAGGGCAAGCTTACTACCACCGGGCAACTGGGCGACGTGATGACCGAGTCGGCGCAGGCGGCACTTTCGTACATTCGCAGCCGAGCTCATCATCTTGGTTTGCCGCGTGATTTCTATCGCAATCTTGACATTCACATCCATGTACCGGAAGGCGCGGTGCCAAAGGATGGGCCTTCCGCAGGTGTCACGCTGGCGACAGCTCTAGCCTCTGCGCTGGCGAAGATTCCCGTGCGCCGTGACATTGCAATGACGGGTGAGATCACGCTGCGCGGCAAAGTGCTGGCAATCGGCGGGCTTAAAGAAAAGCTACTTGCTGCACATCGCGCCGGCATTTTTGAAGCGATCCTTCCGAAGGATAATCAGAAAGATCTCGCCGATCTGCCTGAGAACCTGAAGACGGCGATGAAGCTGAACTTCGTTGAGACTATGGACGAGGTGTTGAAGCTGGCGCTGGCAGCTCCTTTGCCCGAGATTACAGAAGATACCCCAGAAGTGCTGGCCGCGGTTGTTCCACCACCTGTGGGACCAGAGCAGCGGCCGCACCAGTAACAGACTTATAAAAGGCGCCATTCAATAATGGCGCCTTTAGTTCCAGGTCATGGCAATCACTGGCTTGCCATCGTGCGGGATTATCTGCACCGAAAATTCCTTTTCCGGACCGTGCCAGGACTTTAGGTCGAACGATTCGCCGCTGCTGATACTCTGGCCGATAACATTTCTTATCTGCAATGGCTCTCCCGGTTTGCATGCCAGCGGCTTTCCCGATGCTTCCAGGAACGTAACTCGGCTGCGGCCGAGTGCGAGCGCGTGTCCGTCAGGCTCGACGACAAGCGCTGTCTTCTCGTCCACTCCGATACCACGAATTTTCGAGGCCTTTCCTGATTCGAGGATGCGCGCCATAAACGCAAGCAGCCGGCCTTGACGCTGGCGCGTATCGAAATGCGTATCGGTAATTGTGCCGCGCAGAATCGGAATGCCGAGCAAGTCAGCCGAGATCACCACCTGCCGATAAAATGGATCGGCCATCGCCATATCGCTGGTCAGGTCATGGTCGTCCGGTTTGTCACCTTCAGCGGAGTAGATAAACTCACCCATCACAGCGAGCCCGGCACTCGTGCCTCCGATGGGAATCCCGCGTTTGACCGCGTCGCGCAAGGCTGCTTCCACAGGTGTGCCGCGCCAGTAGCGCGTGTATTTCGACTGATCGCCGCCGGAGATGAAGATCGCTTCAGCCAAGCGGATGGTCTCCGCGACCTCCGGCTCCTGCGCTGCTTCGCGATCCGGAATGACGACCGTTGTTACGGAATTCAGCGGGCAAAGATTTTTGACGTAGGAGTTATAAGAGTCATCGCCCGAAGCGCGCAGCACGACGAAGTCTCCCCGGTCGGCGCGCTCACATAGCCAGCGGAAGGCTTCGTCGAGATCGGGGCCGCCGCCCATCAGCGCGTAGCCGGCGCGAGGATGACTCAGAGCGTCTGCGGCGCTGCCGATGCGGTAGTAGCTAGCGTGCGAGACAGGTGCACTCTGCGGAGACATCGCATGCCATGCGGCGAGGGCAACGAGCAATGCCGCAGCGATTGTCCTCATATCGCATCGAACGCTTGGCTCAGATCGCCAAGCAGATCGTCGACATCCTCGATGCCCACCGAGATGCGCACCAGCCCGTCGGTGATGCCAAGCTTGGCGCGGGCTTCGGCGCCGATCGCGGCGTGGGTCATGGTGGCGGGATGCGAGATAAGCGTCTCGACGCCGCCGAGTGATTCGCCCAGCGTGCAGACCTTCACGCGTTTCAACAGTGCATTCGCGTTTTCGAGCGAGCCAGTTTCGAAGGAGATGAGCGCGCCGAATCCAGACATCTGCGTCTTGGCCAACTCATGCTGAGGATGCGTTGGCAGGCCGGGATAAAACACCTTCTGAACTTTCTTGTGGCTGGCCAGAAATGCGGCGATTTTTCTTCCGCTCTCATCGTGCTGGCGCATCCGTACCGCCAGCGTCTTCACGCCGCGCAGGATCATCCAGCACTCGAAGGGCGAGAGAATGCCGCCGGTGCACTTCTGCACGAAGGCGAAGTTCTCTTTATGCTCGGGCTTGGTGCCTACCAGTACGCCGCCTAGGCCGTCGCTATGACCGTTCAGAAACTTGGTCGTCGAGTGCATCACGATGTCCGCGCCCAGCTCGATGGGGCGCTGGAAATAGGGCGACATGAACGTGTTGTCGACGGCCAGTTCTACACCCTTTTCGTGGCAAACATCCGCGACAGCGCGAATATCGGTCAGCGTCATAATGGGGTTGGTCGGCGTTTCGATATGCACTAGCTTGGTCGTGGGCCGAATCGCGCGGCGGACATTTTCCGGATCGGAAGTATCGACGTAGCTGAACTCGATGCCATAGCGGGTGACAATCTGGTTGAAGAGGCGCGGTGTTCCACCATAAACATTCTCTCCGCAGATGACATGATCGCCGCTGCGGAACATGGTGATCATGGCCATGATGGCGGCCATGCCGCTGGCAAAGACATGCGCGCTGGTGCCGCCTTCGAGCGAGGCCAGGTTCTCCTCGAGCGCATCACGTGTGGGGTTCGAGACGCGCGAATATTCATAGCCCTTATGCTTGCCGATCTCTTCCTGCGCGTAAGTGGAGGTGAGATAGATGGGCACATTCACTGCGCCGGTCAGGGGATCGGGAGCCTGCCCGTCGTGAATGGCGCGCGTTGCAAATCCATGCTTCTGGTCGGTCATATTCGGCTCTTTCGGAGGTGGTGGCGTCGAAGACGCCGGTCAGATTTCTTCGAAGATTTTTTTGGAGAGATAGCGCTCTGCCGAGTCTGGGATGATGGTTGCGATGCGCTTGCCGGAGCCGAGGCGCGCAGCAACTTCCAACGCGGCATGGAGGATGGCTCCGGCGCTCGACCCTCCGAGAAGCCCTTCTTCCGCGGCCAGTCTGCGCACCATGGCAAAGGCATCCTGATCATTCACCATGACGATCTCGTCGGCGATCTGGCCGTCGAAGGTCTTAGGGATAAATGATGCGCCAATGCCTTCCACCTTGTGCGGCCCCGGAGTGCCACCCTGCAATACAGAGCCCTGGCTTTCGACAGCGACGTTCAGTACGCGGGGATTCTGTTCCTTCAGGAATTGCGCGACCCCGGAAAAAGTGCCACCTGTTCCCACGCCGGCTACCCAGGCGTCGACCTGGCCTTCCATCTGCTCCCAGATCTCGACAGCAGTGGTGTCGTGGTGGAACTGCGGGTTGGCCTGATTTTCAAATTGGAGAGCGGCAAATGTGGAGGCGTCCTTTTCGGCCAGGGCGCGGGCCTGCCGTATGGCGCCGCTCATCCCTTCGGCTTCCGGCGTACGAACGACCGTTGCCCCAAAGCCGCGCATAAGGACGCATTTCTCCTCAGCGTAGCCCTCGGGAACGAACAGCACGACCCGGTAGCCGCGGTTGACCCCGACCAGCGCCAGGCCGACCCCGGTATTGCCGGCTGTAGCCTCCACGATGGTGCAGCCAGGCTTCAGACGGCCCTGCCGCTCCGCTTCGAGGATCATTCCGAGAGCAGCGCGGTCCTTTACGCTGCCGCCGGGATTGAGAAATTCCAATTTGACATAGACCGACGCCCATTGCGGTTGTGCTAGCCGAGCCAGGCGCAACATGGGGGTACGACCCATCAAATCAGTGATATCTGCCGCTACCCGCAGGCCGCTCTCGGTTACCTGAAAAGTCGATTCATTCATACAAAACCCCTTAGTGTAGCAGGCGAGCGCACTTTCTTATGGTTACCAGCATCGTGCGATAAATTCCTGTGTTCAGTTAACACGATCCTGGTGTAAACTTTAGTCACTCCTCGGCAGAGTACTATCCTTTCTATTTTATTTGCCGTTAGTTAGATTAGCGGCCTGCTGAAGTCCCCCCAGTTGTATTTAGTTCAAAATTTGTTGCCTGGTGGTTAAGTGTCTCTGGCGTCGTTGAACTCGGTCCAAGGGAAGACCCATGCTATTCCTCTGCTCATTCTCGCGGCGGTGGGAGCCTGCCTGTTTACATCCTCCGCTGGGTGGCTGCACTACAGCGCCTCGAACAAGTTAAACGAGTCACGGGACTGGATTGAGCACTCGCAGGTGGTGATGGCGAACCTGCAGAGCGAGACGCAGCGTCTTGATCGAATCGGCACCGCGGTCCGCCTCTATCAGCTTACCCACGATGAGGCGGATGTTCGCGATGCTCAGGCCAATCAGATCGCCTTCGCATCAGGAGCGATGAGGCTTCAGGAGCTGGTAGCCGACAATCAGCGACAGAGCCTGGAGGCGCGCCAGCTGCAGGCGTGCGGCGAGGCTCTGGACAAAGTCATCATCGAACTCAGCGCGCAGAAGGATGAAGTGTCCCATTCAGTCCTTCAGTGCCGGCAGAGTGTCGCGCGTCTCCGCGAAGTAGAGAGCGAACTGATCAATCAGCGAACAGATGATCTGAGACTGTATTCGGCGCGGAACATCATCATGAGCGTTGCCGCCACAGCGCTTTCGATCTCGATGATTTTGACGCTATTCGCCTTTTTGCTGCGAGATGCGATCCGCCGCAAGCGCTATGAGCAGCGGCTCTTCGATGCGAATGAAAAGCTGGCCGGGACGGTGAGGGCTCTGGAACGCCAGGCGAAAGAAGCAGCCCTGCTCACCAGTGTTCGAGACGAGCTGCATCTTTGTATCAGACCTGCGCAGGCCCAGGAATGCGTGGCGCGCTATTTCGAGCAGATGCTTCCCGGCACCTCCGGCAGCCTCAACCTGATCAACCAATCCCATCACTTGGTCGAAACGGCGGCATCGTGGGGAAGCTCCAGGCTGATGATGGAGGGTTTCGCTGTGGAGGGTTGCTCCGGGCTGCGCTCGGGGCGCATGCGCTGGCGCCGGCCGATGCAATCCGAGGTTCATTGTTCGCACTTTGCAGGTACGCCGCCGGAGCACTATGTTTGCATTCCGCTGGCCGCCTACGGCGACACGCTGGGTTTTGTCTGCATCGAGTGCCTCTCTCCGGGCCTGGCGGCGATGGTCGACGCCAACATGGCGCCGCTGCAGGAGCTGATCGAGCTCACTTCCATCTCCCTTGCGAGCCTCAATCTGCGCAGCCGCCTGGAGCAGCAATCGATCCGGGATGCGCTAACCGGTCTCTTCAACCGGCATTTCATGGAGATCGCGCTGGAGCGCGAGATTCAGCGAAGTGTCAGGCACGACAAGCCAGTCGCGATCATGATGCTGGATATCGATCATTTTAAGCAGTTCAACGATACCTTTGGGCATGAAGCAGGAGACACGGTGCTACGCGAGTTAGGCGAGGTGCTGCTTCAGTCGGTGCGGAACGAAGATATTTTGTGCCGCTTCGGTGGCGAGGAATTTGTCGCTATCCTGCCAGAGACCGCCCTGGATGCCGCTTTGGAGCGTGCCGAAGCACTGCGCCGTCTGGTACGCGAATTGAAGGTGCGCCACCGGGGCGAGAGCTTGTGCGAGATCACCATGTCGATTGGCGTTGCAGTCTTCCCGCAGCACGCCGAAACGCCAGCGGAGATTATGCGCGCCGCGGATCGTGCACTCTATGAAGCCAAGCATCTGGGACGCAATCGCGTGGTACTGGCAGAGAGCGCTTTACTGGCCTGAACTGGCTGCCAGTTTCTTACTTGCCGGACAGGCTTATTGGCCCCCCGGAGTGCCACTGCCTGGAGTTGCCGCGTCCGGCGAAACTTTAGGGTAATAGCCGCTGCGCGTGCGTACGATCATTTTGCCGTGTCCGCTGGCGTGGGCGTCAACTTTTACCGTCCGGTAACCACCCTGTGTCGCGGGTTTGGTGGAGTGGTAGCCGATGGTGTACTGGGTGCGGATGTCACGGGCCACTTCGGCGGCAATCGAATCCACCTCGGCCAGAGACTTGGGAAAGAAGGCGATGCCTCCGGTTTCATCGGAGAGCAGCCGCAGAGCGCGCTGAGCGCGCCGTGATTCCCGTCCGCCTCCCTCCTCGCCAAAGAGCAAGCCGATCGAGTAAACCACCGGTCCCTGCAATTGCTGTACGCGGCGGATGGTCTGTTCCAGGGTGAGACTGGAGGCGTTATCTTCACCGTCGGTGATGATGAGGAGAACCTGTTTGGGACGTTTGGCTCCTCTGGCCAGCTGATCAGCCGAGGCCACGACCGCGTCGTAGAGCGCTGTTCCGCCTTTCGAATCGATGTGTGCAAGGCCCTCTTTGAGCTTTGTTAAGTCGGAGGTGAAGTCCTGATCGATGAAGGCCTCATCGGAAAAATTGACGATAAACGCCTCATCCTGAGAGTTGGAAGCCTTCACCAGATCCACAGCAGCAGAGTTCACGGCAGCACGTTTGTCGCGCATAGAGCCGGAGTTATCGACCAGAATGCCCATGGAAACGGGGATGTCCTGGTGCTGGAATGACGCGATGGTCTGCGGTACCCCGTCCTCGGATATTTTGAAGTCGTCCTTAACCAGATCGTTCACCAGATGGTGGTTGTCATCGAGAACCGTGGCATTCAGCACTACTTCGTCAACGTTGCGGCGGAGTGTGAAACCGCCGTGGCTTCCTTTTTCGAGATCTTCAGGGCGCGGGGTGGAGGTTCCGGGGTGGTCGGGGCTTACGGTCTCGTTGTCCGCAGCATCGGGTGAGGTAATGGGGTCGCGGTCGACATTGAGCGGCTGCTGGGTTTCCGGACGCAGGACAGGCCGCTGCGGGGCCTGAGGTGCAGGCGCTGGAGCGGACGGTGCAGGGGAGGGGGTCTGGCCCGCAGGGGACGAAGTCTGCGGCGAAGCTGAAGGCGTGGTCTGCCCAAGGGCGGGCAGCCATACGAGGGAAAACAGAACCAGTTTAAAAATCAATCGATTACTGCAGGGGCGCATAGTATCCGTTGCGGGCATGGACGGTGAGTGGAGGCAGTCCCGCGGGCGGAACAAGCCTCACCTTCACTTTACGCCACTTGCCGTCGCGCTTCTCGTCGGTCGGCTTGTACCCCAGTACATATTCGTGGCGCAGCTCGGAGCTGATCTTGGTCGCAATGTCACCCATTTCGGCGATATCGTCGACGCGAAAGAGGCGACCGCCAGTTTCGTCACAGATATCGTTGAGCAGGAGCGGTCCCATGCGTTCTTCGGTTGTTGCCGCATACGGGTCGAATATCCCGATGGAGTAAATCTGGACGCCCGATTCGCGGACCACGGAGCGAACCTCGCCTTCCGTGTAGCGGCTGCGATTGTCACCTCCGTCGGAGACCACCAG
>Ga0153933_1000559_pt1 | contig 12906 bp, 6 predicted proteins | sample TSNJ017MetaG_FD_102275 | JGI IMG/M metagenome (GOLD analysis project Ga0153933, IMG submission 102275) | Attine ant fungus gardens microbial communities from New Jersey, USA - TSNJ017 MetaG | ecosystem: Host-associated > Fungi > Mycelium > Unclassified | place: USA: New Jersey, Wharton State...
GAAAATCGTTTGCACCCAAAGACAACATCTCTAAAATGAAACCTAGTTATCGGCCGGTGTCTACAGTTGCGTCGAAACGTCAGGATACCTTCCGCACTAGCGCCAATCCAGGACGGGACACGGAAGAATCTGTGGACCGCGTCGCAGCGAGCCGCCATCTGGACGAAAGCCAACGCGATGTCAGCGGTCGCAGTCACCAAAGAGGTCTTCCATAAGCGCGGGATAACACCCGATCAGCTTCCGAGCGCTTCACCGGAACTGTTGCCCTTGAACAAGGCTGCCGAGAAGCAACGTGCCGCCAGTGTGGCGGCAGAATTTCGGCACCGTTGCCCCGGGGGTTGTCCAGTACACCACCGATGTCCTCTTCCGCGATCTCTGACTGCGTCCGGGGTTGACGCCTCGCGATCGGAGCATGGTGACGGTCAGCGCTCTCATTGCCTCAGGCCCGGTGGCGCAGATCTCGGGGGTTACCAGGCCCAGCTCTCAGAGTCTTCGCCGCGAGCAGAACAGTGCAACCGGACAGGAGAATATATGCCCGCTCTTGAACTAGGCGAACTCGCGACCGCACCAGAAGCCTCCCCCAATGCACTCAAAGCGGTTGAAGAACGAATACGTCGCCCTATGAACATGCTTCGCACGCTGGCTCCAGGAGAGATACGAGATGAAGGTTCTCGTCATCGGCGCAACAGGTATGCGCAGTCCTGTTGATCGCCGTCTTCGTTTCCGCTACCTGCTTCTTCAATGCATGGTCTGAGCATGCATTCCAGCATCTATTCGAGCACCGTTGAATATGACATGAGCCTCTCGACGACTGGAACTTGTGAAGTTCTAAGCCAGTTGTTCGATGAACGCTGCCAGATTCTCAAATCGCACCTTCAGCGTTCCATAGTTGCGATTGAAGGAACGTGGGATGTCTTCTGCCAGAACCACGTTGTCACCGTCTGGATGTTGCGTGCGAAAGGCAACAAGATTGCCGGGATCGAACCGATCAGCCGACCACTTGCACTCGATCGCGATAGGACTCTTCCGTCGTCCGGCCAGGACGAAGTCGATCTCATGTCCGCGTTTGTCCCGCCAGTAGCCAACTTCGCGGTTCTGCAGGTGGGCCATCATCTCGTTGAGCACGAAGTGCTCCCATAGAATTCCGAGATCTTCGTTCCGCAGTTCCTGCCAGCCACGGTAATAGCAGATGAAACCAGTGTCGAAGCCGTAGACCTTCGGAGCAGACACAATCTCATTGGGGCGACGAGTGCTGAAGGGACGAATCACATGCGCGACAAACGTCGCCTCCAGGACACGGAGGTAGTTCGCGATGGTAGGGCGACTCACCTCGCAGGGAGTGGCGAATCGAGTTGCTTCGAAGATCCCGCCGCTCTGCGCCAGAATGAGTTCCGTAAATTTCTGAAACGAATCTCGCCGTTCCAAACGGAACAGCTCCTGGATGTCTTTTGCCCAGTAAGCATCCGTCCACTCTTGAAAGTCACGTTCCTCCAGATCCTTCGCGAGAAAGAACGGCGGCAGTCCGCCTCGAAGAAACCGATGTCTGAGATCAGATTGTTGAGCGTCTGCGAGGTCGCGTTGGCACATAGGAGTCAGCCACAGATCGTGTTTCCGTCCGGCGAGAGTGTCTTTGAACTTGCTTGATGCGCTCAGCGTAGAAGAACCCGTAGCAATGATTCGGATGTCAGGGAAATGGTCTGCCGCGATCTTCAGAAGTTCGGATGGATTGTTGAGGCGGTGAATCTCATCCAGAACAATTCGCTTGCCACGAAGAGCTTCGAGGAACCCCTCCCGATCCTCCATCGTGCGCCGGGTCCGGGGCAGTTCGCAATCGAAGTACTCGATCTCAGGAAGACTCTGACAGAGATACGTTTTTCCGACGCGACGTACCCCAGCCAGCCAGATCACCGATCGCTTTTCCCAGGCCTTTTCAATCCGATCGATCCAATAGTGTCGTGTAACCATTCGCAAGCATGGTTTCATATAGTGACGCTATATGCAAGTATTGTTTCGTTTGGTGCATCGCTCTTCGGCCATCATTCGCCGATCAATCGGGAAGATTCTGATTCACGCTCAGGACAAGGCAGCCATCAGCTAAAGGCACTTCCGCCCGCTTTGGCTGCCTGAAACATCGTAACGTCTAAATACTATTCTAAAAAAAGTCTTTTTGTAATAGTCTTCTGGCATGGTAAAGAAATCCGAGTACCGTGATCTCTTCCCGGGCGCCTTAGAGCTGATGATTCTGCAGACGCTCAACCGCACGCCGATGCATGGGTATGCCCTCGCCCAACACATCAAGCAGGTTTCCGACGAACTCCTCCAGATTGAGGAGGGCTCCCTGTATCCGGCCCTTCAGAGAATGCTCAAGACTGGCTGGCTGCAGTCCGAGATGGGCGTCTCTGCGCAGAACCGCCCAGTGCGAATTTTCAAGCTGACTGCAGAAGGCCAGAAACGGCTCGAAGAAGAGCGTTCCAGCTTCGAGAAAATGTTCGCCGGGATCAACCGCGTTCTGGCTGTTGCTCAATCGTAGGAGTTTCCATATGCGCTGGCTCAAACAACTGTTCGGTCGTCGTCGCCAATATAACGAGATTTCCGATCTGATCCGCGAACACATGGACGAAAAGATCTCCGACTTGATGGAGCAAGGCATGACGCGAGAACAAGCGCAGCGAACCGCGTACCGTGAGTTTGGCAACGTCACGCGGATCGAAGAGCGCTGCCGCGAGGTATGGCAATGGCCTACGGCTGAATCCATGTGGGCTGATGTGAAATATGGCATTCGGCAAATGGGGAAAGCTCCCGGCTTCGCTTTTACTGTCGTGCTTACACTGGCCTTGAGCATAGGCCTGGCCACAGCAGTTTTCTGCGTCATTGACTCGGTGATTCTGCGTCCGCTGCCGTATGACCATCAGGAGCGCATCGTAACGGTTCAAAGCACGAGCCGCAGCGGCTACCCGCAAGGGCCATCCTGGCCTAGCTTCAAGGACGAGAGCGAGCAGGCGGAGAGCTTTGCGGCTCTGGCAGCCTACGCCGATGACTTGCCCTACACAGTAAACACGCCGTCCGAAGGCCCGGTACTGCTTGATTCTGTGCGCTCGTCAGACAACTTCTTTACCGTCTTCGGAGTGCATCCGCTGCTCGGGCGAACGTACCTGCCTGGCGAAGAGCAAGAAGGCAAAAACAACATCGCCGTACTTGGCTACGACACATGGCAAACGTATTTCGGAGGAGACCGGAGCATCCTCAATCGCACTGTCGATCTTGATGGTCGTCCATTCACCATTATCGGCGTCATGCCCGCTGGCTTCCGTTTTCCGCTGAATATGCGCAACACGATCTACGTGCCGTTGCATCTAGATCACAGCTACATGAAAGAGCGCGATGCGCACTGGCTGGGGTCGGTAGCGCGAATGAAAGACGGCATCAGCATTGAACAGGCACAAGCCGACCTCTCGCACGTCTTCAGCAATCTGGGCAAGGCCAACCCAGATGATGCAGACCGTGCCGTTCAACTGATACCGCTCGCTGAGAGCGTGAATTCCAAAACTGAGAAACCTTTATGGACGCTCTTAACGGCGGTCCTATCCGTTCTCGCCATTGGTTGTGTGAACGTGGCTGGTTTGCTGCTGGTTCGCGGTGTCAAGCGCGAGCGCGAGATGGCTATGCGTTCCGCTATTGGCGCAGGCCGCATGAGAATAGTGCGTCAGGTGCTCACTGAAAGCCTGCTGTTGGCTGTAACGGGAGCAGTCGGCGGCGTATTATTGGCCGCGGCCATACTCAAAGGGATGCGTGTATTTCTCATTCACGCTCTGGCGCGCGGGACAGACATTCATCTGAACTGGACAGTGCTTGGCGCTTCCGTGGCCGCTTCCGTTCTGACCAGCCTTGCAGCTTCGCTCTATCCTGCGCTGCGCATGGCCCGCACTGACCCAAATCGCGTTCTGAAAGCTGGTGGAAGTGCGGGTTACCAAAGCGGTCAACACAAACTGCGTTCGGGCTTTATCGTCGTGCAGGTTGCGCTCACGCTGGTTCTAGTGGTTGTCTCCGGCATATTGATTCGTACAGTTAGCCGTTATCGTCACGAAGACCTGGGTTTTAATCCCGCGAACATTCTAAGCGCAGAAATCAATCTGTCACTGGCGCGGTACACCAGCCGCGATCCGGTTGCGAACTTCTACCAACCGCTCTTCGACCGCGTAATGGAGATTCACGGAGTGCGCGCCGTGGGCGTTATCTCCGATGACCTGCCGACTGAAGGCAAGGCCTCACAGACCAATGAGCATATCGCCGGCCAGCCTCCTTATCCCAAGAATCAGCCAGAACTCGCCCAGGTTCGTTTCGTGAGTGCGGGCTATTTCAACGTTTTTGGCATTCCGCTGATTCACGGACGCGCTCTTTCGCCCAGTCTCGATGGCCCCGACGACGCAAATAATGTAGTCGTTAATGAGGCATTTATTGAAAAGTTTATTCCCTCGAATCTCGATCCCACCATGCAGCGTATGGACGACGCAGTGAAAGAAAAAGACTGGACGCACATCGTCGGCGTCGTGGGAAATGTGCGACAGGACATTTACCTGGATTCTCTGGCGGAAGAAGACTTCCTCATAGACTCGGTTCCGCTCGCTGACCGCCCAAGCCATCTCAGTAGCATGAAACTAGCGATCCGTACTGACGGAAACCCCGAACGCATTATCCCGGAGTTGCGAAGCGCGATCCATGCAGTCGATCCGACAGTACCTTTCAAGGCACCGGAAACCATGACTGAAGTCATTTCGCGGATGCTGGTCTTTCAACGCATGGAGAGCTGGCTTTTCGCAACTTTCGCCGCACTTGCCCTGGCGCTCGCACTGGTTGGCATATACGGCCTTGTTAGCCACGAGGTGGAACGTGGCACCCGCGATATTGGCATTCGCATGGCCCTGGGATCGACGCGCAAACGAGTGCTGATGATGATCCTCACGCGTGTAGCTATCTTGCTCGCCACAGGAATCATTGCTGGCCTTGCTCTCACCTATGGGGCAAAGAAACTGATTGCCTCAGTGGTTGTTATCCAGTTTACGCATCAGGCCGGGCTGCTCGCCCTGCTCATTTTGTCAGTGGCGTTTGCGGGAATCTTGGCTACCATCCTCCCTGCCTTCCGTGCTGCCAAGATGGACCCCATACAAGCGCTGCGATCCGAATAGGAGTTTCCATGCGTTTGCTCACACAAATGTTTACTCGCCGCCGTCGCTATGATGAGCTTTCGCAGTCGATCCGCGAACACATTGAGGAAAAGATTGCCGACCTAATTGATCACGGCATGACGCGAGAGGCAGCAGAACGCAAGGCCCGTCGCGAGTTTGGCAACGTGACTCTGATTGAACAGCGCAGTCGTGAAGTCTGGCAGTGGACCACGCTCGAATCTCTGTGGGCCGATACGAAATATGTTCTGCGTCGATTGAGGCGCGCACCGCTATTCACGGCAATCGCCCTGATCACTCTCGCGGTAGCAGTCGGTGCAAACACCGTAATTTTCAGCGTCGTGAACGGTGTGCTGCTCAAGCCTTTGTCCTATTCCAACCCGGATCGCTTGATTGCTGTGGATCACCTGTCGCAGCAAGCGGGCTTTAAAAAGATGGGCATCTCTCCGTCGATCTACTTTGTCTATCGGGAGCAAAATACGACTCTCGCGGACATAGGCGCCTATAACGGTGATGAGCTTGACGTAACTGGTGCCGGAACGCCGGAACATGTGCGCGTTCTGGACGTCACGGATGGGACATTGCCCCTTATGGGTGTTAGACCGGCTCTGGGGCGCTTGTTTACCCTACAAGATGATGCACCCGGAGCTGCACAAACCGTCGTGCTCACGTATCCATACTGGCAGCAACGGTTCGGTGGAGCGTTATCGGTTCTCGACAGCTCGATTACGGTGGGCGGCGTGCCCAGGGAAATAATTGGCGTTCTTCCCCGACACTTCCATTTCCTCGATCAGAAAGACCCATCGTTGATACTTCCGATGCAATGGGATCGTGCCATCACCACCCTCGGAAGTTTCAACGGGAACGCCATAGCAAGGCTGAAGCCTGGGGTTAGCCTACAACAGGCTTCTGCCGATCTGGAGCGTCTGCTTCCAGTAGTAGCAAGAACGTTCCCCCCGCCCGCGGGCCTTAGCGTCAGCTTCTATCAATCGCTGCACTATACGCCGAGCCTGATGCCCCTAAAGGACGAAGTCGTTGGAAACGTTCAGAGCGTTCTTTGGGTTTTGCTGGCCTCTACCATCCTGGTGCTTCTGGTGGCGTGCGCGAATGTGGCGAATCTTCTAGTCGTTCGCGTTGAAGGCCGGCATCATGAATTTGCTATCCGCTATGCAATCGGCGGAACCAGGAAAGGAATTTCCACCGACATTCTCTTCGAGAGCAGCCTGCTCGGGCTTGCGGGAAGCCTGATGGGGCTATTGCTCGCATTAGGATCGATGCGCGTCATTGTGGGACTTGGAGCCACAAATATTCCCCGCATCCGAGATATTGGTATTACACCATCTGTGCTGTTGTTCGCCGTCGCCATTGCTATGATCGCCAGCCTTTTGATTGGCTGTGTTCCTATTCTTAAGAGCACGAGCTCTCACCTCATGAGCAGTCTTCGGGATGGAGGGCGCGGGGTGGGTCGTGGCCGAAGAGGACAGGGCACACGCAAATCGCTTGTCATGCTTCAGATTGCGCTTTCGGTAGTCCTGCTGATCTGTTCGGGGCTAATGATTCGCACATTTCGCGCGATGATGCATGTGTCGCCCGGATTCACGTCCCCTGAAACCGTTCAAACATTTGGCTTCTATATTCCAGAGACCCAAATCCCCGATTCTTCTCCAGAGCTCGTGATTCGCATGGACGAGGGGATCATGCAAAAGATCGCTTCTATCCCCGGTGTTTCTTCGGTGAGTATTGGCCGTTCTGTTCCGATGGACAATAACAGCTACAACAATCCTGTATTTGTTCAGAACCGTACCTTCGAAGGCAGTGAAGTTCCTCCTGCGAGACGCTTCAACTTCGTAGCGCCAGGCTTCTTTTCAACGCTCGGCACACGGTTGCTTGCTGGGCGAGATTTCACATGGACGGACACCTATGAGGAGAGGTCGGTTGTCATCATCTCGAAGAGCTTTGCCAGCGATTACTGGAGTCGACCTCAAGACGCGTTAGGACAAAGAATACGTGTCGGGAGCACCGATACCTGGCGGGAAATCATAGGCGTCTCAGAAGACGTCCACTACGATGGCGTTGAGAAGCCCACTCCGTCAATGGTGTACTGGCCTCTCATGGTGAACCATTTCACAGGCCAAAAACAAAGGCTACAACGCTCCACTGTTTTTGTGGTACGGAGTCAGCTCGCGGGTACGCAATCTTTGATGAAAGCCGTCCAGCAACAAGTATCGATGGTGAACCCTAACGTGCCCGTGGCGAACAGTGATACGCTGGGCAACCTCTATACGCAATCAATGGCGCGAACAGCGTTTACGCTTGTGATGCTCTGCGTCTCTGGAGGAATAGCGCTCCTTCTTGGGACTGTAGGGATCTACGGGGTCATGGCATATTCGGTGTCCCAGCGGACTCGAGAGATCGGGATTCGGATGGCGCTCGGAGCACCGCGTGGAGCTGTGGTGGGAGCGTTTGTGCGACAAGGCATATGGCTAACCCTTGTGGGGGTCGCAATTGGCTTGGTGGTTGCGTCCGGAACGATGCGTTTCATGTCCTCGCTTCTCTATGGCATCAGTGCTGAGGACCCAATTACTTACATCACGATAGCGTGCGCTGTGGTGATAACTGCTCTAGTTGCGTGCTATTTGCCATCACGTAGGGCAGCAGAAGTTGACCCTGCACTCGCCCTGCGGTCTGAATAGGAGTTCTCGATGCGTTGGCTCAAACAATTATTTACCCGTCGTCGCCGCTACGACGAGCTTTCAGAAACGATCCGCGAACACCTCGACGAAAAGATTGCGGACCTGATGAATCGTGGTATGACGCGGGTGCAAGCAGAACAAGCCGCGCGCCGTGAGTTCGGCAATGTGACGTTGATCGAGCAACGTAGCCGCGAAGTCTGGCAGTGGCCGGGTATCGACCAACTGTTGGAGGATTTACGGATTGCCCTCCGCACGCTGGCCAAAGCGCCAGGGTTTGCAGCCGCCGCGGTCCTCGCGCTGGCCCTTGGCATCGGCGCGCTTACCACTGTGGCCACTTGGACCAACGCCGTTCTCTACAACCCGTGGCCGCACGTAGCTGCGCCTCGTGAGCTTCGCTTTGTTGACTCCACAGTCCTGGGAAATCAGGGCTATTCGGTGCGCTACGACCAATTCCGTTTTGTGCGCGAATCAGGCCAGTCCTGGAGTGATGCCATCGCCTTCGCCATGACCTCGGTCAACCTGGTTGAACCGGGAACTCAGCCGCAGGCGCTGTCTGTCGGTATCGTGTCGTCAAACTACTTTCAGTTTTTGGGTATCGAGCCGCAAAATGGGCGTTTCTTTTTGTCTAACGCCGACGACCGCTCCTATGGCTCACATGACGAAGTCGTTCTTTCGGATGCGCTGTGGCGCAGCCAATTCAATGCCAGCCCTTCCGTTGTAGGTCGCACGATACCCCTCAACGGCCACCCTTTCAACGTCATCGGAATAGCTCCGCCAAGCTTTGCCGGCATCTTAGGTGGGGTTGCTGAGGCGGCTTGGATCCCACTCTCCTCCTTGCGTGATCTTTCTGCTGATTCCGGACCTGACCCGCTGGTCTCTTACGGGTTGCAGGTTGCTCTTCGCCTTCGGCCGCGCGTGAACGACCGTACAGCCGCGGCCGAATTGCACACGCTGGCCCACGCCTTTGCACGTCAGCATCAACCGGGCAGCGCGCTGACTCGTTGGGATCGGGATCTGAACCTACGGGATGCCGCCCACTTTTCGCGAGGTCTCTTCGGAACTATTGGCGAACAATTGCCGGTCCTGCTTGGGGCTTCCATCCTGCTTATGGTTTTGGTCTGCATCAATCTCGCGTCGCTGTTGAGTCAGCGTGCAGCGCGCCGCCGTCGTGAAGTGGCCGTCCGCACAGCTTTGGGTGCTACCCCAATGCGCATCGCAGCACAAGTGCTTGTTGAAACCGGCCTGCTAGCTTTTGCCGGAGCGCTGGCAGGATGGGCGGCGAGTACCGCGATGGCGCGCAGTCTCTACGTGCTTCTGCCGAACTTCGGGGTCCCGCTGGCCTTCAACTTACATAGCGACAGCCAGATTTTTCTCTTCGTCACCGCGATAGGAGTCGTAGTCACCCTGGCCTGCGGTATATATCCGGTCCGTCAATCCCTGCGCATTTCGCAAAACGATGTGCTGCATGAAGGTGGCTCGTCCATCACCGGTGGCTCGGGCCGCCGTCTTGGTCATCGCGTTCTACTCGGCCTGCAGCTTGGCATCTGCTTCATCGTTCTGGTCTGCTGCGGGCTACTAACGCGGACGGCGCTCAATATCGTCAACCGTGCCACAGGCTTTGATCGCGCCAACTGTCTTACCGCAAACGTAGATTTATCTCGATCGAGATACTCTCCGGAGCGCGGTCTCGCTTTTCAGTCAGCTCTTCTCGATCGTCTCCGGGAAGCACCGGGAGTAGCTTCGGCCACGCTCACTTCGCATCTGCCGATGGGTGATGACGGCGAAGGCAATACTCAGGACATTAGTATTCCGGGATATGTTCCAGCTAAAGGGGAGGAGATGGCCGTCATTACCGACTTCGAAGGTCCTGATTTCTTCCGCATCATGGGCATTACATTGCGTCAGGGCCGCGAGTTCGATACCCACGACAATGCTTCATCCATCCCGGTGGCAGTCATCAACGAAAAGATGGCGCTACGCTACTGGCCCAAGGGAAACTCAATCGGAAGCATCATCATTATGGATAAACACCCATATCATGTCGTAGGTATCGTCAGCAATTACGCATACTCCAACCCAGCGAATGCTGAGCCGGAACCACTTCTCTTCGTTCCTCTTGCCCAACAGTACGTCAGCTACGTCATCGTAGCGCTACGCTCGCGAACCACGCCGTCGGCCATCACAACCCAACTCCGCCAGGCTGTGGCCAGTCTCGACAGTGGGCTCCCGCTTGAAAATGTCCGTACCCTCGATGAAGTCACTAGCGAGCGCTATCAAATGTCCCGTATCCCGGCCGAACTACTCGGTGTCTACGCTCTTTCCAGCGTCTTAGTCGCCATGCTCGGGCTCTACGCCGTTATGGCTTACTCTGTGATCGAGCGTCATCGCGAGTTCGCTCTCCGCATCGCTCTCGGTTCCACCCGTGCAGCGATCTTTCGACTGGTGCTGAGCAGTAGTACGTGGACGGTAGTCTTGGGCCTTGTAACCGGCGGACTAGGCTCCGTTGCTGCCGTGCGGCTGCTGCGTTCGATGCTCTTCGGGGTTACGCCGTTCGATCCGACGACTTATTGCGTGGCCGCAGTTCTCTTGATGCTCACGGTATTTCTTTCTGGCTTCTCGCCGGCTCGCCGCGCTGCATCGGTCGAACCCATGCAGGCTCTTCGCACGGAATAGGGGTATTCGATGAATCGGATGAAACAATTGTTTATGCGTCGTCATCGCTACAACGAGCTTTCTGAGTCAATCCGCGAGCATCTCGACGAAAAGATCGCGGATCTTACGGATCGCGGCATGACAAGGGAGGACGCGGAACGAACTGCCCGCCGTGAGTTTGGCAACGTCACGTTGATTGAGCAGCGTAGCCGCGAAGTCTGGCAATGGCCGACGCTCGAAAGCATCTGGGCCGACACACGATTTGCCCTTCGACAACTTTGGAAATCACCGGGGTTCACAGTCGCCGCGGTATTGACTCTAGCGCTCGGAATCGGGGCAACGGCTGCAATATTCAGCGTGATCGACGCTGTTGTTCTGCGCCCGTTGCCTTACAACGATGTGAATCGCATTGTGAGCGTTCCAACGTATTCACCTTCCGGCGACTGGCAAATGTCATCCTGGCCTGGATATCTCGAAATGCGCAGGCTGAACACCAGTTTTGAAGCTCTTGCGGCCTACGAGGATTTCTGGGGCATGACCTTGAAAGCCGGTGACCGGACTCGCTATTTGAATGTCGATCAGGGGACGGATAACTTCTTCGATGTCTTCGGAGTACGTCCACTCCTGGGCAGAACATTTGCTCCCGGCGAGGATCAACCAGGGAAAAATAATGTCGTTGTCCTGAGCTATGAAGTGTGGCGTCAGTCTTTCAATGCCGATCACGATGTCATCGGTAAAGTTGTGAATCTCGACGGCGAACCATATCAGGTGATCGGAGTGATGCCTGCAGGGTTTCGTTTTCCATATGGGAAGCCAAACCTGATTTACATTCCGATGCACGTCCGATCGAACTTCCTCGGAGAATGGCGGACTCACTGGCTAGTGACTTTCGGCCGCATGAAGCCAGGAGTCTCTCTGCAGCAGGCCAGTGCTGATATGGCGCATGCGATGCAGGAGATAGGGAAAGAAAAGCCTGATTCGGACACCGGACGTACCGCAAAACTGTTTCCTATTTCGACGACGCTGCGCGGCCGTGACGAATTGTCCGAGATATGGCTGATGCTGGGAGCAGTTTTGTCAGTGCTACTGGTTGCCTGCGCCAACGTAGCCGGTCTTTTGCTCGCGCGCGGAGTCGCACGCGAACGAGAGATGGCCTTGCGGGTCGCTATTGGCGCGGCGCGAGGCAGGCTAATTCGTCAACTACTAGTGGAGAATACCCTGCTCGGAGCGATGGGCGCGTGTGCTGGAATTCTCCTCGCCGCAGGTTTACTCGCAGCCATGAAGGCGTTCCTGATCCATGCCTTTATGCGCGGTGCAAACATCACGTTGAATCTCGAAGTGATTGCCATCACTCTAGGCGTTAGCGTCCTCTCTAGCATAGGGGCCGGACTTGCTCCGGCCTGGCACGCAGCCCAATCCAATCCCAACAAGGCCCTTAAATCTGGCATCACGTCAGGCACTACAGGGCGGCAGCACAGGATGCGCGCAGGATTTGTGATTGCGCAAGTCTCGTTGTCGCTGGTTTTGTTGGTTTTCTCCGGCATGCTCCTGCTTGCCTTGCATCGCATGTTGAGCGCTGACGTGGGGTTCAATTCAAACAATCTGCTGACACTGGAGATCAATATCCCGTCCGGCGATTACGCGGCGAAGGGACGAGATTCAGTGCGGCAGTTGCTCATGCCTCTGGAAGAGCGAGTGCGGGAAATTCCAGGCGCGACAGCGGCAGGTTTCAGCGAGCAGGGGGCATTGCTTGGTTATGGAGGAGCAGTTTATCTGCCTCTTGTGGGTCAGCCACCCGATCCACCGAATATCCAAAGGACAGCCGAAAGCAGAGCCGTCTCATCTGGATACTATGCTGCGCTCGGGGTTCCAATTCTCAGAGGCCGGAACTTCAATGCGCAGGATACGCCAACTTCGCAGGCGGTGGCGATTGTGAATCAGGCCTGGGTCAAAGAGTTTTTGCCGAAAGGGTTGGATCCCGTAACACAGGCATTTCGGGAGGGAGACGGAAGCAAAGTTCAGATTATCGGCGTTGTCGCCGATACGCGGCAGAGCGCGCTGGAGCCTGCCCGGCCAGAAATCGACTTTCCAATATCGCGGGAGTCTTTAGAGGAACAGAAAAATACGGGGTCGTGGAGCCCGTATTTGTACGTGCGCACGGCTGTCTCTCCTTTGAGTATCGTCCCCGAACTGAAGAAAGCCCTGAATGATGTCGGGCCGGCAATCGCATTTCAACAGCCGGAGACAATGGATGAGTTGCTTAACGATGCTCTGGTCAGCAACCGGATGGAGAGTTGGGTATTTGGAATCTTCGCCTGCATCGCAGTTTTACTCGTGGCCGTCGGCATCTACGGCTTGCTAACCCAGGAAGTCATCAGTCA
>Ga0153933_1000561_pt1 | contig 12855 bp, 11 predicted proteins | sample TSNJ017MetaG_FD_102275 | JGI IMG/M metagenome (GOLD analysis project Ga0153933, IMG submission 102275) | Attine ant fungus gardens microbial communities from New Jersey, USA - TSNJ017 MetaG | ecosystem: Host-associated > Fungi > Mycelium > Unclassified | place: USA: New Jersey, Wharton State...
CCTTCTCGAGATCAATCTCCAGATCCGGAATGTCAGCAAACAGCTTGGGAAAGCCGATCTCTTCGCGACCGGTCAGGATCGCATCCGGAAGGCCCTCGAACAGCACTGGGCAGAATGCGCCATTGATTATCTCGTTCCTGCCCGTGTAAGTCACCGGTACTTCCACGTTGAGAATGCCGTAACCACGGCCTGCAAGCCAGTAGAGGTTCTTGAAGAACGCAAGCGAAACATGCACTTCGGGCTCGCCACGCAGCGCGAAACCCGGCGGGAGAATCCGCTCGATGCTTGCACGCTCCGTGCGATAGCGCACCGTCATCCACTGCGCCTTCATTATGCCGGATTCTTCCAGCGTCCACAGCGTGCCGTCTGCCTTTTGACGGGGGCCGGGCGCAGGCCCGAACACGGCCGGCATGCGATAGCGCACGCCGGGCTTGAATTCAACGGTCATTAAATCTCTCCAATCCTAGAAATAATCAGAAAGGGTATTGACGCGGCGTGGTTTGCAGCGTCACCCAACGCAGTTCGGTAAATTCGTGGATGCCGGCCCTGCCGCCGAAGCGGCCGAAACCGCTCGACTTCACGCCGCCAAATGGCATCTGCGCCTCATCATGCACGGTCGGGCCGTTCACGTGACAGATGCCGGATTCAATGCGCTTCGCCACTTCATAAGCACGGGCGATATCGCCGCCAAATACCGCGGCGGACAGGCCGTACTCGGTGTCGTTGGCGCAGGCGATCGCTGCTTCGACACCCTCGACGCGCACGATCGGCTTCACCGGACCGAACGACTCCTCTCGGTAGATCCTCATGTCCGGGGTCACGTAATCCAGCAGCGTCGCCGGCATCAGCGTGGTCGTCGACTTACCGCCGCACAGCAGCTTGGCGCCCTTCGCAAGTGCGTCCTCGATCAGGGCGTTGCAGCGCTCGACCGTCGCCATATCGATCACTGAACCCAGCACCACCGGATCCTTGCCGCGCGGGTCGCCCAGTGGCAGGGAGCGCACGCGCGCGGCGAGCGCAGAAACAAATTCGTCGGCAATCTTTTCGTCGACGATGATGCGTTCGGTCGACATGCAAATCTGGCCTGAGTTGGCGAATCCACCAAACACGGCAGCGTTCACGGCACTGTTCAAATCAGCATCGTCGAGTGCCACCAGCGGCGCCTTGCCGCCCAGTTCCAACACCACCGGCTTCAAATGCTGCGCACACGTGGTAGCGATGATGCGGCCCACGCGCGTTGAACCCGTGAAATTCACGCGACGCACGGCGGGATGCTCGATCATCGCTGCGACCACGGTAGCCGCATCGGCCGGGGCAGTGGTGACGAAATTCACTACGCCTGGCGGGAAACCCGCTTCATTCAGGGCTTCTACGATCAGACAATGCGTTTTCGGACATAGCTCCGAACCCTTGAGCACCACGGTGTTGCCACAGGCAAGCGGCACCGCAATGGCACGTATACCCAGAATTACCGGTGCGTTCCATGGTGCCATGCCGAGCACTACACCGGCGGGCTGGCGAATGCCCATCGCCAGGCTGCCAGGTTGATCCGACGGAATAATCTCGCCGCTGATCTGGGTGGTCATCGAGGCCGCTTCCAGAAGGATGCCAGTCGCTAGATGGACATTGAAATTTCCCCACCCGGCACTGGCGCCAGTTTCCTCGGCCATCGCCTGAATGAACTGCGACTCTCGGTTGGCAACCGCATCCGCCGCCTTCAGTAGCAACGTACGGCGTTCGTTCGGTCCGGTCTGTGACCACTCGGCAAACGCGCGTGCGGCTGCCTCGACAGCAGCGCGCGCGTCTGCCTCGCTCGCGGCGGCAGCCTGGCAAACCACCTCGTGAGAGAGCGGACTGCGCCGCTCGAACGTAGCCCCGGACGAGGCCGGGACCGTCTTGCCATCGATCAGCAAATTGACTTCGAACATGATTGATCCTTGAGGCTGTGAACACACTCACACCGGCTCGGCAACGACGGGATTCTCGATACAACCGAGTTTCTCGATTTCCACGCGTACCACATCGCCCGGCTGCAGGAACTTGCCCAAGGCGATACCGACGTTGGCACAGGTACCCGTTGCAATCAGGTCACCCGGTTCCAGCGTCATCACCTGGGACAGTTCATGAATTTGCTGCCAGATGTTGTGGATCATGCCGCCTGTGCTCGCACTTTGGCGCGGCTCGCCATTGACCGACAGACTCATTTGCAACGCATGTGGATCGGCGATTTCATCGGCGGTCGTGATCCACGGACCGATCGGGCCGTGACTGTCGAACGACTTTCCGAGCGTGAACGTCGGGCTCTTGAATTGCCAGTCGCGGGCGGTCACATCATTAGCGACGAAATAGCCGCCGACCATGCTCGGTGCGTCCTCGACCGACACATAGCGGCAGCGCTTCCCGATCACCACGCCCAGCTCGGCTTCATAGTCCATCTTGTCCGACACGCGCGGCTTGTAGATCGGATCGAACGGACCAGTAATGCAGGTCACCTGTTTGTTGAACCATAGCTGATTCTGCGGCACCGGCACACCGGCGCGCGCGGCCTCGTCCGCGTGATCGTGATAGTTCATGCCGATCGCCAGATATTTCTGCGGGTCAGGAATCGGCGCTTCGAGGCGAACCTCGGCGAGCGGCACACCAGCCGGCGTACCAGCGAACTTCTGCTCGAGCGCCTTGATCAGTGTCGGGCCAGCCGCCAACAACTCGCGGATCGTCGCAGGGGCGGATGTATCGAGTGCCGCAATCGGCACGACAAGATCGCCGATGACAGCACCGATGGTTGTGACGCCGCCATAGGTGTAGCGTGCGAGTTTCATGCAGGAATCTCCTGAAGAAGTATCAGAGAAGACAATCAGTCAAAAAATTCTGGGCTCAACGGAGGAGCCCATTGACTCAGCCCATCGTCGTCGATTTCGGCATGCCCGACGGGTGTGTCGTCATTGACAAGATCGCCGTCAGTCCAGTGCTCAATCTTGTTGCCGAACGGATCGCGCCAGTAATCGAAGATCTGGCTGCCTTGTACATGACGTCCAACGCCCCACGTATGCGTGTACCCGCGCGACCTGAGGTGTTCGCCACCCTGGACCAGATCGTCGAGGTCCAGCACCTCGAAAGCAGTATGGTCGAAACGTGCCGCATCGCGCGTGGTCACCAGTGCAATCGTGTGGTGATCGGTCCAGCGCTCGCCGAGGCCACAATGCAGGAACGCAGCAATGGTGTTCTGATCACATTCGGCCCAATAGGTATCCGACACGCGGAAACCGAGCATATCGCGATAGAAGGCCAAGGTTTCCTCGAAATTCGGCACCAGCAATGCCACATGCCCCAGTCGCTCGACCGAGCTCGGTTGGCGAGCGACGCGAACCTTGTCGCCGAACCGCAGCCGCCGCGCCGATGCATTCATGGCGAGCGGCGCACGCGCCGCCATCGGCGTATGGCGCGCCTGATCGTACAGTACGTCGATCAGGAACCCTGCGGGATCATGGAAGCGTACGCGCTTGCCCCCGCCCGGTTCGGGGTTGTCCTCGACAGGCACGCCAAGTATCGACGAAAGCTGCTCAAGATCTTCGAACTTCTGAGCAAACAACCCAAACCCTAGCGTGACGTTCGACATACCTAGCTCGCTGATATGCGAGTGATGCACGGGACCCGCCGTACGCATATACAGGGCATTACCGGTGTGTGCCACCCGATGCAAACCGAAGTCGGTCAGAAACTGCTCCATGCACTCCAGATCGGTGACCTGATAACGCACGTGCGCGATATCCTCGACAGTAATCACACTAGCCTCCTCTATCTATAACGGGGGTTCATTGAGGATGCTTCGGTGGGGCGATCTTGTTAATGCCGCTCCAGTGCTCCGCCAGCTTTCCGTCGCGGACGCGATAGGCATCGAACACAAAAAAAGGATATGTTTTCGTCGGATCGTCCGGCTCGGGCTGCGGGAATTCGCCCGCGATCACTACCATGTCGCCCTCCGCGACTAGGAGTGCCGGCGGCATCATCAAATCCGGCTTGACGGGCAGCGGCGGCAGGTCACGAAAGGTTTCGGCCACAAAGGCCTCCAGGCCCGCGCGTCCACCGGGCAGATGGGAACCGTGCTGACGGTAGTCTTCGGTGACAAAGTCCTTCACTGCTGCGGGGTTGCGCGCATCGAACACATGCCGATAAAAATCGATCACAAGCTGGCGATTACGCTCTGCCTGATCCGCCAATTGAGTCGTGTGGGTCATAGTCTCCATCTTCCGTGTCGGAATATCACAACGCTCGCCGCGCCGCAGAGTCGGATGATCCGGCTACTGCGGCACGGCGGGATTCTGTGGAGAGAGTGTGGCCGACCGGCTCACGGGGATGGAAGTCACAGCAGGTCGCGTCAGGTTACTTCCTGACATCACATCTGAATTGGTCTGGACGCAGACTAGGCCAGGTTCAAACGGCTGGCGACCGAATCGAAACGCGGATGGGAGCGCAGTACATCGTAGGCCGGCGATGTCAGCAGCAGCAACTCCTGGATATGAGTGCGCGACATCAGCGCGCGATCCAACCATTGAAAAGCCTGCTCGACATCGTCGAGTCCTGTATGGATCAGGGTCATCGCGGCCGCATTGGGGCCCGCCGTGGCATCACCCGCGTCATGCAGGCTCTCGAGAATACTCCTGGCCTTGCGCTGCTGCCCAGTACGGGCATAGGCGTAACCCACATGTCCCAGCGCAACCGGATGTTCGTCCATCAGACGACAGGCCTCCTCCAGCTGATCGACGGCGGTGTTGGGAAAACCCGCGTAAAGAAAACAGTCTCCCAGCAGCAACTTCACCGCATCGAACTCGGGCGCCAGCGCTGCCGACTTCTGCGCAAACATGATTGCGCTGTCGAAATCGCGCATATGCAAACAGATCGCGGCCAGCGACGAAAGCGCAAAGGCGGAACGCGGGGCCAGTTCCACCCCGCGCGCAGCAGCATCGAATGCCTCCCGCAACCGTCCTGACTGCAGGTGCCCCAATCCCATTGCGGTATGCGGCAGGCCGTCCTCCGGACTAGCCATGATCGCCTGGCTGAACATCAATGTCGCCTCGTCGGCCCGGCCGGACGTAAGCCGCCCCAGGCCCAGGGCAACCTGCTCTCCAGCCGTCTGGTTCCGTATGGCGCTGCGCAGATATTCCCTCAGCAGCACGTTATCCCGCATGACGTAACGCGGCGCGAACTCGTCCTCGATGACAATGGTCGCTGGCCTGGAACTGAGCCACGACTGAACCGAAGCGGCAACATCGGTGGCGACCTTCCGCTGAAACGCCATCATGTCTTCCACTTGCTGCTCGTGACGTCCGGACCAGACCGACACATCGCGGGCCGGGTCGACGATGCGCAGATTGAGCCGATAGGTATTCCCCTGCCGGAACAGGCTTCCTTCCATGACATAGGACGCTTGTGACGCCCGAACTACCAGCGGCAGTTCCATGGCCATCTGGCCAAATTTCTGGCTGGAATTCCGGGACAGAACAGCAACAACCGGCAGACCGGAGAGATACAGGCTGATCTCGTCATGAAACGCGGCGACCATGTCCGGATCACCGATATTCAGGCCCGAGAACGGCAGAATCAACAACCGCGGTCGGGATTCCTCGCGGATCGCAGATTGAATTGCCGGCGATCCAGCACTTTTGACCCGATACTGGAACCTTGGTGCGAATCCTCCTTTCGGCAAAGAGATCTGCACCTGGTCCATCACGCCTTCGGTCCGGTAATAGCGTTCCAACCGCGCCCTGAGTCGCCAGGCTTCGGTTCGCACGCTGGTTTCGACCTGCGGGTCAAACGCCCCGTCGCGGCCGAACACATCCACCGCGATCGTGAACTGTTTCAGACGATCGCCGCGACCGGCCAAGGTTTCGGAAACGAGGTGCTGCAGCAGCTCGCGCAGGCGCTTCGCGCGCCGAAAGGTTTCACTTTGCAGCACAGCTTGAAGCGCTGCCGTTATGTGCTCACCTTGGAGCTCCTGGGGGGTAATTGCACCTGGGATCATGCTCTGCTCACACATTACAGGCTAACTGCTCGATTTTATCCACGGACTCGGTCATATGCCGATTAGGGTCATGCCGCATATTAGCTGGCAATAGGTCACAAAAGGTCACAGATTCGCATCGATCTGGTCGCCGAAAATTGCTTAAAACCGACCGAGCGAACGTAACCCTCTGAGACTTGGTTGCCCGCGTCGGCCGGCAGTAACGTTGCGGCGTGTTCAACCCACAACGATAACGACATGACCCAACTCAGCAAGCCCGTGGAATTCGGTGTCGGATCCGATGCGCGGCTGGCAGGCGCCCCGGGCCCGAGTCCAGAAGCCCTCAAGATGCGTGACGCGATCCGGGCATTGACGCCGCTTCTGCGCGAGACCGCTTGGGACAGCGAGAAATCGACGGCGCTCGTCCCTGAAGCGCTGGAGGCATTGGACCGCACCGGCTATTTCCGCACCACGCTACCACAGAAATTTGGCGGATCCGCCTTCGGCGCGCGGGATCTGGTCGAGGTGATCGCCACCGCGTCCTATGCAGACGGTTCAGCCGGTTGGAGCGGATTTGCCGCGTCCGGCGTACGCCTGCTTCTGGCCTTCAGCCCGCGCGCGGTCGAAGAAGTCAGCGCACAGCTTGGCGACTGGGTTGGTCCGGTCGCGATCGGTGCCTCGATCTTCTCCAGTGCGGTCGGGCAAGCCCGACGCACCGATGGCGGTTTTATGGCCACAGGCAAATGGATGTACGGTAGCGGCGCTCGGTATGCCGCCTGGGCAGTGGTAGGTATCGAATGGCAGGAAGACGGCAAACCGGTCCGTGGCCTGGCGCTGATCTCCAAGGATCAATACGAAATTCTCGACGACTGGCATGTGATGGGCATGGCCGCGAGTTCGAGCAACAGCATCGCGGCACGCAACGAAATCTTCATTCCGGACCACCGCGTGGTCCGCCATGCAGATCTGCCCGCCGCACTGGGGGCGCTCCCGCAGAAATACGAAGGACTCACCTACCGACTGGCACCGCTGGCGACCATGCTGTCCACCGCACTCGCCAATATCGCGATTGCTCTGGGCATGGCCAAGGGCTGTCTCGACTGCTTTATAGAACAAGCCAACAAGCGTGTGCCGTTCAACCTGCCGTATGAAACGGTGGCGACCATGCCATCGACCCAGGTCGTTGCCGGTAAAGCGTACGCCATGATCAGGGCCGCCGAGGCGGTGATCATCCAGACTGCCGACGAGGTCGATGCGCGCACCCTGCGTGGCGAAGACTTCTCGCCCAGCGAGGAATCGCTGGCAACGATGAGCCTCGTCTATGCCGCCAACCTGTGCGGCGACGCGATCGACGAGATGCAGTTGTGCATCGGTTCCTCGAGCGCCAGTCTGAAAAACCCGATCCAGCGTTTCGCCCGCGATGCGCGCGTCATGTTGACTCACGGCGCTATCCGCCGCGATCCCGCAGCGGAGATCGCCGGACGCCACGTCCTTGGCATTCCTCCTTTCAACATGTTCGCTGGCGGTCTGGCCCAGCGTTGATGACTTTCATGAGAAAACTTTATATGTCCACTTCCTCCAATAACCGTTCGTCCTCGTACGCCATCGATCCGCTCTTTTTGGAGCGCTGGTCCCCGCGTGCATTCGATGAGAACGCCGTTATTTCCGAACAGGAACTGATGACGATCTTCGAGGCCGCGAGCTGGGCGCCCTCGTCGTTCAACTCGCAGCCATGGCGCTTTATCTATGCACGCCGGAATACGCCGGAATGGTTACGCATGTTCGATCTGCTGGTGCCGATGAACCAAGCCTGGGCTGCGCGAGCATCGGCGCTGGTCGTGCTAGTTTCGGCCAAAACGGCCCAACCGCCGGGCGCGCCTGGCCCGATCCCATCTTACAGCCATTCGCTCGATGCCGGCGCGGCCTGGGCCTGCCTTGCTTTGCAAGCCATGCGCTTGGGCTGGTACACCCACGCCATGGCTGGCTTCAATGTCGAAGGTGCTTACGAGGCGCTCAATGTGCCGGCAGAAGCGTTCCGCGTCGAAACCACCATCGCCATCGGCCGTCTCGGCGATAAAAGCGTGCTGCCGCCACCGCTGCAAGAGCGCGAACAGCCGAACGGTCGCCGGCCAGTCGCGGAGCTAGTCAAGGAAGGACAGTTTCAACCATGAGCTCCTCGCCCCCCCAACCCTTTATCGTCGGCATCGGCGGTACGGCGGCCAAGGGTTCCTCCACCGAACAGGCGCTGAGTCTTGCGCTGTCGGCCGCGGACGCGGCCGGCGCAAGGACCCAGTTGTTCGGAAGCGAGGAACTTCTGGCGCTGCCGCACTATGTCCCGGGCAGTCCCAACGGCAACGGGCGAACTCTGATCGATGCTGTTCGCCGTGCGAGTGGCCTCATCATCGCCAGCCCCGGCTACCACGGCACCATCTCGGGCCTAGTCAAGAACGCGATTGACTATCTGGAGGAAACGTCCAAGGACGAGCGCGTCTATCTCGACGGAGTGCCGGTTGGCTTGATCGCTACCGCTTATGGCTGGCAGGCGACAGGCGGCACGCTCGGCGCATTGCGGTCGATCGTGCACGCGCTGCGCGGCTGGCCTACGCCGATGGGCGCCGCGATCAACACCAGCGGCGGCATCTTCTCCGAAGGCGTCTGCAAGAATGAGGCTGCGGCCAACCAACTGCGTCTGGTCGGCCTGCAGGTAGTCGAGTTCGCGACCGCGTCTGCACATTACGCGCTGCAGTCGATGTCCCTGAAAAGCGATTAAAGGTACTAACTATGTCACTTCCAAATATGAACGCGCCATTCCCGTCTATGGAGGCGGGCAAACCATTCCTCCCAATGGAGGCCGGCAAAATCCCGCCGCTTGAGCCAGGTCAACCGTTGCCTCTGCTGCCGCCAATGGCGCCAACTGGCGTGATCGAATCGCCGTGGCTCAGCGATACCGGCCGCGACATCGTCGCCAAGGTGCGCGCACTAATTCCGCTGATTCGCGCACAGGCTCCCGAAGGCGAAAGACTCGGTTGTCTGACGCCGGATGTGCTCAAGGCGATTACTGAAGCCGGTATCTTCAAGATGAGCATGCCGCTCGAATGGGGTGGTTACGCGCTCGGAGCACGCGATCTGGTCGAAGTGATCGGCGTGCTCGGCGAGGCTGACGGCTCGGCCGGCTGGGCAGGTTTTGTGGGTGTGGGCCTCAAGAACCTGCTCGCGCTCGGGCCCGAGGTCGTCGAAGAAGTACGTGTCGATACACAAGGCTGGGCCGGTCCGTCCATCGTCGGTGCATCGGTGTACGCAACGAAAGTTGGCGATGCCCGCAAGGTAGACGATGGCTGGATGGTAAAAGGCCGCTGGGCCTTCGGCAGCGGCTGCAAGCACGCCAAGTGGGCTCTGCTCGGAATCGAATACGAGGCCTCGGTGGCCGGCGGTTCGGGCCGCGGCGTGGTGGTTGTCCAACGCGACCAATACGAGATTCTCGACGACTGGCACGTGATGGGCCTGTCCGGCTCGGCCAGCAATAGCCTCGAAATCGTCGAAGAGCAGTTCGTGCCAGACCATCGCTTCCTCGATCTCGCAGAATTTCCGCTGCGTATGCAGCTGATCCGCGATCATTTCCAGGGTCCGGGCTTCCAGCAGCGTGGCTTGGCACAGCTACTCACGGTTACGCTCACCAACATCGCCATCGTGCTGGGCATGGCTCGCGGCGCGCTCTCGTGTTTCGCAGAACAGGCGAAAAAGCGCAAGCCGTTCAGCCTCCCCTACCCGACCATCGCCGACATGGCCTCGGTCCAGGTCGCCGCAGGAAAGACGCTGGCTATGATCAAGGTGGCCGCCGCCACCATCGAGGGTGTCGCGGACCAGCTTGACGCTCGTACCGCAGCCGGTCTGGATTTCACAGTCGACGAGGAATCCGAAATCAGCCTGAGCCTCGCCTATGCCGGTAATCTCTGCGAAGACGCCATCACACTCGTGCAGAAGACCATCGGCTCGTCGACGGCATCGCTGAGCAATCCGATCCAGCGCTTTGCTCGCGACGCCCGGGTTCTGACCTCACATGGCGCGATCCGTATTGATCCGCAGTCAGAGCAGAATGGCCGACGCATCCTTGGACTTGCACCGTTCCTGATGTTCGGCGGTGCCGTGCCGGCGCGTGGCAATCAATCTTCCAAGGAGCTTGTAAACAAATGAGCGATTTCAGCATCGTCGATGGCGTAGCCCAGATTCACAATCCTGAGCTGTACCAGACTTGGCTCGACCGCCCCGACTACATCGAGGCGCTGGCCGCTTCGCCCACACCGGAAGTCACCGCGATCAAGCGCCTGCTGATCGAGTTCGAGGCCGAACTGAGCCGCATGGTGCGCGACGGTACGGTGCAGGAGAAGGTGGTCGAGGTAATGACCCGCTTTACCGCCGAAGACTATATCCAGCATGACCCGAACGCGCCGGGCAATGGTCGCGATCTGCTCATCGAGCATTTCCGCCGCGTCCCCCTCGTCGGTGTCACGCCGCCGCCCGTGGTCAGCGTGATCGTCGAGGGAGAACTCGGCACAGTCATGTTCAGGGAACCGCAACCGGACCCGATTACACCGGGCCAGTTCTACGACTGGTACATGATTACCGTGTTCCGCGTACGCAACGGCAAACTGTGCGAACACTGGAGCACCTTCAAGAAAATGGCAGACCCGTTCCCCCCAAAGAGAGACTGAGATCCGCCATGAACAATGATTTCAATTTTCCAAAGCCTGGCCCCAAGTTTCCGGAATCGCGCCATTTGAGCGAAACCGGCAAGCGTATCCGCGATGCGATTGTGCAGAAGCAGGATCTGCTGCGCGCGCATGCCCTCGAGGGTGAAGAACTCGGCGTGCTCGCCCCAGCAACAGTGCAGGCGATACATGACGCGGGCGCATTCAAGATCACGCTCCCGATCGAACTCGGCGGCTATGCGCTCGGCGCACGCGACACTGCCGAGATTGTCGCTGCGCTTGGTCAGGCAGATGCGTCCGCCGGCTGGACGGTGATTGTCTCGAATGCGGCCCGCAATACACTCGCCTTCCCCGAACGCGTACGCGACGAAGTGTTCGGCATGGTCGAGAGCTGGGTGGGCCCACTGATGTTCGGCGCGACGGTGCTTGCACCGAAGGTTGGCGAAGGCCGCAAGGTCGATGGCGGCTTCATGGTCAAGGGCAAATGGCCGTTCGGCAGCGGCTGCAAGATCGCCGCTTGGGGTTCCGTCGGCGTCGCATATACCGACCCGGCCACCGGCACGCAGCGCCGCGCCATGGCGGTCCTGTCGCGCGACCAGTACGAGATCCTCGACGACTGGAAGGTCATGGGACTCAAGGCCACCTCGAGCAACAGCGTGCAAGCGATGGAAGAGATATTCGTGCCGGATTACCGCGTCGTGCAGATGGATGAACTGATCGGACACCTGAACGGTCTGCGCGGCAAGTACCAAGGCGTGGCCTTCATGCACAGCCCGATTGGCTCGATGGTGGCGATGACGGTATCCTTCGCGGCACTCGCGGTCGGCATGGCCAAGGGCGCGCTGTCGGCGTTTCTCGAACAAGCGAAGAAGCGGCCGCCTTTCAACCTGCCGTACGCGAAGATGGCCGATATGGCGAGCATTCATGTTGTTGCCGGCAAGGCGCGTGGGGTCATCAATTCGGCTGAGGCCGTCCTGTATCGCCATGCCGACGAGGTCGACCGGCGGGCTGTCGCCGGCGAGGATTTTCTGCCACAGGACGAACCGGAGATCACCATGGACCTAGTGCACCAGATCCATGAGTGTCTCAAGACCATCGATGGTCTGCAGCTCGCGCTGGGCTCGTCGACGGTGGTCGAGAGCAATCCGATCCAGCGGTTTGTGCGAGACATCCATGTGTTGGCGACGCACGGTGCGTTCCGCGTGGATCCGATGGCCGAGATCAATGGCCGCTACATGTTCGGGCTGGAACCGTTTTCGATGATGGCCGCGCTGGAGCCGTCGTCGGGTGCACCGAAAGGTATGCCGCCAGTGCCTCCAAAAGCATAACGCGCATCGATTGCTAGGCCACCGTCCCGTGCAATCAGCGGGATGCGCGCCTGGCTGATAATGACAAAAGCAGTCCTTAACGAAGTAACAATAGAAAAGAGCATGGAGACAATGGAACAATCCTCTTCCGGTCAGCCGCTGCCCAGAGCTACTTGGCAAAGCTACCTACTTGATCTAGTGCGCGCACCCGTCCGTGCGAAAGCCGCGCTGGCAGGCTGCTTCATCCTGATGACGCTGAGCCCTGCGGGTCTCTCGGCCATGATGCCTTTCATCACGGCCTCGTTCTCACATCACACCGGCAAGCCGATGCCCGAGGCGATTCTGCTGTTTGTCGCGATTCCGCTGCTTATCTCCCCGTTTATCCTGCCGATCGCGGGCGCATGGGTGGATCGGCTCGGCGCCAAACGCGTCGCCATTCCGGCCTCGATCCTCTATGCCGCGGCCACCGCGCTGGTGCCAGTCAGCAATGCCTTCCCCGGTCTGCTGGGCGTGATGATCGTGCTGGCATCGGTGTTCGGCTTCATGGCAAGCCTCGCGGTGGTTTTCAAGGTGGTGACGGGCTGGTTCCCGCGCCATCGCGGTATCGGCTTTGCCCTGCTCGGCACGGTGTCGAGTCTGGCCAGCGCCATGTTCTCACCGCTGTTTCAATGGATGATCGACGGCGACAAAACCGGATTCGCGGGCCTTGGCTGGGCAGGTACGTACTATGCGGTGGCCACCGCGATTGCCGTCCTCGCAGTCCCCGCCACGCTGTTCCTGCTGTCGGAGCCTGCCCACGCGATGGGGCCATCGTTCCCCAAGCCCTCGCGCAACAAGGCCGATC
>Ga0153933_1000562_pt1 | contig 12842 bp, 11 predicted proteins | sample TSNJ017MetaG_FD_102275 | JGI IMG/M metagenome (GOLD analysis project Ga0153933, IMG submission 102275) | Attine ant fungus gardens microbial communities from New Jersey, USA - TSNJ017 MetaG | ecosystem: Host-associated > Fungi > Mycelium > Unclassified | place: USA: New Jersey, Wharton State...
AGCTTTCAACTCGCCCATCAACACAGCGTCCGGGAAGATTCTACAAGTATCTTCGACGAACACGTTCCCTTGAACTTTGCCGAAGAGCTCGAGGGATCGAGCCACGACTGCTCCGTTGACGTTAGCTCTGGCGCCAAGCGTCAATTCGCCTGCTGAAAGAATTTCTCCTTCGAGGGTACCATTAAAGAAGAGATCGTGATCCGCGTGTAAGGCGCCTTTGATTTCCACATCGATCTGCAACCGAGTCCTGCCATTGGTTTCCGGGTCTGGGAGATCGAGTATCGAAGCCTCAATCACCACAGGCAGTCTTCTTAAAAGGCCTTTCAGTTCCTCCTCGATTGAGTGTGTTGGCAGGTATTCCATCCCTTGGTGGATCAAATCTTTAGCTTTTCGCCATTCATGGCAGTCCATCGCCAACAGAGCAGCGCTCCGGAACAATACGGACAGCGTCTTAGCGCCAGCTCCATCCTTGGTCGAAAGCCAGACCGCCGCTTCCGCTTGGGCCAGCGCTTGCTGATAAACCTGAATCGACCGGCCCTGTAGACCACGTTGTCGAAGCAAATCCGCTTGATCCGCTAGCTCCATGGCAAGCCCATGATGTTCGTTGGCTGTATTCACTCGCGTCTTCTCTTTTGGCGTAGCTTTGCATACTTACATCATCAGAAAATCGTGGTTCGCGCGCCTCATGCGTAGCCTTCTTCTCGTTGGCTGGACCGTCCATAGCGCGACCTAAGCAAAAATGCTACAGCTCTCGGGATCAAAAACGCGGCTCAGGTCTGCAGCTTTGGAAAGCGTAACAATCCGTTCGTACGGACCAACTCCGAAATACCTTTACGGACAACAAATCGGCCGTTGAAATAGTGATTACAGAATTTCCGAAAATTCTGCACAAGGCGGTCGACAGCCGGGCGCGCCTGACCATCTCGGAACCTGCTCAATGTGCAGCGCAGCTAGGCTATGATGTGTCAGCGCTTCGCCCCTAAAGTCTAGCGTGCCTTACCGGTCGACTGGCGAATGATCAATTGCGTCTGAAGAACGGTGTGCCGGTTTTCTTCGCTCTGGCCATCAAGCATTTCTAAAAGAAACTTCGCGGCCCGCCGTCCTTTTTCTTCCGAATCTTGCCGGACCGTGGTTAACGGAGGTTCGGTCCGGCTCGCCTCCGGCACATCATCAAAGCCGGCCACAGAAACGTCCGTTGGGACCTTGAACCCGGATGCTTTCAACTCTTCGATCGCTCCAATCGCCAGCATATCGGAAAAAGCGATGACTGCGGTTGGCTTAAATTCAGCCGCGAGAAAGGCAGCCACCGCTCGCCGGCCGAAAGCGGCAGCACTATATTTGCATTCGAAGATGCGCACCTGCCGGCTCAGATCAATATTAGCCTCCTCCAGAGCCTGACGATAACCAATCAATCGCTCTTTTCCCGCATAGTGGAAATCGTGTTGAAGGCGGCTCCATTCGCTTAAGCCCTCGCGAGAATCTTCATTGAGACGGCTGCTGATAATGCCAAAGCGTTTGTGCCCGAGCTGGAGTAAGTGTTCCGCTAGGGCGTGCGCGCCGGCGCGGTCGCGAACTCGGACCGTGGTACAATCGGGCCGATTCGGGTAATCGACGAACACTGCCGGCAAGCGGCGATCTTTTACGATCTCGATCAGGTGCGTATTGATGGGAGGCGAGTACAAAATAATCCCGTCGACGGCTGCGTTCCGGACCGTTTCCGAGTTCGCGGTCGCACTGTAAGGGAGAAGCAGCAGCGCCAACCCGCGGTTTTCCAGAGCGCTCGCAATTCCTTGCAGGAACTGTTGCGAGGCCGGATCATTGAGCCCGAACTCCAGGGACTCGCTATACACGAATCCAACCGTGTTGGTTGACATGCGCCGGAGATTTCGAGCAACCGGATTAGCGCCGCTGTATCCAATTTCGCGAGCGACCTGCAAAACGCGTTCCCGGACTTCGGCGGAGAGTTGAGTCGGCCGGTTAAAGGCGTTGGAAACAGTAGCCGTAGAAACGCCGGCGGCAGCCGCCACCGTTTTAATGGTGGGTTTTTTGGAGCCGGGACTTTTATCAAATTTCGGTTGCATTCTAAATCGATTTAGTAAATCGTTTAAGAAGTGAAGATGTTAACCTGGTTTCCAAGGGGGTTATTGCCATGAGTACTGTCGTCCTGAGTCGTCAATTTGCCCGCCGCCCAGTCTCCTCTAGAGAACGCGGATTCGCAATCGTCAACGATCCCATCCCAGATTTGGAAGCGGTATTTGGACCGCTTCCGGATGAACCAGTTAGTCCCTCTTTAGCCGGCTTCCGTGGCGGCGATGAATTGGCTAAGAACCAGATCCGGATGGCCACCGTCATCGGCACAATCCTTCGGGTTTAATCGTCGCCGGGTAGAGCCGCTACCCCCGGGAGCGTTGCGCTTGCTGGAGGCGGAAAGCGCAAAAAAACGCAAAAGAAAAGGGACCGCGTATGGGGTCGCAACCCTGGAGCGCTGCCTCGCTTGCGAGGCCGACAGGGGTAGCCACCCATGGTGCTACAGGCCGCCAATGGCCACGAACAGGGGCACCGCCCAACATCTGCGTAAATCCGTGCTAATCTGCGGTTGAGTCCGTCCTGTTTTTTGCGTTCTATGTGTGATCAGGGCGAAGTCGGATGCCCGCGCCCGCCCAGATAAGGGATTTACCAATATTTAACTATGAAATGAATAACCACCACGATAGCGGTTGCCCAAAACATTAAGGCAAACCCGGTGATTAACACCATCCATGTCGAATGGACCTTGGCTCTTCGGTCAAACTCTTCTTCAAGATTAGCCATACCAGGAACTATGGTTGTCACTCAAGGTGAGCCTTTCGCCGCCGGACGGCATTCAGACTCTGCCAGCCTATGTCGAAGTTTTCGGACGATACGGACCAGTTGCACGCGCTCATCTTCCGTCACGGGCGTTATGGATCGAGTAAACCATTCGAAGTAGGTTAGGCTGATCCTCTGCAGGAGCTGATCGCCAGTGGGAGTTAACTCAAACCGGTTCAGCCCGCGGCCCAGCGGATCCACTTGCAGGGTGACGAGCCCATCCCTTTCCAAGCTATCCAGCAGAATCGAAACGGCGGCGCCGGGAACGCCAGTTGCTTGCGCCAATTCCGCCGCCGTCATTTTTCTGTGAGCATGCTTATGGAGCACCATAAGAAGAACCAGACGCCGGTGGCGAGTGCCTAGCGAAGACAGGATTAACTCGTCAATGGCTAGCAAGTCGATAAAGCTCTGGAGCAATTTCCGGAAAAGGTCATGAGCGGCGGCCTCTCCATCCGGAAGCCGAGTCGATTCGTCCATACCGACCGTCGCGGTCTTATTCATGTAGCAGCTCCGTTCCGAAAAACCTGACACCAGAGCCCGAAGCCAAGAACCAGAATCCAGGAGCCGCCCCGCCAAGGCCGGTTGGTAGCGATCCGGAGCGCAGAAACAGTACCATTTAGTATCATTAATGATAATCGTACCTCGTTTATACCTGGGCTCAAGGAGATCTTTAGCCGAACAATCGGCAATAATGATACCCGATAGTACTACTCAACGCTGGCTGCTTCGCCGGACCTATGGTCAGAAACTTCCGGTTCCCTAGCCCACAGAATTGCCCCGGCCGGCAGCCCGCCGGTGACGAACCATTCTTAGAAAAATGTCGGTTAACGCCAGCGCTTTTTCGCGTATCAGAGATTCCGTGGCAGCGCCAGCTGCGACGTCATCGAAATCGCGCGACTGCGCGACGAGAATATCAAGCCAGCATAGGGTGGTAAAAGTTTCGTCGGCCACCTCCACCTGACCTCGAACTATCTCGCCACGTAATACGGACGAAACCATCGTGATCGCGCTGGCACGCTCAGTCCTAAAAAATGCTCTAATTCTCGGGATTCGTCGTCCCTCGCCGTCAATAAACTCGGTGAGCGCCCTGCCTTGAGGCGTAATCGCTAAAGAGAGAAACCGTTCGGCAAACACTCTGACCCAGCAAACAAAGTCCGGCTCCGGGACTGGCACCGTTAGTTGTGCTTTCCAGGCTTTGATTTGACGCTCTGCGCTGGCACAGAAGAGCTCCTCCTTGCTGTCGAAACGGGAATAAATTGTGGCCTTGCTTAGGTTGCCGCGTTCCGCAATCGCATCGATTCTTACGCTGCCGAAACCTGATTCAACGAATAATGCCCAGACGGTATCCAGTAGATGCTCGTCGATGGCGGCAGCGCGGGCGAGGGATGGTCGACCTCCCTTACGCTGTTTTCTCTTCGTTTTGCTGGCGCTTCGGGAAATCTGAACGACGGAACGCGGCATCCTGGCGGTTTACTTGCTTCTCAACGTCGAGTCCAAGCTACTGCAGTATCGGTCCGCATACAAACCTGGCGAATAGGAAGCATGAAAGGGTCTCACAAACCGCGAATCACAGCGGTATGGAAGATTTTGGGGCTCTAATGGCTTTGGACTTCGGGAATGCCCTATAAATATTTCGCCGCTACGCGGCTGTCCTTGGCTTCGCTTTTACGCTGAACGCAAAAAACAGAACGGACTTAACCGCAGATTAACACGGACTTACGCAGATGTTGGTTTGATAGCCTGGATGACATTTGTCTGCATCCCCTCATGCTCTTCCGTGTGATTCCGGTTGTTAAAGCCCCCCCGGGTGGCTGCCAGGTGGCTACCCCTGTCGGCCTCGCACTTGTCGCGCCGTAGGCCTTGCGAAGGCGGATCCTGTCGCGCCGTAGGCCTTGCGAAGGCGGAAGCGAGGCAGCGCTCCACGGGTCGCGACCCTCGCGGATCTGCGTGCTAAAGCTGAGAGGCCTTTAGCGGATCGCTCCAGACATGTTGTCGACGGTCTTCGCTGAGCTCCAGGGACCCATTGGCATTTTTGTGAATGCGGTAGCTCTTAAATCCGATCAAGATCTTAGAACCGGTGGTACTCATCTTCTTAAGGTCACTGATATCCACTGAAATCGGCACTTTGCCGGCGATCTTAACCGACAATTGATTAGAATTCGGATCCAGACCCGCAGACAGAGTCATGCTGCCGTCGATATACGAATCGACCACCAGCAAGGTGTAACGTGACTTGTCGGCATACCCGCTGAATTCGCCGATCTCATTAGGATCGTTGATCGCTTTCGTAACATAGGTAGCCGGGTCCCTCAGTTCATATTTCTTGCCATTTTCCAGATCGAGGCTGGTCTGCTTTAGCACATATGCCTTGATGGCCAATTGCCACGCCGGATTGATCACGGAAGCATCGGCAGACAAACCACCTCCGGCAGAGGCGGTCATGGTCTGCGACAGCGGCGACGGCGTAGTCCAGACGCTCGCATCATAGACCGGGGTTATCTTCCGGACGATCGGTCTTTCTCCGGTGTCGGCGCTGTTGTCGTAGATGTAAAGGCTTCCCGCATCGAGAAATCCGGAGTTCAAGTAGCCTTGCGGAAAAAGCGAATAATCAAGGTAAAAGACGGCGAGCGGATGGGCCGCCGGTTGAGGGGTTACGCACCCTGAGAAAGAAAGTAAGGTGACTAGTCCCAAAGTTCCTGAAACCAAGGATCGTGCCAGGTTCGCCCGGCAAAAAGGGGGTAGCGGAAGCGTACGAAGTCTGTCCATTTGTCCGGGCCGATTTCAGCAGCTTCCCTTGACACTGTAAATACGCTTAATCGCGTACTTAGGCGTCAGGCCTAAACGAGCTCAGCATTTTCGACGGCCCACGGCCCCACAAGACTATGAAGGACAAGTCGCCCATCTCCTTCTTTAGCTACGTCAGACAAATCGCGCCTATTTTCTTTTGGCAAGATACCGGCTTGCTATTTCCTCAATCCGGTCGAATATCCCCCTTCGATTGTTCTAGTTGATTGCGCGGTGAATCGTCAGGTGGGGCCTTCTCAGTGGTGATTTGAAACTCGATATTCGGGAACGGCTCTGTGACTTGTCTTCGAAAAATGTCTTATGAAATTATACGTAGGTAATCTGTCTTTCTCGACCGGCGAAAACGAACTGCGCGATCTCTTCACTCCTCATGGTACCGTCACTGACGTGCACCTGGTAACCGATCGGATGAGTGGCCAATCCCGTGGATTTGCCTTTGTCACCATGGGAAATCGTCACGAAGGCCAAGCTGCTATCAGTGCATTGGAAGGCCAGCCGGTCGACGGTCGCAATTTGACCGTCAATGAGGCGCGCCCCAAGACGGAGCACGCTCCAGACCGTTCGTTTTCTCGCCGTCGCTAAGTTCAAGCGCGGTAATCAACCGTTTCCCGAGGCTGAGCCGGGTATCGTCTAAATGGCGAGACCGGCTGTTCCGGTAGACGGACAATTCGAAACGGAGGTAAGGGAGGCTTCGGGTCACGTTCAATCTCTGGCCAGGAATCGCCTCGGGTTATCCTCCGTTTCTACTGTTGCCTCCTGTTCAGATTTTTTTTTACACTGTGCCAACTCTGGTGCAGATGCCGAGCCAAGACTTTCCAAACAGCAGCAAACGCAGAGTCTCTCTTCTCTCTGTTAGCTTCTGTAAAATGATTTGTTTTCGCGTTCTTTTGGCCTCCCTTTGTTAAATCGAATCGGGCAACAGTCTCTGGCCACACTCCCTCACAAAACCCCCTTAGAACGCCTCCTAAAACGCCACTAGAAATGAGTAATCCAACCGACAGACGAACTCGCCGAGTGTTGGTCTTCGTGGATGAATCCAACGTCGTGAGCGCCGTGCGGGCCCTGGAGCGAAAATTAGATTGGCTAAAGCTCCGCGACCATCTGGTCAACGCCAATCAAGGACGTGAGTTAATCGAAATGGTGATCTATGCCGGGTTACCTCCACCGATGCCGGAATGGCAGACCGAACGCGACAAGAAAAATAAGTTCTTACATTGGCTTCGTTCTAACGGGTTTCTGGTGGTCACCAAAGAAGGATCTCCCGGGGATGGCAAACATTATAAAGCCAACGTGGACGTGCTGATGGCCATCGACGCGGTGGAGCTTTCCGTGGAGATGCGCCCGGATGTGGTTGTTTTAGTGACCGGCGACGCTGATTTTGCGCATCTGGCCTTACAGCTCCGGCGACGCGGGATTCGGGTAGAAGCTGCAGCCACCGCTCAAACGCTTGGGGCGGGTTTAAAAGGCGCCGTCAACGAAGTGGTCGATCTGGTTCCATTGTTCAACAAGTTTGAAGTCATGAAGGCCGGTGGCGCCGGCGCCGATTGGTGAGCGCTACCGAAGATTTGGAATAGCCGCCAATGGGTCGCAACCTTGGAGCGCTGCCTCGCTTGCGAGGCCGACAGGGGTAGCCCCCCGCGGACAAGCCGCCGGTGCTTCGCACCTTCAGCTAGTACGTAATTCTACGTATTCCACTCGGGCTGCCTTCCCGATACTAATTAATCGTTTGGACTCCGACTAAGCGTCTGGGTCCGGGATCGCTATTCATGATGGCACAGTTCGACTCGCGCAGCGCACTTTTGCATGCGGATCCGGCTGCCGGCCGTTCGCCGAGAATGACCGGACTTCTCCGGTTCCTGTCTTTACCGCTGATTTGTCTGACGATCACCGGTTGTGCGTCAATTCAACCCAGCTATGTGACACCCACGGGTGCTGACAATGTGCTGAACCAAGACTCTCAATATACGCTAACCGCGATCGAGTTTGGTGAGCTTGGGAGTTACGCAGATCCGCACACCGGCGAACTAGAGAAAACGCTTCAGCTATTAAAGAGCACGGAACGCCCATTATTGGTTGTGTTCATCCACGGGTGGCTCAATAACGCTACCTCAGGCAACGTGGGCGACTTCAAAGGGTTCCTGAGCCGGTTGGCTCAATCCCAACAAGTGGTTGAGCATCATTATAACGTGTTTGGCGTTTATTTCGCTTGGCCCGGCAAGAGCTTGGAAGTTCCCTATCTCGAATACCTCAGTTTCTGGAACCGGAAACAAGCAGCGGAACGTATCGCCAGTAACGGCGATTGCCTGGATGCCATTACCCAACTTTCGCAAGCCGCCCGCCGGCACCTACCCTACGCCTACGTATTCTTAATCGGCCATTCATTCGGAGGTCTGATTCTGGAAAGAACCGTCGAACACACGCTGCGCACGTTACAAGGTCAGAAAAATGTGAAGCCGCCCTGGGACCTTGCTCTCATGCTCAACCCTGCCTCCGATTCCGTTCTAACCCGACAACTGGTGAGTGATCTACAGGGTCTATATACCTACTCTCCGGATCCGGTACCCGGCGACATTTTACATTTCGGCGGCCAGTTTAAACCAAACAGTGGCGGAGATCCGATCCCGGAAAGCCAGCCCACGGTGGTAGAACTACAATCCGACAACGATACCGCCACTCACGATGTGTTTCCGATTGGCACCACGGCGGGAATTATCGCTGACGGACACTGGGACTGGAACCAAGTTGCGGTGCCTAGGACCCACAAACTGGTCTCCGAACGCGAATTCTATCTGAGCACTCCCGGTAATGATACCTATCTGGTGAACCATGAAATTGTGCGCTCGTCAGAGACCTTCTCAGGAAACTCAGACGCGCTCGATTACAACCTGGATCATAACCCGGTTAATGGTCTGTTTTTCACCACCGCTCCTGAGGATTCCGAAACGATCGCTAACGCTGGGAAAAAGTCGGGCAAGGCCAACGCTGCTCCCGTGACCAAGCCTCAAGCCTGGAAAATCGACTTTGTAACGGGCCACGACAAATACATGGGTATCCATGTCCCGTTTTGGATTGTTCGGGTGCCTGCTGAAATTATCGATAATCATGGCGGTATCTGGAGCGATAACAACATGGCCCTCATGGCAGCAATATTCCGGATGCACCGACCTATTCTGCCAAACAACACCATCGTGCCAGCGAAGTCCTATGTGTTACCATCGTCTCCGGACGTAAAATCACCATCGCATTGATCCCGGGTCCCACCCGAACCGCAAAAAGAAAACGCGAATGGTTCGCACCCCGTGCAAAAATAAGCGAAGCCTGGTAGAGCCGCGTAGCGGTGACATATTTATAGCCTCGCGAGCCCTAGGTACCCGGCAACAAAATGGTCTCCGCGCTTTAAGCGCGGAACAATCCCTTGGCGTGCGGCGGTTCATTCGCGGATCTGTGGCGGCCACCCCTATCCGTGTTCATTCGCAGCCCGTCGCGACGAAAGCCCTGTGAAGCGGATTCTGTCGCGCTTACAGCGCGAGGGCCTTTTGGATGCGTTCCCAGGGCTACGCCCGGCTATAAATATGTCACCGCTACGCGGTTGTCCTTGGCTTCGCTTTTACCCATTCGATGCGCTCACGCAGCGAGCTTGTCGAGATGCTCAGGGCGGGCCCATTCGACGCGCCCGAAGCTTGCTCAGGGCAGGTCTTCCACCAGTCACCTTCCTTCTCTTTCACCCCTTTGCGTCTTTACGCGCGTTTTTAGCCTTTTTGCGGGCTAAAGTTTTTCTTACCCTATACGGGAAAAATGCATCTACCTGTCCTGCGCGGCTTCGCCTTGCTTCTCTTTGCAATACTGACAACCAGCCTTGATGGCTTTGCCCAGAACAACAACCCAAAAACCGATCCCGAGACCACTCAAAAGATCCGCGCCCTAAGCCAGGCGTTCGATAACGCCGTCAACAACAATGACGCAGCCGCTGTCGCTGCCCTGTTTACCGAAGACGGCGTTCTGGTGAGCGACCGAGGTCCGATCCGCGGCCGGAAAGCCATTGAGACTTGGTACTCAGGTGTGTTCCAGGCTTGGCACCCCAGGAACCATGTCGGAATCCCGGACGGCAATGATCCTCATGTCAGCTGTTTCTCTGGCGATGAAGCTTGGGAAACCGGGGAATGGTCTGAGACCGAACAAGCCGGAACGAGTCGCCCCATCCAATCCCGAGGTTATTGGTCCACGGTTTACATTCGGGAGGGCGTCGATTGGAAGATCGCGATGGTAATCTATAATGTCACCCCAGCCAAGTAACCGCGAAACCGGAATCGCGGCGAAACCTTGTCGCGGTTCTTATTTTGCATTTGGCCAAGCCTACGGCGCGACCAGTGCGGGGCCGACGTTGTAAAAGAGCGTAGCCTAATAGAGCTGCGTAGCGGCGCAATATTTATAGCCCAGGCCGTAGCCCTAGGAACGCATCCAAAAAGGCCTTCGCGCTGTAAGCGCGACAGAGGGACCGGTTGAGTCTGTCTTTGTTTTTTGCGTTCTATGCGTTCTTCCGCCTTCGCAAGGCCTACGGCGCGACAGGATCCGCCTTCGCAAGGCCTATGGCGCGACCAGTTTTCGCGGCTATTTAAAATTTGTTCTGACCGAGCCGGCTCCGCATTGCTTTAACCTTTGCGCCTTTGCGTCTTTGCGTGAGTTTAAGTCTTTTTCTGTCCCCTAGCGTTTCTTTTATGAACCAGATCAAATTGATACACGTAGGCCTAGGCCGATGGGGCTTCGATTGGGCTCAACATGTCTATCCCCATATTTCTGACGTCGAACCGGTGGCTTACGTTGACACAGATCCCGAGGCCCTCGCGCATGCTCAGTCGAAACTGGGAGCTGCGACCTCTAAATTTTTCCCGACTCTAAGCGAGGCCATCGCGGCTACCGATGCCGAAGGCGTTGTGGTCACGTTGCCGCTTCCGTTACATGCGCCGGTCGCTCGTGAGGCCTTGCTCGCTGGGAAACACGTGGTTGTGGAGAAACCCTTTGCGCCAACGCTGCAAGAAGCGCGCGACCTGGTCGAACTCGCCGAAAAGAGTTCACGGTTTTTGATGGTGTCACAAAACTATCGGTTCTTCTCGGCGCCCCAAGCCGCTTATCAGTTTGTGCGCGAAGCCTGGTTCGGCCAACTCCATACCGTACAGATCGATTTCCGACTGAATGCCGTCGCTGAAGGCTACGGCGCCCGGCACCAGAATCTGCCTAACCCGCTACTGGCCGATATGGCGGTTCATCACTTCGATCTGCTGCGAATGGTAACCGGCGAAAACCCAGTCGAGCTCTCTTGCCGAGCCTGGATTCCCAAGGGGAGCCCGTACCAAATGCCGCCGTGCGGGGTGGTTATCTTTACCTTCCCGAGCGGCCTAGTCGTCAATTACCGCGGCAGTTGGGTCGATCAGGGCCCAAAAACTCCCTGGGCCGGCCGTTGGCAAATGGACTTCGAACAAGGGTCAATCTTTTGGACTTCTCGCGGTGACCGTCCTCTGGTCAATCACCAGGATCGAATGTCGATACGCAGAATTAGCTGTGACCCGGAAGATATCCCTCTCGACCCCTTGCCGAAGTACGATCGCATGGGTTCACTAAATGCTTTCGCCACCGCGATTCGTACCGGAACCCCTCCCCAATTTTTCCCTTCCGGCCGCGACAACCTTTCGACCCTCGCCATCGTCGAAGCCGCCATCAAATCCTCCCTGCAGGGTGGCGCCTCCGTGAAGATTTGAAGGACGTAATAGCCGCAAGAAGGCACAAAAAACGCAAAAAAGGACCGCGAATGGGTCCGCCTTCGCAAGGCCTACGGCGCGACAGGGTCCGCTTCCACAAGTCTCTCGGCGCGACAGGCTGCGACTTAACGCGAACGGGTCGCAACCGAGCGCTGCCTCGCGTCCGCCTCCGCAGGGCCTATGGCGCGACAGGTGCGAGGCCGACGTCTGAAAACGCGAAGCCTGATAAAACCAAGGCTTGTCCGACGTAGCTAAAGGGAAAGACGGGCGAAGTCGCAAGCGGCAAAATATTTATAGCCTGCGAGCCCTAGGTACCACCAATCACTAATCACTAATCACATCCGCTCAGCACCTCTCTCTTGTCACCTTTCACCTCTCTCCTCTCTCCCCCTCATTCCCTCGCCACCGCGGTCAGCTGAACCATGAGATCCGTGGTGGCGTCGCCCACCGCTTGCGCTTCGACTTTATAGACACCAGGCTCGAGGTTAACGATCATCCTTTGACTCTCTCCCGGGGGCAACGGTTGAGTAAAATACCGTTCGAGACCGGGGCCAGAGATCCGGAACTGTCGCTGCTCAGTACCCGCGTTCGTTACCTTAAAAACGATCTCGCCCGCATCAACACTGGTGGGCATATCCATATGCGTCTTTCCCAGAGTCACATCCACGTCGGCCGCCTGACTTTTACCATCATGGATCGCCTCTCTGACCCCTTGGCCGATCCCCTTGATCACATCTTTAGCCTTCTGGCCGGGTGAATCATCATCATCGGCACGTCCGATAATCGGCGCCAGCATCAGCGCGCCAATCGCAAAAAACGGCAAAATCCTCTTCACGTAAACAGTTCGGATTCAGAACCGGGAACGGATCTGCTAGCGCGCACCCGCAAAATCTCACTGCAGAGACAAAACCGTGAAAGGTGATAGGTGAAAAGTGAAAGGCCTGCCCTGAGCAAGCCCAAGGCGCGTCGAATCACTTCTCACCCTCTTCCTTCGTGGCCTTTGTGATCTTCCTGTAGAATTTATCCCGTCTCCGTCTTAACCTTGCACCACTATCTGCGTAAATCTGCGTTCATCCGCGGTTCGGGTGTCTCCCCATTCGCATCCGTTCGTGTCCATTCGCGGTCACCCGGCTGAATCAACGGAATCGCTTTCCGCACATGCGTCACATTGCGCGAGTCTCCAATTATCCGAACGGGTGTACCGACTTGTACCCGCGAAAAGAATTCTGCCGCTAAATCGCTGGGCATCCGGATACAACCATGGGAGGCAGGATAACCCGGCAGATATCCGCCATGCATCCCGAAGTAAGCCCCGAATTGCATGTAGTCAGGCATCGGCGCCGGCTCGTAATGACACCCGGCCGGTACCCGGGTAGACGGGGTTGCGTTAGGATCGACGATTCTATCATAGGCATCGACAATTAGACCAAAATCTGC
>Ga0153933_1000563_pt1 | contig 12836 bp, 12 predicted proteins | sample TSNJ017MetaG_FD_102275 | JGI IMG/M metagenome (GOLD analysis project Ga0153933, IMG submission 102275) | Attine ant fungus gardens microbial communities from New Jersey, USA - TSNJ017 MetaG | ecosystem: Host-associated > Fungi > Mycelium > Unclassified | place: USA: New Jersey, Wharton State...
AACGAACAACGGCAAGTTTCATCGCGATCTTTATTTCAGAGCGGCCCCTAAAATTCGGTAATCTTCGATCACTTGGTTAGAAAGCAGGTCCCGGCAGATCTCATCGAGTTTTGCCTCGTCCGGTTCACCGGTGAACTCTAATTCAATAATCTTTCCAACGCGAACCGTACCCACATTGCTCAAACCGAGTTCCCGAACGGCGTTCCGGACGGCGACCCCCTGCGGATCCAGCACAGTCCGCTTCGGCATCACGACAACCTCAAGTTTCACGGCGAAAACCATCAGGGGAGACCGGGGCGGCGTAAAGAAAAATTTACGCGGATAAGGGGGTCTGGGCGTAGGACTTGTCGGGTACGGGCATGTCATGGGTACTCCGACCGAATAAGACTCTATGGGCCTCAGGGGACTAATGTTTTCCGCCCCATGAGTCCCGTAAGTCTTATTGGGGCGACGATGCCCAACCCGCACGCCGATACGCCGATACGCCGATTGGGGGCTGGACAGCTCCGCCTCTATTGATAAACTGCGGTGCATATGTCCCCTCCGTGGAAGTGGCTATTGCCGAGCATCATCGCCATTTTGGCAGTCGAACCGTCGGGTGCGCAGCAAACCGGTGGGGTTGGTTCTGCGACCCCAGCGGTTTCACCGTTGACCGAGACGGAACGGAGCGCTGCGGTCGCTATCGATTCATTGACTGTCCCGACGCCAGGAGAATTCTTCAAAGCGATTGATAAAACGGGCAAACCGAACTGGGTGTCTCAATTTCGGCCGCCCACGCCAATCGGAGGGGTTAACCGAGCGCAAATGGCGCTGAACCTGGGTACTTTGATTGCAGACGGCTATATCGCGGTGGAGGCGCAGGATGGGCAACAGGTCAAAAATATCGGACGGGATGTGCTGGCCCTCGCGAAAAAACTCAGCGTCTCCGATAGCGTCTTGGCTCGAGGCAAAAGCATCACCCAATTTGCCGAAGATGGTTCCTGGGATCAGCTAAATGAAGAGCTGGAAGCGACCCAAAACGAAGTAAAAAAGGCGCTCGAAGAGAATCGGGACACCGACCTAATCACCCTGGTCAGCATCGGCGGCTGGATCCGCGGCACCCAGGTTGTGACTGGGCTCCTGGTGGAAAGCTACAATTCCGAGACCGCCAAGCTGCTACGCCAACCTGCATTGCTTGGCTATCTGCGAGCCAAGCTCGATCAACTTCCGAACAAGATCCGGCAAGACAAACTCGTCGTTAAGGTTAATGGCGATCTTAAGGACATTGCGAGTATGGTCTCATTTCCGGCTGACCACGTTCCCTCAGCGGACGAGGTGAAGAGCCTCAATCAGGCTTCTGCAAAATTGACCAAAGAAATCTCGGCCGGCGAATGAAACGTTTCCTAATCTCCCTCTTCCACCTGTTGTCGTTCCCTGCGCTCGTTGTCGGCGCTGTCGGGGTTCTTTTTGGGGCGGCGGCGTCCTTCGGCGCAGAAACCGACGAGCAAATCAAGGCCCATAGCGAAGTCCTGGATCTTGCCGGTGCTTTTCAAAACGACGGATTCAAACTACGAGACGGGACCTGGTATGCTCAGGTTTCGCAAGGCCATTCCCAGACGCTCCAAGTCAATCTTTATAGCGGGAACGCTTATTGGTTTTCGGTTGCAGATGTCGGTGGGGCGACGGGGTTAACCGTCTCGGTGTTTGACGATCATGGAAATCCAGTCGAAGTTCAAACCTACCAGAAGGATAACAAGGCTGCGGCGGGTTTTAGCCCAGACGCCAGCGGCTTATACTACGTCGAAGTCTCGAGCTCCGCTCAAGCAGCGACCACCTTTTGTTTGATCTACTCGTACAAATAAAGTTTTTGCGTTTTCGATGGCCACGGCCGGAGCTCAGGTTAGAGAAAGCACTTCTGGACCAACCGTTAAACAGTTTTCTGTTTTTCTGTTGAATAAGGTAGGAGCCCTCCTCGAGATAATTCGGTTGTTGAATGAAAGCCAGGTCCACGTCATCGGCCTGAACTCCCAGGATTCAACCGACTCGGCCCTAGTCCGCATCATTGTGAGCGATCCAGAGGAGGTCGAACAGATTTTCGACCTACACGAGGTTGCGTACAGCATCTCAGAGATATTGGTCGTCGAAATGCGTGAAGTGGCCGTTGATCTGAAAAAGCTGCTCTCCTGTCTGCTAATGGCGGAGGTCAATATCCAGGTTTGCTACCCGCTCTTGCTTCGTCCCCACGGCCGTTCTGCGCTCGCTCTCCACTTGGACGACGTCGAATGCGCACGGTCGGTCCTCGGAGGTCGTGGCTTTACCATCCTGAATCAGACGGATCTCTCTCGGTAGCTTGCGTTGCCGGAAAATGGCTAGGCATTTTCCGGCAACGCAAGCTATGCCGACTTGCGCCGATACCCCGGAAAACTCACGATGGCCTCTTCGGATTCCTTTTCGGTTTCCGGCTCCAGGTCACTGAATCCGATACCGAGGCGATGATCTCGGTAGAGCGTAATCGCCACATTCCGGTTCACCCGGATGCACTGCTTGATTGATTCCGGATCTTTTTCGCAGAAAAGCACGGTTTTCCAGGAAAAGATATGCTTCGGCTTGTGGAAATCGCTATTCGCCACGAAGGGCAACCGCTTTAATCCGATGGGATTGAAGATGTCATCCCGGTTGGCAACCTCCCAGGCGTCGAGTAGTGGGGCGTACTGATCGATATGTTCCCAAAAGTAGAGCGTGTTCTTCCCCCAATGAGTCTTGAACTCATGGGGATGAGAAGCGATGGCCAACGCCCCCTGACCGTGAATTTCGGCGATCGTTCGAGTTATACTCAGGCCGGGATCGATCGGGCCTTTCAGGTCGACCGCTAATAGATGGGCCGAAGAGCGCTTGGTAAGGCCGTCCTTGTTGAACTCTAGACCCGCCATCAGGATCATCCGGTATTTGTCGAGAGCCCTTTTCTTCTCCTTTTCGATAATGTCGAAATACTCGGGCACTTGATCCAGAGTCAAAACCAAGCCGCTGAGGTTTGTGACTCTACCGATCAACCTGGTGTAGTCGCAGATATGGTCGGTGACGCACAGAACATCAAAACCGCGTTGGCCGTAGAAATCGACCAACTCAGGGATGGTCAACTTTCCATCCGAATAGACCGAATGGCTATGCAAGTCGCAAAGCAGAATCGAAGGCGTTTTTTTCCGAGACGGTCTCGCGGATTCAATCTTGGGGACCAAAACCTTCCGGTTTGGTTCTGTGGGTTCGAGGCTGAGAATGAAACGGGCGATCTGTAGGGAAGCGGCCGGGCGGCTCAATTTGGAGACGTTCTGTGTCCACCGGGCCAGCTGGGCTCCTCCGCCGGTAAAGGCGTCATCCAGCGCTTCAACAATGGAGTCCGGATCCGGAGCCAGTTGCCCGCAATCGTTCTCGACGATCAGCCTGGCGTTACCTTCCTCCTGCCCTGGTACAACTTGGCTAATAAGAACCGGAGTGCGGGCGGCGATTGCTTCTTGAATCGTCGCACCTCCGGCCTTCGTAATCACCAGGTGATGACTCGTCAATAGTTCTGGCATCTTCGTAGTCCACCCTAGAATTTCGACCCGATGCCCAGGCGCCCTGACTTCGGCTTCAACAGCCCGGCGAAGAGCGGTATCGCGCCCAACCGTAACCGTGAGCCGGATATCATCCCGCTTGCTCAAGCGCCGCACGAGCGAAGGCGCCTCTTTCTTGCCCGAGTTGATAAGGTACAAAACCCGTTTTGGCCCCACATCTTGACTCGTGAAGCGATGATCCGCCATTTCCGCAAAACGATGAGTAACCGGAAAACCGAAGATGTGGATGCGGTCCTCGGTTATGCCTGCAGCCCGGAGAACCGCCGCGGTGTCATCATTTGCGACGATGAAGTGGTCGCTCGCACACCGATACCAGATCGAATTCACTGTAATCGAATCGGTAACGACCGTGATATGCGTAAAGGCCCGAGGCTCTCCAGCCGGTAAAACCTGGTCGATCACATAGCCATACAGAGGATACGTGGAAATCACCGCGTCGGGCTCGTACTGGCGAAGAAGATCGCCCATCGCGCGCTTGAACCGGGTCAGCATGGGCATGTTCGTTTCCACGAACTGCGTCCCATCGATCACATTGTAGATCTTGCCCCAGACCCGCGGGGTCCGATTAATTGCCGTAATGTAAGCGCGCCGCAAAAATTCGTTCAGCCGGCCGTAGCATCGATCGAATAAATCGATGATCTGTACCCTGACTTCGTTGCCGGCCACCACCTCCAACGCATCCCGAATATTTCGAGCTGCCGTGTTATGGCCTTCGCCGAATCCAGCAGTGAAGATCAGAATCTGCTTCATGCGCCGCAAAAAAAAGGAGTCCGGGCCGGTTTATGTTTTAGGAGCGGGAATTGTCGGATATAATGTCGAGCCGGTGAGAGTAACTGAATGACCCACTGCCTTCCAGTGAATTTCGCAGAACTCAGGATCAAGCGAGCCATCGGAAAAGGTATCAGCAAAGGAGTAGCATTTGGTTTGTCTTAGCCCGCGAAAGCCCGGCAGCCAGGTTCGCAGGGGTTATTTCATTCTCGGACTACTTTGTTTCATCGCCACCTCATTCTCACCTGGCCAGTCCTCGGATGAGGAGCAGCACTTGAAGCAACTATTTTTGAAGAGCCGGCAGGAAATGCAAATTGTTCCTAGCCCCACGCCCGCCCCTAAGGCAACCCCGTTGCCGGCAACGCCAGCCCGCAAGGCCTTCCGCAGTCGCAACAGCGAGAGTGCAACCCCGGCCAATCGATCGGAGGAGGAGTCTGCAGAGCGCAGCGAGCGTGCGGCCGAAACCCCCAAGCCCTCGCCAGTACAGACCCCGCCGCCAACGCCCAACGAACAGGTTGAAGAGCCTCCGGTTCAACCAGTCCGGACTCCACAGGAGGAAAGTTGGGTGGAACCAACGCCAAAAAAGAAACGTCATGGCTGGTTCTTTTTCCATTTCCATTCGGACGACGATGAAATCGTCGTCCAAAAGTCCGGGAGTCAAAATGATACCGTCCCGGTCGGCCACTACAATGGTCGTTGGCGGTATTTAACGCCAGCCGTGCGTCAGGCGATTGATAACGCCCGCGTCGCCAGGAACCGCTGGAAATATATCGTCGTGCACAACAGCGGGACGCGCCAAGGTAACGCCAGAATTTTTGATTATTATCACCGGCACGTCCGCCGGATGCCTAACGGTCTTGCCTATCATTTCGTCATTGGGAACGGGACTTCAAGCGGTGACGGCCAGATCGAGATCGGCAACCGCTGGGTACTCCAACTCGCAGGCGGCCACGTCCACAGCGACTATCTTAATTACATCGCGCTCGGGATTTGCCTGGTCGGTGACTTTAATCGCGACCTCCCCACCAGAGCTCAGTACGAAGCCTTAGATGAACTTATTCGTTACCTGCGACAGAGGGTCGGTAAAGTCGACGGTCGCTACTCGATTGTATTAGGTCACAAAGAGATCAATCCTCGTCCGACTGATTGTCCCGGGAATCGTTTCCCGCTCAATTGGCTCCATCGGACATTTCCTAGCGATTGAGTAAACCGGTCAAAAATGACAGGCGATAGCTCCTAGAATTTCCAAGGCAAAACCTGTCATTTGTCATTCCCTATTTGTCATTTCTCTCGTGCTTGGCGCGGCGATTCAGCTACGATCATAAAATGGAGATTGGCCTAACCGGAGCCTCAGGTTTTCTGGGTAGGCAAATTATTGAGCATGCGGTTGCCGGCGGTGACACCGTAGTCGGATTTTCCCGAAACTCACGTCGCCAAATACGCGGTTGCGTTCGCACAGAATCATTCGGCCCAGGGTTGCATCTTGGCGGTCTAGGCGCGGTTGTGCATCTGGCCGGCGAGTCGATTTTCGGACTTTGGACCAAGGCGAAGAAGGAGCGCATCTTCCGAAGCAGGGTGGAAGGGACACGCTGGATCGTCAAGGCAATCCAAGGCTCACCTCACCCGCCCAAAGTGTTAGTGTGCGCCTCCGCGGTTGGAATCTATGGAGACCGTGGTGAAGAAGAGCTAACGGAAAGACACACCATCGGAACTGGAGAATTTCTTACCGAGGTGACTCAGGCTTGGGAGGCCGCCGCCGAAGAAGCGGCTGAAGCCGGCACTCGGGTCGTCATGGTTCGCATTGCCTTAGTGCTCGGGCCCAAAGGTTCGTTGGCCCTGATGCAACCGGCTTTTCGCCTCGGATTGGGAGGCCGATTCGGGAAAGGCGACCAGTGGATGCCATGGGTCCACATTCGCGATATCGCTAATATTTTCCTGTATGCAGCCAAGACCGATTCTCTCTCGGGGCCCGTGAACGGTGTGTCGCCTAATCCAGTTCGAAACGGCGAATTCACTGGGATCATGGGGACTCTGTTCAACAAGCCAACGTTTTGTACGGTCCCGGCGTTCGTTTTAAAAACATTGCTCTCCGAGGAATCCACCATGGTGCTGGACAGCCAGCGCGTTATCCCGGAGAAACTTCTGGCGTCCGGCTTCCAATTCCAATTCCCAACTTTAAACGAAGCGTTGCAGGATTTGATTAAGGTGAAATAAGGCGGAACCGTGGAGCGCTGCCTTGCTTGCCAGGCCGTGGTGAGCAGCAAACATCATCAGATAATACCCGTATCGTGCCGCGGTCTATTATCGCCATTTTGCGACCCGGCAAAGATGCCAAGGCGGTTTTGACAGGGGCCTCGGGTGGCTGTCCAAGGCCAAGGCGGGTCGATACAGAGCGCTGACAACGAAAAGATAGGGAAACGACATCGCCCTGCTCACCACGGCCTGGCAAGCGAGGCAGCGCTCCATGGTGCCGACCGCCTCCGCCCAGCATCACCCCTGGGCTACCTTACTACTTTCCCGGAGCACGAGCTCTCCCAGCGATTCTTTCAACGCGGCAATGCCTTCGTTTTTGCCGGCCGAAATCGGCACAATCTTCCGATCGGCAAACCGCTGCTCTAGCGCCTTTAGGTGTTGGTCGGCTTCAGGCAAATCCATTTTGTTAGCTACAATTACCCACTGCCTCCGGCTCAGAAGAGGGTCGTATAAATCGAGCTCCCGGCGCAGAGTTTGGAGATCGCTAATGGGATCACGCCCCTCGCTTCCGGCAGTGTCCAGCACGAAAACCAGCAGCTTGCACCGAACAATGTGCCTTAGAAAATCGTGTCCTAGCCCGACATTCCGATGAGCGCCCTCAATCAACCCAGGGATATCAGCCACAGTTATCCGGCGATAATCATCGAACTCAACCACACCCACCATCGGGTTCAAGGTTGTAAACGGATATGGAGCAACCTTTGGGTGAGCGGCAGACAATTTACCCAGGAGGGTCGATTTACCGGCATTGGGATAACCCACCAGACCGACATCGGCAATCATTCTCAGTTCCAAAAGGAAATCGCCCTCCTCGCCGGGATCGCCCTCGGTATACTGCCGAGGTACCCGATTACGGGAACTCTTGAAATGGGTATTGCCCTTACCTCCGGCACCCCCCCGGCAAAGAACGAACCGTTGGCCCGGCTCGGTTAGATCGGCCACAACTTCCTGATTGGATAGAGCGACTTTAGTTGAGTCTGGCAGCGGTGCGGTATGGTTGTCCTCGGCATTTATCCCTCCAGAAAAACGATACACGACGGTGCCCACAGGTACTTTAAACGCTGAGTCTGCCGCCCCTTTCCCGTACATATCCTTCCCCATCCCGTGTTGACCTGATTTCGCTCGGAGCAGAGGCCGGTAGAAGAAATCCACCAAATTGTCGGTGTGCACATCCGTTTCCAGGATGATGTCTCCTCCCTTTCCTCCGTCCCCGCCATCAGGACCGCCTTTGGGCACGAATTTTTCCCGGCGAAAACTAACACAGCCATTGCCACCATCTCCGGCCCTTGCATGGATTTTAATGCGATCGACAAACATCAGCCTGAATATCTCACACTCACTGCGAGAGGCCTACTGACCGTTTGCAACTGGGTGAGATATTCAGGATGACAAATAACAAAGGACAGATGACAATAATCAGCTTCTCGACCACTTATCTGTTCCGGCCGCCGCCGGATCTTCCTGCAATCTGTCACTTCTTGCCTGGCCCGATCAATTCTTCATAGAGCGCCCTGGTCTGCTGGGCAATCGCGGCCCAGCTGAACTTCTCGACTGCCCGTTTTCGTCCGGCTTCCCCGAATTGCTGCCTTAGGCCGGGGTCCTTCATCAAAATGTTTATCTTAGCGGCTAGATCTCGAGAAAATCTCTCCGGGTCAAGGGGTTCAAACGGGCTCTCCTGCAGTTGCACGAGCGGCACCAAAAACCCGGTCTCACCATCGACAACCACTTCTTTAATGCCGCCGACAGCACTCGCCACCACCGGCGTCTCGCAGGCCATCGCTTCGAGATTGATGATTCCAAAAGGTTCGTAAATGGATGGGCAGCAGAAAACGGCGGCGTGGCTGTACAGTTGATAAACCGCCGATTTCGGAACCATGCTATCGATCCAGATAATGTGAGAATTCTGCGCCCGGGCGGTTTCGACCGCCTGTAGCATCTCGTTCGCAATCTCGGGGGTATCCGGAGCGCCGGCGCAGAGGACCACTTGGGTATCCGGCTCCAAATAACGAATCGCTCGCACCAGATGGATGATCCCCTTCTGACGCGCAATCCTACCTACGAACAAAACGTACGGCTTGGTCATATCGATGCCGTACTCCTGCAAAGCGCTGGTTTGAGCGGTTGGCCTATATTCGTCCGGATCGATGCCGTTGTAGATAATTCGGACTCGCTTCTCGTCTACGTTAAACAGGCGCAAAACGTCCGCCTTGGTTCCCTCCGAAACGGCGATAACCGCGTCAGCCATCTCGATGGCCGTCTTTTCCACCCAACTACTGAAATCGTAGCCATGGCCAAGCTGTTCCCGTTTCCAAGGCCGGAGAGGTTCCAAAGAATGAATTGTGATCACCAATGGGATTCCGTAGTTCAGCTTTGCCAGGATGCCTCCAAAATGCGCGTACCAGGTGTGGCAATGTACGATATCCGCGTCCGTGCCGGCAGTATTGAAGTCCGTGCATCTGCGCACCGCGCCAAACACGGAGAACAAATTTTTCGGGCATTGAAACGAGGACGTGTCCAGCGGAAAGCCGCGCACTCGCAAACTCCCTTCATCCGAGCGCTGATCACCAAATGCTCTCACATCAACCTGCATGAGCTTAGCTAACTCACGGCTGAGATAGTCAACATGGACACCGGCGCCTCCATACGTCGACGGGGGGTATTCGTTTGAGAGGAGAAGCGTTTTCATAGCGAACCTTGGGACTCGCCTTAGGCTCGCCCAGGAATAGCCAATAGCCAATAGCCAAAGAATCCGGCATTACGCCAGTCGGCTATTGGCTATCGGCTATCGGCTATGGGACGAGCCTAAGGCGAGTCCGAAGCGCTACCGGAAAATGATCGGTATAATCAGAATCGCGACGATATTCGCGACCTTAATCATCGGGTTGATAGCCGGGCCGGCGGTATCTTTATAGGGGTCTCCGACCGTATCACCGGTTACTGCTGCCTGGTGAGCGGGAGAGCCTTTACCTCCATGCTCGCCGTCTTCAATCAATTTCTTGGCGTTGTCCCAGGCACCTCCGCCCGAAGTCATGGAGATCGCCACAAAAAGACCGGTTACGATGGTCCCGACCAAGACGCCGCCCAGCACCAGCGGTCCTAGGAAGGCTGCCACCACGACGAAAATCACTGGCAACAACGCAGGCACGATCATCTCTCGCAGGGCCGCTTTAGTTACGATGTCAACGCAGGCTCCGTATTCGGGATCGGCAGTCCCATTCAGAATACCAGGTTTGGCTTGCAGTTGCCGGCGCACTTCCTTAACCACGGCGCCGGCGGTCTTTCCGACTGCTTCCATACTCAGAGCGCTGAAAAGAAAGGGCAACAATCCGCCAAGGAAAAGCCCGATGATGACCTGAGGTCGTTCGAGGGAAAAATCCAAGGCATTTGCGGCATCGTTGCCCCCTTGGCTATAGTGGGCTCTCAACTCGGCGACATAGGACCCGAATAGGACAAGCGCAGCCAACCCGGCTGAAGCGATCGCGTAACCTTTAGTAACCGCTTTCATGGTATTGCCGATCGCATCGAGGTTATCAGTGGCAAGTCGCGTCTCTTTCGGAAGATCGCTCATTACCGCTACCCCACCCGCGTTATCCGTAATAGGACCAAAGGCGTCCAAGGAGATGATAATTCCCGCCATGGACAGCATGCTAGTGACAGCAACCGCCACTCCGTAAAGACCGGCGGCAGCGTAGCTCAGCAAGATAGCCAGAGCGATACATACCACCGGCAACGCCGTCGCTTGTTGCCCAACCGCTAGCCCCGCGATGATGTTGGTCGCATGTCCGGTCTCGGAGGCTTGGGCGATCTTCTTAACCGGGGCACAATCCTTGGAGGTATAATAGTTGGTGATGACAACGATTACTCCAGTCATCGCTAACCCAACTAGAGCGGCCAGGTAGACATCGAAAGAGCTATGTGTCTGGTCGCCGATCTTGAAAGTGCTCGGGAAAAGTAAAATTGTAACCGGCAAATAAAGAATCGCCGAAACGATGCCGCTGGCGACGACCGCTTCGACCAGGACCCGGCCGGGAGCAGTCTTTCGCTTGTTGACGTAGAAAATGCCGGCGATGGCTCCAATCACCGATATCCCCCCTAAAAGGAAGGGGTAGATCACCGCTTCCGGTACTTCTTTGAGAGTCAGAAAACCGACCAGCATCGCACCTATAATACTAATGGCGTAGGTTTCAAAAACGTCTGCCGCCATACCGGCACAATCACCCACGTTGTCACCTACGTTATCAGCGATGGTAGCGGGATTGCGCGGGTCATCTTCATCCAAATTACTCTCTATCTTCCCCACCAGATCCGCGCCGACATCGGCCGCTTTTGTATAAATGCCGCCTCCGAGACGGGCAAAGACACTGATCAAACTCGCGCCCAAAGCTAACCCGACCAAACTACCGATAGCCCGATCCAGTCCAAAAATCTGCTGACCCAGCAAGAAAAAGATCCCCACTGAAAGCAAGCCTAACCCCACCACCAGCAACCCGGTAACTGCTCCCCCATTAAAAGCGACCCGTAAAGCGCTCTCGATGGAGGTAGTCGCCGCCTGAGCAGTACGAGAGTTCGAAATGACTGCTACCCGCATACCGATATAGCCAGCCGCCATCGAGCAGGCTGCCCCAATCAGAAACCCGAAGGCAGTAAAGAAATCTCGAGTAAAGCCGAGAACGAAAAAAATGATCACCGCTATAATGCTTACCGACAAAATTTGCCGGTTCAGATAAGCTTTGGCGCCCTCTTCGATGGCGCCCGCAATCCGGCGCATCGTTTCATTCCCAGGCGAATAGCTAAAGATCATCTTGATCAGATACAGCGCTGCTCCTAGCCCAAGTAGAGCACAAAGTAAGGAAATCCAGATTCCAATGCCGAGGGGGAAACTAGTGGCTAAGGCAGGAGCAATCATACGGGTAGGTGTAAGGGAACAACAGATGCTCAGGGTGCGACGTTTTTGCAACCCGAACTAATTACTAAATAACAATTTTTGGGGGGATATTCGGTTTTTGCGGAAAAACCTATCAACTTTTGCTTGGGAAAAGGGAGGTTAGCAGGAGGGAGGGAGAGAGCGGATTTCTTACTGCATCAACGCAGCTACAATTGCTTTCTGAGCATGCAAGCGGTTTTCAGCTTGATCGAAGATGGTGGCGGCGTGCGCCTCGAACACCGCTTCCGTGATTTCCTTCCCCCGATAAGCGGGCAAGCAGTGCATCACCAGCGCTCCGGGTTTGGCAACTCGTAGTAACTGTTCATTAATCTGATAGGGAGCAAACTCTGCCAGGCGGTCCTGCATTTCTGCCTCTTTACCCATGCTTACCCAAACATCCGTGTATAACACGTCAGCGTCGGCGGCAGCGTCCTCCGGCGATTGGGTAAAGACTATCTTTCGGCTTTTTAGTTTGGAGCGCACGGCTTCGCCCAATCCATATTTGGCCGGAGCAGCGATGCTAAGTTCAAACCCGAGGTGTTCAGCCGCCCAAGCCCAAGACCTGGCCACGTTGCAATCACCGTCGCCGACAAAACAAACCTTAATGTCTTCTAGCTCTTTGCGTTCGGAAATCGTGAAGAGATCGGCGACTATCTGACAAGGATGCTCTTCGTCCGTTAGGGCATTGATAGTCGGCACCTGGCTAAACTTAGCAAAATCTTCGACATCCCGTTGAGCAAAGGTGCGGATTACCGCCCCATGGATCATCCGGCCGAGAACTCGGGCTGTGTCTTTGATCGGTTCGCCGCGACCAAGTTGAATATCTTGCTGGGCCAAAAAAAGCACCTGGGCACCCAATTCCCGCAAGCCAACTTCAAAACTGATTCTGGTCCGAGTAGACGGTTTGCTAAAGATCAAAGCCCAGCTTTGACCCGTCAGCAGCTCGCTGCCATGACGCCGGTCAGCTTTGAAGGAGCGGGCAGCGCTCAAAAGCTCGAGAATCTTCTTCTGATGACACTCCTCTATGGAAAGGAAATGCTTCATAGGCCGTGAGGATGAAATCAGCCGATAGAAGAAAGCAATGACCGGAGCGTCAATTGAATGATCTCCAGGGCTTGTTGCACCTGTTCTTTTTCAACCGTAAGGGGCGGCAATAGACGGATCACTCTGGGCCCCGCGGGAATGGTCAAAAGCCCGTTTTCCATTAGCCGGTTAACCACCACTTGCGAGGGCAGGCGTTTCCCATCGCTCAAGCTCTCAAATCGCGAATCTAACTCGACGCCGATGAGCAATCCCTTCCC
>Ga0153933_1000564_pt1 | contig 12810 bp, 11 predicted proteins | sample TSNJ017MetaG_FD_102275 | JGI IMG/M metagenome (GOLD analysis project Ga0153933, IMG submission 102275) | Attine ant fungus gardens microbial communities from New Jersey, USA - TSNJ017 MetaG | ecosystem: Host-associated > Fungi > Mycelium > Unclassified | place: USA: New Jersey, Wharton State...
TTGACCATGGCCCGAAGCGCGTCTGTTTCGTTTTCTGTTGAGAATGCACACATTATTGCAAGCGCCATTGCTGGTTCCATGTGCGTCTCAATATCAAAGGTTATGCGCGTCCACCGCGCATTGAAAAAAGCCAAAAGGAATTACCCACAGGGGTACCCGGGGAGGCAGCCAATTTGATAGCTGCTTGAAGATTAAGGATAGGGCGTTGGAAACGATTTTCCAAACTTTGCATTGGGTGGTTGTGCAATCCACGATTGGGAGTAGTCTGGTCGTCTTTGGTTTGCAAACTCTTGTACCTGTACCAGAGAGGCGGGCATCCTTCACGTATCTTCCGACCTACGGCATCGCCGCCAGACTTTCGCGACCAGAGGGTCTGCATAGTTGACGGTCATCGCGGCGGTGAAAAGCCGAGCAGGCTGGATGTCCTCGCCACTCTTCACGTCGGCGTCGAGCGTTGCTTTCGCGACAGCCTGCGCTTCTATTGCAATCGTGAGTCTCTCGAACCAGCTGGCGTGACACGCATTGCGCGCAAGCCATATGCGCGCGGATTCAACAAGTGATTCGGGTAACAACTGTTTCCCGTCCAATGCATAGGCAGCAAGGTCACTGACGGCAAGATAGCAGCGTAGGGATGCAGCCTGTTCGCGGGTCAAGGAATGCGCACCGGACATCATCTTCCTGATAACTCTGTTTGTCTAACCGTGAAAGTCTATCCATGCACGCGCCCAGCAAGTCCAGCCTGCTGCGCCTCACCCTCCGTGTCGAAATGACCCAGCACTTCGGATGCCTCAACAAGCTTGCCGTTTTGAAAGATGGTCCCGCTTGCAGTGTAGCATTCCTGCATCAGGATGCCATTCTGCTGCAGGATGGCGTGGCCGGTAGGTGCGCTGGTCGACCTGCTGGTCCAGCGAGCCGGTGTGTGCGAGTCGCGGTTATGCCACGCCGACAACTTTTGTGAACGCTACACGTTTAAGCCTTCATGAGGTAGCCGTCGCTCGATGGCTACCAGTCGCCATAGTGAGGCGGAGCGTCATCCACTTCATCCCAACTGCACTCGACGGTCGGGTCCAGCCAGTCTGCGGCACGCCGAATCCAGGTGGCATCGACAACGTCGTCGGATGCCTTCAGCTTTTTGGCTTCGAACTCGACGGCCAGTAACCGCAAGCGATTTGCCCGCTCAAGTTTCGACTCCCATTCCTCGACACGCTTCAAATGGTCAAGCGCGACTCGGCGAATCTCATCTAGTCTTAGACGCTCCGCCTCCTTAGCCGCTGCGAGGGCTCGTTGCTCGGCGGCCATCTCTGCCTGCACGGACTCCCGAATGACCAGATGTCGAAGCCGGCTAACGAATGCCCGGATTTTTGTCTCTAGGGGACACTTCGCGTGTCTGCAATGGTTGCCGTAGCGTACCGGCTCCCAAGTCGGAAACACGATATTTCGAATTCGTTCGTCGGGTGAAAAATGGTGCTTTGGCGGTGTCGGTTTCTCCCTGTTGCTCCCGCGATAGCGGGATACTCTCTTGGCGACCACGTTCCTTTAAGCGAAACTTTAACTTGCCGGCTAGTATGGTCGCGTAGGCGGGAGCGTTATCTTTGCCTCCTGAGGAAACTGGGTAGCCCACCGCCAACAGGGTCTCGAGTAGCTGATTCAGCACCACGAGCGCTCGCAAGGCGTTTTTCTGCGACACAGAGATTTGCATGAACCGTGCCCCTTCACAATGGGGCCAACTGCGCGCATCACGCTGCTTGCCATCAAGCTTCTTCGCCATCTGTTTTACAAGCGGCAGACATTCGTCTATCGTGGTGCGCAGCGCGATGGCCGGTACTTCTGGTGCGCGGGCCGCGTCCTCATCAATCTTGACCTGGGTGCGGCTCGAAAGCTCGTCATCCCGTGGGTCTTTAAATACGGAGCGCTGGTAGGTTGTCGGACCCTTGGTAGGTGGCAAAGGCTGCTCTTTGACAGTCTTGCCTGCGGCGACTTTTTCCCAATGGCCCGCCGGCGGAACTGGTATGTCGAGGCCGATGCATATCTTTCGAAGACCAACGTCGGAATTTGATACCGTTTCGCTACCTTGCTGACGGGCTCCGACCAGATTTCCTCGTAAAGCCTCTCGCGCTCGAAATCATGATATGTGGTTGGCATGTCGGTCACTCGATGGTTTAACGGAACGGCTCGCCCCGCGACGCTGCCCGGTAAGTACGGTGTCAGCGCTTACGTTTCATCGCGAATGGTGAACACGGCAGTTTCAAACGCGGACGCTACGCAGTTCGTTCCATGCTCCAGGACCCACCACCGCCGGCGAACAGGCGAGTGAGGTTTGCAGATTCCCAATGTGTCTGAAGGCTTGAGTATTTCCATCGTTGCTTCGATGTCGCATGAGCGTTAGTAGACTGCCTGTATCGGGCTTGAACCATCCATCTGAGTGGTCAGCATCGTCAATATCCCTCGTGAAACAGTAACAGCGTGAGATTATGCTATTCCTGTTCGGCCGAAAAAATCGCCAATTCATGTCATGACGGTGCTCTCAATCGTGACTTGATGCAACTCGCATCGCCCTGTAAGTTAGGGGGGCTTAACTAAACGTCTTCACGCTCTGGTATAACGTATATTGTTTATATTCAGACGACGAGGAACACAGAATGCCGATTCCACAAGATGACCGACCACTGAAAATTAGGTTGCGCGAACACGGAAAAATTGAAAACGGCAGGCTTATGTCTGAAGTCGCGAAGGAGGTCAAGAAGCAAGTGGGCGACAGCTCGGAGGAAGCTTTCAACATTGCGTCGCAGATTCCACTTGACTCAATAAGGAGACGAGGAGTGCCACTGATTAGCGCTTATGACGACGTCGATGAAGAACACCTGAACCTGCTAGCTGGGGAACGCGACTATCAGGAGTTTCTTCTTGGCGTAGCTAAAAAACGACCAGACTTTAGACCTGGACTAGTCGTCATCCGTCCTGGTGCCTTGATAGGCGCGGTAATTGGGACCATGGCAAGCGTGAGAGACTCGTCGTCCTGGGTCACGCGCGCGATGTATGTCACTGCAATTCTCGTTGCACTCGGAAGCTATATTCGAGCAACAACTGTAAAGCTTTCAACTCAAGAAGGACAGGTTGCGCTAACGCTCTATATGTTAACTGCGAACGATTCAAAAAAATCGATTCCCGTAGCCGACTTGTTGCGTTCTCTGAATGTGCAACTCGCTGACTACAATATGCCCCCCGTGCAGGACTTCCTATTACGCGAACACTTGACTAACCTAAGCATTCTCGGCATCACTCGACATGATGCGGCATTAGACTCTGTATCCCTCCAAGAAAAGATGATTGAAGTCTGACGGGGTTTCGTTCTTTTACCACCGGTTGCCGCCGTCGCCCTTCAACCCGGCTTGGCATCTAGCTGCGGCATGTTACGCCTTCGCACTGTTCCAGCGTAACGCGCCTTTCGCTTCTTTGAGGGCGACCGCGGCGGAGCGCATCGAAGATTCACAGCAGGAGTCGGTCACTTCATGACCGACGTAGGTGGGCGGGCGAGCGGGACAGCCATACGGATGGGTAGGAGCTGAGTTCAGCCCGTCACATAGACGCACGCAAAAAAAGACCGTGCTGTTTGGTATTTCGGGGATGTCATATATGCCATTTCGAATGGACTCGTAACACTGCGTATTCGGGTGAATGCGACGGAAATCCCGAAAGAAGATTTTCCGATGATGGTACTTTGGTACAGCGGACTGCAGTCTCAGCTGGACGGGAAAACGCGCCGAGTGCGGGTTGCGTTTCAGCGGATGGACTCTGAAAACTCGAAGCCGTTTTTCTGTGATGTCGCGTTCAGCCATCTGGATGCGCTTCAGCTAGGTTCAGTCTGGCAGCGCCGCCGCCGTGTAGGCGAAGCCAATCTTGAACTGCTGCAGCCGACATCGGCACTCGCGGTGCTCGGACTGATAGTCGGCTTCGTTTTTTTGGTCGCAATCATCAGGAGATGACCTTTCGTTAACTGCGCGCGGCGTTTGTGGGCAGGATTTCAGGCATACTTATCGCTCGCCGGCGGTAATGACGAGCGAAAAAAAGAACTAAATCGCGAGAGACCCACAATGAACATCAACTTCCACTATTGCGCCGTGTACGCCAAGGAGCACCTTGGCGGTTTGCTTCCCCCGGATGCGTTGAAGCTGCGGCATTTTAAAGTCCGTGCTGAGCACAAAGCGCTGAATCGCAAGCATCGTCACTAATCAATAGATTAGAGCATAAGGAAATGGCGGACTTCTTTTCGCAGAATCGCGGGGCGCTGAAATTGGTTGTGCAAGGCGAGATTCCAAACGAGGGATTTCGCCTTGGACAGGTCGGCGCGCTACACGCAGTGCTTGCGCATATCTCGGTTCACGATGACCCGGCTATTGTGTGTCTGCCCACCGGATACGGTAAGACGTCCGTGATGATGGCCCTTCCCATGTTGCTCGGCGCAAAGCGCGTCCTAATAGTAGAGCCCTCTGATGCACTTCGACGGCAGGTCTCTTCACACTTTCGTGAGCTGTCGACGCTTCGACGTATCAAGGTAATTGACCCTGCGACACCGAATCCAGCTGTGCTTCGGTTGGAAGGCAGGCCCGAAAATGCTGACGCCTGGCGTGCCTTTGAGGAGTTTGACGTAGTGGTATCTACGCCCGCGAGTTCATCGCCGGCGGTTGCGCCTGGTGCCGCACCCCACCTTTTCGACCTGGTCGTTTTCGATGAAGCTCATCATGCGCCGGCAGACACGTGGGCAGCATTTCTCGACCACTACCGGTCCGCTCGATTTGTGTTTTTAACTGCGACACCGTTTCGACGGGATGAACGAGTCATTCCGGGCAAGCTGGCATATCGGTATCCAGTGATGAGAGCGCTTGAGGAAGGTGCCTTTCAGCCAATCGCTTTCCTCGCGGCTCCGGTCGAAGACACGCTCGACGACGAGCACGTGGATAGAGTGATTGCGGAGCTCGCGGTGCGGCAACTTCGGTCCGATATTGATGCGGGTTACGACCATCGCATATTTGTGCGAGCGGCGACCATCAGTGCTGCGCGGGCGCTGGTCCCGCTGTACAAAGGAATGGGGGTCAATGTTGAGGCTATCGACAGCAAAGTTAGCAAACGCACACAAGACGAATGCGAACGCCGTTTGATTAGCGGAGACCTCCAGGGAATTGTCTGTGTTGACATGTTCGGCGAAGGCTATGACTTTCCCAAACTAAAAATCGCTGCATTGCATGCACCGCATCGTTCGCTCGTACCCACAATTCAGTTCATTGGGAGATTTGCTCGTGTTGATGGAGCGACAGGCAGAGGTACTCTCATCGCCCCGCTAGCGCGAGTCCAGAATGCGACTACCGCGCTCCTCAAAGAGGGCGTTGACCTTGCGAGAATGATTGACGCAGCGGCCGCAGCCGAGCTGGCGGGTGATGCGGAAGGGCAAGCTGTACTCGAACGCCTTCCTCTACGGCGCATCGCAGAGTCCGACTACGACGCAGTGTCGCCTTTGGCGTTGGAGCTTTACGCCCATGTACGCGTATTTCACTGTTCTCAAGCGCCCAACTTCGAGGCAATCGGTGACCGCATCACGCGTCACGTGCGAGTGATGAAGCAATGGTCGTCGGACGATGGAACCGTCAGCCTACTGCTTACCGCCGATGAGAACCCACCCAGTTGGGCTACGTCAGATGCCCTCTCGAACATTCGCCATGATGCATTCCTTTTTATCTACTATCCGGCTACGCAGCGGTGTTACATAGGCTCGACGCGACGCACGGAAAAGATATATCTCGGGTTGATGAATAAGGCATGTCCCGCAGCACATCGAGCGCTTAGTTACGAAGAAACTAGCCGCGCTCGCGCGGGACTGCAAGCCGTCAAGTTCTACAATGTCGGCCTGAAGAACAACACGTTTAACTCGCAAGCGGAGACCTATCGAACCCTGACGGGACCTGCAGCAGAACGAGCGGTAAGTGCAGGAGATGGTCGCGCTTACTCTCAAGGCCATTTCTTCGGAAGCGGTATGGCTGGCGATTCCAAGGAGACTATTGGGGCGAGCAGCAGTTCTCGGATTTGGAGCAATCAGCGGCTGACCGTCGCGGAATTTTTAACTTGGGTGGAGACGCTCGACGCCCGGCTGACGGGCAATACCCCATTTGAGGCGACACAGCTGGACCTGGTACGTGCGGCTACAACTCTGCGGCAGCTTCCGGAAACGGTCATCGCGGGGACGTGGCCAAAGGCTGGCTTTAGGGCGAATCCCCGCCTGCGGTGCCTCCGTGGTGCTGGCGCGAGACTAGTCTATCGACGACTTACCGACTGGGAGTTCTGCGAATTCGAACCGCAACCCATCGCTGGTCGACTGCTGTTCTCAGTGACTTCAGAAGATATCAGCGTGCGTATGAGTTTCGCAGTTGGTCAGGGCAATATGGTCTCGCAGTTGGACGAGGCGACAACATTGGAAATCGAGTCGGCCGTCGACTCTTGGATGCCTCTCGCTGAATGGTTGTCGGAGCACCCACCAATTTTCTACGCAGCTGACAAATCATCATTCGAAGGTATGAATTTGATGGCAGCGCCGCAGCTTCAAACCCGTGCGTTGGCGCAAGGTGACACCGAAGTAATTGACTGGAATGGTTGCGATGTGACCATTGAGTTTCTTGTTGATGACGGAACTCCTCGTGCGCAGGAGCGCAGGGCACAACTTGCTGGGCGTACGACTGTGCAAGAACACCTAGAGCAACATCTGATGGGCCAAGCGGATGTCATCGCGCTTTTTTACGACCACCGGTCTGGCGAGGCTGCCGACTACATAGCTGTAAGTGTCGAGCAGCAAGGAGACGTCAAAATTGCGTTGTACCACTGCAAGGGCGCCGGCGGCCCCCCGAGCGGAGGGAGAGTTGGTGACGTTTATGAAGTGGCTGGGCAGTTAGTAAAATCGGTCTTCTACTGCGACTCGCATATCCTGCTCACGCATATGGAAGACCGGATGAACGGCCGTTATGCGGCACCCTCACGATTTCTTCGCGGAAACATCGGCATGCTCAGGCAACTATTTGAAGAAACCTTAGCGACGAAGCTTAGCTTTATCGTCATCGGTGTGCAGCCAGGAATTCGACGCGGCATGGTCAATGAGCGCCTGGTCGACCTCATGGTGTTCGGCATCGACTATGCACGACAAGGCGGCGCAGCGAATGCCTATTGGTTGGTAAGCGAGTAGCGTCTTTACCTTCTTCGCGCGGCAGATGTACGCGATGATGGGCGTACAGAAAATTCGGACGCGAGCGGGTAATGTGCAGCGAGAGCGACGACAAACTTAGCTAGGAACCAGATGACAAGCACGTACCCGGCGGGTGACGGGAAGCTGGCCCACTTTGTCCTTGACGATGTCTAACGTCATCTCGCCTCTCCACTTTATTTTGTCGAGAACACAAGCGGCAAGTGAATTGTCGGCTGTTGTGCTATCGGCGGCTACGAGTATCAAAAAGCCACGTTGAAAGTGCTGCCACGCACCGCTGAATACCCTCCGCGCCCACCGAATAACCGCTGATAAGACCCACGCCATAGGTTTCCCAGGTCTCGTACCTCTCAAGCGATTCGACTTCTGACTCCCCTGGCAGCAAGAGTAGACAGAGGTCCGGGCGCCGGCCGGCCAAGAACAGAGAGTCATGGTAGATATGTGCGGACGCCATAGCGTCAAGCACGTTGCTCTTGCCACTGCGGTACTTTGCGTCCAGGACAAATGTCCTTTTCTCTACTCCATGCGAGACTATGAGAACGATGTCTGGGCGCCGCTCCCTGGAGAGGCTCCATGCCTGTTTGGTACCGCCAAGCCCGTCAGAGCGAAACGTCGCCTGGAATAGCAACTCGAGGTCTCGACCGTCCGGCAGCTGCGCGGACAATACCAGGTCGGGAGACGTCCCAGAAAATTTGGATTTGCCCGGCTTGAACTCAACACTTAAAGACGATTCCAGCGCCTCTGCCAAAGCCACATAGCACCAGGTCTCATACACCCCCCATGAGGGGCTGACATGGAGGTGTTCTATGGCGAAATCAGGTTCTACGCCGAGACGTAAGGCTTCCGTACCCGTGCGATAGGCTCGGGCATATGTTGGATTGGCCGCTACCTGAGTGAGGCCCGCTGCCGTAGTTTGAGGTTTCTTGACGCCGCGAAATGGAAAGCGATTGAGCAAACGTCGCACGTCAGCATCGTAGGCGAGGAGGATTTCCAAACGCCGGCTGCATCTCCCGAACGCATCAGTTTCCGACAGTTCGCCCCGGTCCTTCATAACCCACGCTTGCAGTACAACAAGCGCGTGTTGAAACCGCTTGAGTAGCGCAAAGATGGCTCGGTTCGCGGGAGTATCGACCGTGGCAGTAGGGACTTGGACGTGTACCTGAATGGAGTCGATGTTTTCCCCTTCAGGGAACTGACCGGTCGCCAACGCGACGATACGCCTGTCATGCAATGCGGCTACGGGGAGACGCTTCACCTGGGCCAATGGCACCGATTGCCGCACTGGTTTGAGACTGGCATGCGGCATACGGGTGATTGCTTCGACGCACTTCAGAAATGCACTGCCGTGTTGCCTCAGGCGCTCCCAGCGAACCAGTTCGTCAAACTTACCACCTAAGCCTGCTTTTCCAAATCCCAAACAGGCGGCTGCCTCCCCTAGGAGGAGACGTTGGTCGAACTGCCGAATCGCTTCAACCATCGACGCAAATTGGTCCTCTCGGACCTTCTGGCTCGCTGGGGCTACCTCAAGGTAGTAGGAGGTCTCGACTCCCTTTGGATTGACGGATACAACTTTCACGCGACCGGCAAAGAAACTGGCAGCCCACGCGAACCGCCCAGCGGGCCCCTCTGCCAGTGGAATATCGTCGACGTACAGATGCCGTGCGCCGTCGACAATTTCCAGCACGTATGAGGCATCCTCCCGTAGGCCGGAAACCAGCCCACCGGAGACTGCCCGCCCAAGCTCCGGCTGGGCCAGACCGGCGGCGCGGACGACAAGCTCATGCCGCCAGGCCACTTTCATCGCCAGAAGCGTGTTGAACCGGTCTCGCTCAGGTCGCGAACCATCTCCTGAACCTTACTTGCACATCGAGCCAATCCATATTCCCGGCAAATGTCTTGTATCTGCGCAACCGCCTCGGCGAAGCGCTCGGAGTGTTCTCCTCGCAACTTCGGAAGCACCTTAGCATACAACACATCATCCAACGCCTTATCCGGGCTGACACCTAAGCCACGGGAGAAAGCGAGATAGCTCACGACGTCATCAATCGTCCTCCATCCGAAGTGCAGGCGTACGGGCTCGAGTGCCTCCATCAGTTTTCCGAGCACAGCTTTGGCCTTGGCTCGAACATCTTCGGCTTCGAGGGTGCCCCACTTTGGAAAGCTCTCGACGTCAATCTTCCAAAACTCCAGCGTGAATGCACGGTCCAAGACCTTGTCCGAAAGACCGTGGGTTGTCTCATCCATGTTCACGGTGCCAATAATCGCAAGGTTTGCCGGGTATCGAATCTGGCTTGGCACACCACTGACTTCCTCATCCATCTGATGCAGGTCGATGACCCCGTGAGTTTCCATGGCAGACAAAATCGGCGCCAGGTACTGCTCCGGATGCGAGAGGTTCATCTCATCCAGGATAGCTACGTGCGGGGTCGTCGGATTCTCTGCTGCACGCAGCACCAGGTCCAGGAACGGCGTTCCGACATACATGCTCTGCTGAATCGGATGCACATATCCGAGCAAGGGGCTGGTATCAAACCAGCCGGGCTGAACTGGCAGTACCTTTACACTCTCTTGCCCTGCCGGCTGCGTTCCGCACAAGGCGTCCGCATAGTTAAGTGCGAGCTGGGTTTTGCCCGAGCCAGACAAGCCTGCCATCACAGCGAAATGTCGTACAGGATGGAACCACAGGCCACCGTGCAACTGCTCGACAAGACCTTGGTCCCACTTGAAGCTGCCGGCGGCCGCGTCTGCGAGACGCTGTTTTACCTTAGCCCAATCAGGCAAAGCCAGCTTGGCGTCTACCTCTGCTTGAATTTCGACCACAGTTTCGGTCGCTTTGGGCAGTTTGGGCGGCTCCCAGGTGATGAGCTCATTCCATTGTTGACCAACTTCCGTCAGAGCGTAGCCACTTATCGGCTCATACGAGATAACCCGCATGCTCATCAACCAGCCCAGTAGTGCAGTTGGAGCAAAGGCCGTAGTCCAACCAGGATTAACCGTCTGCAAAAGCGCGACAAGCTCCGCTTTCGATTTCGAGCCGGCCGCCAGTGTCCGAATGGTGTAGTCGACCCCTAAAACCTTCGTGAGCAGTTGGTCAGCGAGTTCCTGTGGGTCTTGGGACTCAAGGAGGTTGATGCCTCGTGCGGTCAGTTGATACACACCGCCGTTGCGCCGACAGAGGTCAAACTCGCGCATGACCACGTTAATGGTTGTTCGAATGCTGCTGTCAACCAACGTCGGATTCGATTCGCGAATGAGGTCGCGAAAGTCTTCCTCCGTTAGACCGTCGCCGCTCAACGCGGGCAAGTAGCCAAGGAGTGTCTGAAAGTAGCCCTTGATAGCAGTAAGCCCTTTCCGGCGCAGCACCGCCGGCATAGGGACCAGACCATCCGCCGGAGCGGCCCCAGACTGTGGCACAACCGCTTCCTTGACGTCGCTGATTTGCCTGTAAAGCAACCAAGGCAGGCACATCTGCTTTACGCTATCTAGCGTCCCTGGCGCAGCGGGACCCAGAATATCTTCCACCATTTTGCGGATGGCGATGTGCATGTGAATAGCATGTATTCGCCCCTTTCCGCCGAGCGCTCGATATAGCTCCGTGAGCTTCCCTTCATCTGCCACCGTGGTGAAGTAGTCCGGAAACAGCGCACACAGTGCCCGATTGATTTTTAGGAACGGACGCTTTCCACACAACTCGCGGAATTTGGCGGCGATTTCGTCGTGCAGCTCTACTAGCCAAGCCGCCACCTCTTGCGACTCTGCAGGAAGTGGCTGGGATGCCTTGTTTGAAAACCAGGCTACAAAATCGTCGTTTTCAATAGCTGGCGCGGACCTGACGGTGCACATGCCCGTGGCAGACACATGGTCGGAATCGAACAATTCCTTCAGGAAAGCTTTATCGCGAAGCTGAACGGCAGACGCGCCACGTGTGGTGCTCAGAAACCGCTGTAGCCGCGGAAACCAATTCTCAGCCTCCCGCGCAGGGGGAGACTTGAAGAGCGACTCAACTTCACGTCGAAACATGTTCTCATCGAGTAATTTGCCAGCCACTTTTAATCCTGTACGTTCGACCGCAACACGCTCGCCAGCATTGGCTTGCGAAAGAGCTAGCTCTGCGTCAACGATGTCGACAAAATCATCAACCGAGCCATCGAATTTCAACCGAACATCCTTTCCTTCGACCAAGGAGGAGACTGCGCGCTTTATCGTCAACGGACCCTCGCTGGGAGCACGCGTCACACGCAGCAAACGCTTGGCCGGCTGAATCTCATCCGACAGCCATATCGAACAACCATCGTTGCGCTGTTCAATTCTCAATTCAGGCCGCTGAATCTGAAGACCCGCGACAATCTCTTCGAAGCTCATATCGTCCTTTCAATCCCCAAAAGTGCGCTACTTGGGCTCCGCAGGTCGGGCAAACTGGAGCCTCCTTTGGAATATCGCTTTGACATACGGCCTGGCGAAAATGGATTCGCTCGAAAACTGCGGCCTGAGCGGCTACTTGGTCAGTGAGTAGCGCTTTAGGTCGTCGGGTGTAGCCGTGACGCCAATACCAATGATGCAGTAGTGCGCGTCGGTACGCTGCTCGACACCTGGAATATTGCATCTGAAGCTTCCGGACATACCGGAGTCTGCCGAGCCATCACACTCGTAAATTTCGGTGTAGCTCTTGGGGTTCCAGTCACACTGGTTAACCCCTCTGGCCGCAAAACCAACGATGAGAGCGGACAACGGGAACCTGTTCCGGTTAGTGATATCAACCCGGCTGTACCAGGACTGCGAGTCGCTGGTAATCGTGACGTGGGTCAGCGCGACGGCTGCAATCACGGGACGGGCTTTAGCGTACTCCGTGTCGGTGCCTACGACCACGCGGAGCTGTGGTACCCCGTGTGCCCAAGGGTCGGGGATATCGAGGTGGACCACAGGCGCAGGATGCTTCTGTCTGCAATATTGCGCAGCGATGCCATACTGGACTTCCGTTTTCGTTTCGTCTATCCGGTTCTCCATGCACTCCTCGAACGTGTTGCCGTCCGAGGTGAACATGCCGGCGGCCGCATGCGCGGACGCGAGCAGAAGCACAGCGCTGATGCACCACTGGATTTTCACGGCGGCCCTCATTCTCTCGATGCACGCCTGCATTGGGGCATGCGATTAGTGCCTGAATTTAGCGCACATTTTTGTGCGCAACTACCAGGTGTTGTGCGATGCATCCTTCGTCTGCCTACGTCCTCCTTACGGCCCCCAACCTCTATAACCGTTGTACCTCTCTGACTTCATTAGCGCGTGACCTCAGCAGTCGTATTGCGGGAATCAACCCGAAGCACATTTCCCTCAGGCGTTATCTGGCGCGGGATGTCAGTGAAGTCAGGCGCGTCGCCTGGCTTCGCTGCGAGCTTTGGCGCCGGCGTACGATGCGCCCGCGCTTTCGCGATATGTTGTACACCACCTGTATGCTTTGCCGACCTGTGTGAAGTCGCTGGGTGTTTAAGTGAAGCGCCCCTTGCTTCCGGCGGATTCCAGATTTCCTTGTACTCCTGAGTTGCAAATGCAGAGGACGTGAAGCCGAGCAGCAA
>Ga0153933_1000565_pt1 | contig 12800 bp, 12 predicted proteins | sample TSNJ017MetaG_FD_102275 | JGI IMG/M metagenome (GOLD analysis project Ga0153933, IMG submission 102275) | Attine ant fungus gardens microbial communities from New Jersey, USA - TSNJ017 MetaG | ecosystem: Host-associated > Fungi > Mycelium > Unclassified | place: USA: New Jersey, Wharton State...
GCGAGATGGCTGGAACCGCCTGGCCGCGACACTCGACGGATATGCCCTTGCTACACAGTCACAAAATCCGGGAATCCCCTAGCCCCCTGTGGGAGAGGGTGGCGCCGCAGGCGCCGGGTGAGGGGTCTCTATCCGCGGAGACAGACCCCTCATCCGGCGCGGATTGCATCCGCGCCACCTTCTCCCACAAGGGGAGAAGGGAAGAGCCGCTACTGCGTCTTCGCCACGCGCGGCGGCGCGGCGGTGGTGACGAATGTGGTGGCCTCCAGCATCGCCGGCCCCAAGGGCGTCGGGATCGTCATGCGGAACGGCACCAGGATGCGGGTGCCTGCAACCGGCACGAAGGCGATCTCGATGTTGCGCTGGGCGGCGAGGTATTTGATCACGGGCCGATCGGGGATATAGCCGGAGATCGGCACGAAATAGATCGCGCAGACCAGCGCCGGACCGTGATAGCCGTGCTCGGCCTTCACCGTCTCCAGCCGCTTGAAATCGAGCCTGAGGTCGTAGCGCATGCGGCCGTCGAACACGCCGGCGCCGGTGCGGCAAGAGTCCGGGGTCATCAGTTCGCCGGTGCCGGCGACCCGCAGCATCGAGCCGGTCATCGGGTCGAACACGCCCTTCTTGTGCGCCTCGGTGACGGGCAGGCGGTCGGGATCGACCGGCGGCTCCGGCTCGATCGCATAATCCTTGATGTTGCCGTTCGCGAGCACCATCCGGATCGTCTCTGATTTCTTCGAGGTGGTGGTGGTCGCGGTGTAGGCGGTCGCCACCAGCGCACCGTTGACGACGCGGCCCTGCGAGGCCCCGGAGCCGCTGCCGCCGGAAAACGCCTTCAAGATCCCCGCGGTGCCGCCCTGGGCCGAGGCCGAGAAGGTGTCATCGCCGATTTCGATGGTCCAGGAGCCCTTGCCGACCGGGATACCGGCGAGCGTTGCCTCATACTGGGCGTCGAGCCGGCCCTGGGCGCGCGCCGCCTGCGGGACCAGCAGCGGGAAAGCACCCAGCAAAGCAACTGCGCACAGGCCGGTCAGCCGGCCGAGCGGGGACAAAAGGGCAACTGGGGTGGTCACTTACCTGACGGTCCTGTCATCGGCGCTGCGTCGTGTCCATTTAGGCAGAAAAATCGGCCGGACAATGCGCGCGTTCTTTATGGAACTAACGGTCGCAGCCGAATACGCTTTTTATATGGTTGCCATCTCGGGCGTTAAGTGGCTGGAACGGCTTGTGAACCGGCAATATCCGGTGCCGCCATGCGCCGATATAATCTTGACGCTACGCCCATCTGCCCCTATACACCCGCGGTTCCTGGAAAATGGACGCGAATTCAAAACCCCCGCGCGGGCCGCGTGATCGCACGTGCTGCCGGAGGCGGGGATGGAAAAGGATTTTGTAACATGTCGCGGCGCTGCGAACTAACGGCCAAGGGCCCCCAGGTGGGCCACAAGGTGAGCCACTCGAACATCAAGACCAAGCGGCGCTTCCTGCCGAACCTGGCCAACGTCACCTTCATCTCGGAAGCGCTCGGCCGCAACGTGCGCCTGCGCGTCTCGACCAATGCGCTCAAGAGCGTCGACCACAATGGCGGCCTCGACGCCTACCTGATCAAGGCCAAGGCCGACGTGCTCTCGCCCCGCGCCCTGGATCTGAAGCGCGCGATCGAGAAGAAGGTCGGCAAGCCGGTGTTCGTGAAGAAGGCGAGCTAACGCGCGGCCACGATAGAGCGGAAAGCGCGGAGAGAGTTTTGGGCGGCCGGGTCGATGACCCGGCCGTTTTTGTTTTTGGTCGATCGAAATTGGATACACTCAGGTTGGTTCTTTCCTCACAACCCGATCCATATGCGCTTTGTCCCCGACGGGCCGGAAATCTCCAATAGGCTGATTGCAAAGTGGAGAGCGGGCAACTTGCTCTTCCTCGCCGGAGCCGGCGTATCGGTATCGATCTTTTGCGATTGTCTTTCGATTGCGCATTGGTAACATATGTGATACTATATGATCCGAATTGAAGAATATGTTGCGGAAGGAAGCAGCCCTTTCCGCCGATGGTTCACGATCTTGATGCTCAGGTAGCCGCGAGTGTGGCGGTGGCGATCGAGCGGCTTGCGGACGGGAACACGTCCAACGTCAAGTCGATCGGCGAAGGGGCGGCTGAACTGAAGATCAATCGAGGCCCTGGCTATCGGGTGTATTTGGGCTGGGACGGAAACGTGCTGGTGATCCTGCTGGGCGGCGGCACCAAGCGCCGACAGCAGAACGATATCGAGGCCGCGCTGCGCCGCTGGCGCGACTACAAGGCACGCAAGCGCAAGTGAGGACACTGCCATGCCATTGACCCGGAGTTTTCGCGATACGGTGCGGGCGCGCGCAGAGCGTGAACCCGCGTTTCGCAGGGCGCTGTTCCAGGAGGCGGTGCAGGCGCTGCTGCAAGGCGAGACCGATGACGGCCGCGCGGCGCTGCGGGCCTACATCAATGCGACTGTTGGTTTCGAGCGGCTCGGCGAGGTGCTTGGACGCTCGCCCAAGAGCCTGATGCGCATGTTCGGCGAGGGCGGCAATCCGACCGCCGAAAACCTGCTTGGCGTGATCAAGGCGTTGCAGGAGGAGACCGGCGTGCAACTGAAGATCCGCGTGGTCACCGAGGCTGCTTGATTGTGAGCCGGCCGCACTCTTCGGGTGGAGAGAGCCCCCACCCAGATCGCATCTTCGATGCGATCTGACCTCCCCCGCAAGCGGGAGAGGTGAAGCGGCGCGCGGAAAGAGGGCAAATCACGGCCCAAAACCCCGTGCGCGGAAAATCCAAATTCCTCAACGCAATCAACCCGACGCACCCTGTCCAGCCTCGCGCGCAAAAATATTTCGCTTTTTCCGAACCCAAAATCAGACGTACAAAATCCGCGTCCCGCCTCCTCTCGGAGGGGCGTGTCGCGATCGTCACGGTCGTTGGAAGCGGGATGCGGCGGACGCGGGGGGCGCGCGCGACGTGCGGGCTCGGCGCGGACGGCGAAATCGTGCAGGCCTGAGGCCCTGGTGGCAGGTGTTCGTTCACAAGACACGAAACGCGTCTTGTGGGTGCTGGCTGGCACCCGGCGTTGCCCGCGCCGTCTGATCGAAGAGGGTTAACGACTGCCGCAAAGCTCGGGCCGATCGTGGCGCGAGAACGAAGCCGGACATCTTCCTGCTGTTTGACATGTGAATCGAACGACCGCGAGATCATCCCGATGTCGCTCCTGCGATCATCCCGATGTCGCGCTTGCGATCACCAGACGCGAACGCGACGGAGGAGATTTTTCTCTGCGTCGTCGCGAACGAAGCAAGCCAAACTATCGTACGGCGCAGGAAGAGATGGAATGCCTTCCGCCTTCCCCGAGGCTTCGGCGCGACAAGTCGACACGCCCGCCGCGAGGCGCAGCCTACTTTGCATGGGGTTGTTTTCGATGTTTTGGCAACACCCCTTCGCCGGACAACGCTCTTGTGCTCGCAATGCAGGCAATGTTGCGCATTGCTGCGATCGCAGGCACGCAAGCGCGCTGCGTCCGTGCGGATTCCGGTGAAGAAAAGCTTAAGCGCCGCGCGCTGTTCACAGCATCGCGCATGCATGAGGCGCATGCAAAACGGTGCGATGTCACACCATCGTCAATGTGCAAATCACGCCGTCCGCCACGCTTGCGATTCGCCAAAGCGCGCTCAGCGCCGTTAACGAATTGCAGGACTATCACGGTCGGCACAACTCCTCGTGAAGCGCATGCGTCGCACACTTGGGATTAAGCCACACCGTACATAGGTCGTTACACAAGAAGACCCTCAACAAAGGAAATGTCGATGCAAGTTCGCGCAGCCGATACGCGCGGGAGACTGGTGCCTGCGATTGCAGCCGCCGCTGTGGCGGTGCTGGCGACGGCGGCGCTGCTTCTTCTCGAAATCAACCCGCCTCGCAACGTCGCCGTGGGCGAACCCGGAATGATCACCGAAGCCGCCGCCAACCGCGCCGGCGCCACCGTGTTGCCGACGGATCCGATCACGACCGGCAGCGTGCGCGTGCGTTAACGCGCGCAGGCTGCGATTTTTATCGCTGGTTATATTGCGCTCGCTATTTGCAGACGTCGTCCCGGCGCAGGCCGGGACCCATGACCCCAACTGTCTATGTGGCGCGACGCTGGGGCGACAGCCGTTTCAAACGTTGACGTGCAGTGGTTATGGGTCCCGGCCTTCGCCGGGACGACGGAGTTCCAGCAACGCCTTGAAATCGGCACGTGCGCGTTGCGCTTCAGCGCGTGCGGCTTCCGACGCGTCGCCCAATCCGAAATAGCCGTGGATCAGGCCTTCGCCGGAGTGATAGGCCACCGGCACGCCGGCGGCGGCGAGCGCTTTCGCGTAGGCGCGGCCCTCGTCGCGCAGCGGATCGAACCAGGCGGTGGTGACGACGGCAGGTGCTGCACCCTTGAGGTTCTTCGCGCGCAGCGGCGAGACGCGCCAGTCGGCGCCATCGGCCTCCTCAGCGAGATAATGGCCGGCGAACCATTCCATCACCGCGCGCGACAGGAAGTAGCCTTCGGCGTTCTCGGCGCGTGACGGATATTTCGCGTTCTCGTCGGGGTCGGCGTAATTGCCGACGACATCGGTGGCGGGATAGACCAGCAATTGCGCCGCAAGCTTGATGCCGGCGTCGCGGCAGGCGAGCGCTACGCTTGCTGCGAGATTGCCGCCGGCGGAATCGCCGGCGACGCCGACGCGCGCGGGATCACTGCCGAATTCCTTGATGCGCGCGACCACGTCGCGGACCGACGCGAAGGCATCCTCGAACGCGCCGGGAAAGCGCGTTTCCGGCGGGCGGCGATAGTCGACCGAGATCACCACCGCGCCGGTCTCGATCACGAGGTTGCGGGCCTGGCGATCGTGAGTCTCGAGATCGCCGGCGACCCAGCCGCCGCCGTGGAAGAAGATCACGGTCGGCGCCTTGCTGCTGCCGTTGCGATAGAGGCGCGCCGCAAGGTTGCCGGCCGCGCCCTGCACCTCGATATTCTTGGCGACGTCGACCGGCGGCGGCGGCACCGCAGCGCGGGCGTCGGCGAGCGCGCGCAATGAATCGCGCGCGCTTGTTGGCGTCATGGTCGCGGGATCGCGCAGCGGCAGCAGCGGGATGATAGTCTCGACGACGGGATCGAGCGGGAGGGGCATGATGAGGTGCTTTCTCGGGAGCAGTTGCCGCATTGGACAACATGCTCCCGGAAAGCACAACATTCATGCGACGTGCTGCTGCGGCAGCTCCGGCTCTGGCGCGGCAGCCTCATTCTGCGTGGCGGAATCAGCCGCCTCGGCCTGCGGCGCGGGCGCGGCCGCCGCAAGTTCTTTGGCGAGCGCGGTGGCGCCGACATAGTCGGTCTTGCCGGTGCCGAGCAGCGGCACCTTGTCGACGATCCTGATATCGGCGGGCACCGCGAGCTCGGAAGCGCCCGCGCTCTTGGCCTGGCGCTGCATGGCGGCGCGATCGGCGTCCTTTTGCGTGGTCAGCAGCACGATGCGTTCGCCCTTGCGCGCGTCGGGGATCGAGACCGCAACCGACATCGCCTGCGGCCACAGCGCATTCGCCATGGTCTCGACCGCCGACAGCGAGACCATCTCGCCCGCGATCTTGGCGAAGCGCTTGGCGCGGCCCTTGATGGTGATGAAGCCCTGGGCGTCGACCGCGACGATATCGCCGGTGTCGTGCCAGCCCTCGGGCAACGGCTCGAGCACGCCAGGATTTTCCGCGCGGAGGTAGCCGAGCATCACGTTCGGGCCCTTCACCGAGAGCCGTCCGCCCTCCTCGATGCCGGGGACCGGATCGAGGCGGTACTCCATCAGCGGCGAGATGCGCCCGACGGTGCCCTGGCGATTGAACATCGGGGTGTTCATCGCCAGCACCGGCGCGGTCTCGGTGACGCCGTAGCCCTCGAGGATGCGCACACCGTAGCGCTCCATGTAGATCTGCCTTGTGCGCTCCTTCACGGCTTCAGCGCCGGCGATCACGAGCCGCAGCGTGCGGAAGTCATAAGCATGCGCCGAGCGGGCGTAGCCGGTGAGGAAGGTGTCGGTGCCGAACAGGATGGTGGCGCCGGTCTGGTAGATCAGCTCGGGCACGATCCGGTAATGCAGCGGCGACGGATACATGAAGATCGGGATGCCGCCGAGCAGCGGCATCATCATCCCGCCGGTGAGGCCGAAGGAATGGAACACCGGCAGCACGTTGAACACCTTGTCGCGCGCATTGGCATCGACCCGCGCCAGCGCCTGTGCCGCATTGGCGAGGATGTTGCGATGGGACAGCACGACGCCCTTCGGCGTGCCCTCCGAGCCCGAGGTGAACAGCACCACCGCGGGATCATTGGCCTTGCGCGCGACACGCGGCGCGAGACCGGCGCGGAAGCCCGCGATCTTGTCGGCGAGGCCGATGCTCTCGCGCACGTCCTCGAGATAGACCACGCGGGCCTGATCTGCGATCGCGGCGATCAGCCTGTCGAGCTTGCCCTTCTCGATGAACGCCTTCGAGGTCAGCACGGTCCTTACCTGCGCGGCCTTCATCGCGACCAGCACGTTGACCGGGCCGGCGGAGAAGTTGAGCATCGCCGGCACGCGGCCGATGGTCTGCAGCGCCATGAACACGACGGCGACGCCGGCGGAATTCGGCAGCAGCACGCCGACATTCTCAGCCACCGTCGTTCCCCGCTCGAGCTTGCGGCTCAACACCTGCGCGCCGAGGACCAGCTTGCGGTAGGTCAATTTGGTGCCGAGCGCGTCCTCGATGATCGGTTGTCCGGTGTCGCGATCGCGGCAGGCGTGTCCGAGGCCCTCGAACAGCGTCTGGTCGAGCATCGCGTTCTTGACCATGGCGTCGATCATGACGTCCTGAAGTGCTGCGCCGGCGGCGTTGCGGCGCGCCTTGCCCTTGAGCGTCTCGTCGACCGGCAGCTTGACCGGCGGCAGGATCGAGATCGTCACCTTGGGGAACCAGACGCGCTTGATCTCGCCGTTCCTGAGATAGGAAAGATGCGAGCGCTGCGCGCCCTCGATGCGGACCGGGACCACGACGGCATCGGCCTTGTCGGCGATCATCGCGGTGCCGTCATAGACTTTCATCAGCGAACCCGACACCGTGAGGCGCCCTTCGGGGAAGATCACGACCGGCTCGCCGGCGGCGACCAGCTTGATCAGGTCGCGCGCGGCCAGCGGCTTGGTCGGATCCATCGTGTAGTGCTTGATCATTCCTAGGAACGGCTTGGCCCACCACGCTTTCGCGATGCCCGTGTCGACCGCGAAGCTGGCGTCGATCGGCAGCATGGCGTGCAGCAGCGGGCCGTCGACCAGGCTGACATGGTTTGGCGCGATCAGCATGCGGGTGCCGGCAGGCGGCAAATTCTCCATGCCGCGCACCTCGAGGCGAAACAGCGCCCGGAACAGCAGCGCGCCGAAATCGCGCACGCCTTCCTTGCCCCACTTCGTCAACACGAACCAGACCGTGCCGAAGCTCGCCACCGCCAGGCCGAAGAAGATCCAGGCGATCGCAAGGCCGGCGGATTGCAGCGCGGCGACGAACAGCGCGCCGGCGACCATGAAGCCCGCCTGCAGGATGTTGCCGGCGGCGATGATGCGGGCGCGCTCGGACGGCTGGGTCCAGGCCTGCACGGCGGCAAACGACGGCACCACGAACAGGCCGCCGCCGAACGCAAACAGGAAGAAGTCGACGAGCATGCGGACACCACCGAACGACGTCGCGAATTGAGCCGCCGTGACGTCGGTGCCGAGCGCGGTGTGGCCGATCGCCCAGGCGAGGTCGAGGCCGACGAGGCCCATCACGATGGAGCCGATCGGCACCAGCGCGAGGTTCGGCCTGACATGGCTGAGCTGGGCGGCAAACAGCGAGCCGGCCGCGATGCCGATCGCGAACACCGCGAGGCACAGCGTGACCACGCCCTCGGTGCCGCCGACGCCCTCCTTGATCAGCGCGGGCAAGAGCGACAGCACGATCGCGCCGACCATCCAGAACCACGACACGATCACCATGCCGTCCCACAGCCGCGGCTCGGCATAGAGCGACTTCAACAGGCGCACGGTCGAGGTCCAGGGATTGGCGGTGATGCGCAGATCCGGCGCCGAGGGCTGCGTCACCGGAATCCGCGAGGCGAAGCCCCAGGACAATACCGAGAGACCGACCACGGCGGTGCAGATCCAGCCCATATGGGTCGCGCCCGCGACGAACAGGCCGCCGGCAATGGTGCCGATCAGGATCGCCATGAAGGTCGCGCCCTCGACCAGCGCGTTGCCGGTGGCAAGCTCGGGCACCGAGAGCTGATCCGGCAGCATGGCGTATTTCACCGGCCCGAACAGCGCGGCGACGACGCCGAACAGCAGCAGCGCCACAAACAGCAGGGGGATCGAATGCATGAAGAAGCCGGCGGCGGCGAAAGCGGCGGCGAAGATCTCGAAGAATTTCAGGCGGCGCGCCACGACCGATTTGACGTAGCGGTCGGCAAGCTCGCCACCGAGCGCCGACAGCACGAAGAACGGGAAGATGAAGACGGCACCGGCGACCGTGACCAGCATCGGGCCCTGCCCCGTGGTCGCGCCATAGAGCAGCATGATGACCAGCGCGTTCTTCAGCACGTTGTCGTTCAGCGCCGAGCAGAACTGGGCCCAGAACAGCGGTGCGAAGCGGCGGGACGTCATCAATTCCTTGATCATGACCGTTTCCTTGAGTTCGGGCGCGCGGCCTCGTCGAAGCTGCAATCCAGAGTGCGGGGGATCAGCTGGGAATTGAACGAGATGCCGCAGCCTTTAGTCTTTTTTGTCACGCATGGGTTCGAACCGGCACGCATCGCCCGCGCCGGGGCGCGGCGACCATGCCCGGCGAAGATGTACGAGACCTTGCCGCGGCCTGTGGTTGGGCATGGCGAGGATGCACGAATACCGGGCATGGTGAGTGCTTTGTTGCGGATTCGCGGACAATTGCGGCTCGCGTGGCCAGCCTGGGCTCACGTCAGCTCGCTCAAGCCTGTGAAGGGCGAGAGAGGACCGTTGCGGCGGCCGGCGCGCCGCTGCTCCAGGACGCCAGCGACGTCGCACGCACGCGCGATGCGCTCGACCGGTGCAGTCGCGAGGTGGACGATGACGCGGCCAAGGCCCTTCACGAACTCAAGGGCGTCGTCAACGAAGGTGGTGGTCAGTTCAACTGCGAGGGTCTGCATGGACGTGGCCTCCTATATTAGGATTGAGCAATGCTCAAGATATAGCTCAGTAATGAGCAATGCTCAAGATTTATTTGAGGGAGGCCAAGAAAAATTTTTCACTGGCGCAGCCGATCTCCATCGCGCGGCGGCTCATCTGCGCTTAAGCCATTATTATCGTTATATTTTTCAATGGGCGCGCGAGGTCGCCCTCGTGAGTCCTCTCACGCGCGGGTGCGCGCAATCGTGCCGGCGACGATCTGCATGGCGACGCCGAGCACCCACCCCGCCATGATCGCCGCGGTCCAGGCGATATCGGGCTCGCTGCGCAACACGATCACACCGACCGAGAAGAACGCGACCAATGTCGCGAGGAAGGTGCCGACGGCGCTGAGGAATTCCGCGGCATCGATGCGGCGCGTCGAGCCGCCAGTCTTGGGAAAGGCCAGCTGCGGCGTGTCGATGCCGAGATAGAAACCGACCGCACCAAGCAGCATCATGACGAGCAAAAAGGCCTGCGAGGTCAGCGCCGAGATGCTCGAGCCGACATGGATGGCGACGAACAGGCCGCTGGCGGCGCCCGCCATGGCAAGGCCGAAGCGCTCCAGGATATGGGCACATTGTCTGACGCGGACCTGCATCGCCGAGCCCTCATCGATCGCCCCCTTACGGCAGGTTAGGCCGATTGGTCACATCGCGAAAGAGCCGCCCTCTCACATGCCCGCGACCCGTTGACGCTTCGCAATCACGGAGCTGGCGGCAGCAGCTTACCGCGCCCCGAACGTCGTGGTGCCGAACAGCGCCTTCTGCGTCGAGGGTTGCGAGCGCCAATATTGCGGCGGTGCGCTCACTTGGCCGCCAAGTTCGGCGGCGGCGTGCCAGCCCCAGCGCGGGTCGTAGAGCATGCCGCGGGCGAGCGCGACCATGTCGGCCTTGCCGGACGAGACGATCTCGTCAGCCTGCTTCGCCTCGGTGATCAGGCCGACGGCCATCGTGGTGACGCCGGTCGCTTCTTTCACCGCCTGCGCCGCCGGCACCTGGTAGCCCGGGCCTAGCGGGATCTTCTGCAACGGCGACACGCCGCCGGAGGAGACGTCCATCCAGTCGACGCCGCGCTTCTTCAACTCCTTGGCAAACGCGATGGTTTGCGCGAGGTCCCAGGCACCCTCGACCCAATCGGTCGCCGAGACCCGCATGCCGATCGGCTTGTGGTCCGGAAATACGGCGCGCACCGCGTCGAACACTTCCAGCGGAAAGCGCATGCGGTTCTCCAGCGAGCCGCCATACTGGTCGGTGCGCTTGTTGGCGATCGGCGAGAGGAACTGATGCAGCAGATAGCCGTGCGCGCCGTGCAGCTCGAGCGCGTCGATGCCGAGCCGCTCGGCGCGCTTCGCGGCGGACACGAATGCCTCGCGGATACGCTTCAGCCCGGCATCGTCAAGCGCTACCGGCGCGGCCTCGCCATCCTTGTGCGGCACCGCCGATGGCCCGACCGTCTGCCAGCCGCCTTGCGCGATCGGAATCAACTGCCCGCCGTCCCAGGGGCGATTGCTCGACGCCTTGCGCCCGGCATGGGCCAGTTGCATCGCGACCGCAGCCTTCGAATGCTTGCGCACCGACGCCAGGATCGGCTTCAGCGCGTCCTCGTTGGCATCGTTGTAGAGCCCGAGGCAGCCCGGCGTGATCCGCCCAATGTCCTCGACATGGGTGGCCTCGATGCAGAACATCGCGGCACCCGACAGCGCCAGCATGTTGATGTGGGTGAAGTGCCAATCGGTGGCGGAGCCGTCGTCAGCCGAATACTGGCACATCGGCGAGACCATGATGCGGTTGGAGAGTTTGACACCGCGCAGCTCGATCGGGGAAAACAGTGTGCTCATGCGGGGAGGATCCGGACCGGAGGAAAAGGGCGCCCCCAAGATAGAGGCGGCGACCACAATCACCAACCGCCCGCACTGTCGAACGGCCCGGGCGCAGATCAGCAATGCGCCAACGGCGCCCCCGCCGAGCGAGGACCGCGCATGATCTCACTCCACGAGCGTGAACTGCAGCAACAGATTGCGCTGGATCAGGGAAAAATTGTCGTCGGAGATCATGGTCAGCACGGTCTCGCCCTCTGCGGTCACATGGGCGTCGATGCCTTCCATGTTGTCGATCTCGTTGCCGAGATCAGCATTGAAGATTGCAGGACCGTCGACCACAGCACCGGGCGCGATCCCGGACAGCACGATGCGACGGATGCGGATGCCTATGCCGCTGAGCAGGGAGAACTTCCGCTCCAGGATCAACAGATCGCCAGACGGCAGCAGCACCGCATCGCTGATGTCGAACTTTTCGGTGCGGCGGACGCTGAACTGGCCGGGGGTCTGGCCACCGACCAGGAAGGCGATGAGATTGCCGCTTGCGTCGAGCCCACGTTCGGATAGCGCGATCAGCGTGCCCGCGAGCGGCTGGCCTTTGGGCACGAACACCAGCGCCTCGAGCCCCTTGTTGTTGGGAAGCTTGCGCACCGCCGGAGGCATCGGCACCACCTCGCCCGGCGCGCGGGTGAATCCGTCAGCGAAATCATAGCGCAACACCCGATTGGCGCCCTCGAGCCCGACATAGGCCGTGGAGCCATCGAGCGCGAGCGATTCCGAATCGTACCAGCCGCGCGTGGTGATCGGCTTGCCGTCGGGCCCGAGCAGTGGCGCCGCCTCGACGTCGTCGAGCCCGGCCATCTCGCGGCCACGATAGACGACGCGGCCGGTGAACCAGCTTCCCTTGTCGCTGATCGCGATGAAGCGCTCGCCCCTGGAATTGAGCCGCAATGCCGACAATCCGCCGAACCCGGAGAACGGTGAGGTCAGAACGAGCCCGCTGCGATATTCCAGCGAACCGAACCGCACGCGCGACCGGTCGCGGATATCGAACGACGGCAACGGCCGCGCCTTGACCTCGATCGAAACCGGCTCGCTGACATAATAAGGGCTGGGCTTCGCCGCCTGCCTGCGCGGCTGATCGGCCGCGCCCTGCGCCTGCGCGAGGCGCGGCAACGCGGCGGCCGACAACGCCGCCGCCGCGTCCCGGAGGAAGCGACGGCGGCTAGGAGATGAGCGCATATCTCACGAGTGGAGGCGCCGCCGGGGACCCGGCGCTGGCGCGGAGCCATTGGTCTCGCTGAACAGCTCGGCGAGCTTCTCGGTGATGGCTCCGCCGAGCTCCTCGGCATCGACGATGGTGACGGCGCGGCGATAATAGCGCGTGACGTCATGGCCGATGCCGATCGCGATCAGCTCGACCGGCGAGCGGGTCTCGATCTCGTCGATGATGTGGCGCAGGTGCCGCTCGAGATAGTTGCCGGGATTGACCGACAGCGTGGAATCGTCGACCGGCGCACCGTCGGAGATCATCATCAGGATGCGGCGCTGCTCGGGACGCGCCAGCAGGCGCTTGTGCGCCCAGTCGAGCGCCTCGCCGTCGATGTTCTCCTTCAGCAGGCCCTCGCGCATCATCAGGCCCAGATTCTTGCGCGCACGCCGCCACGGCGCGTCCGCCGACTTGTAGATGATGTGACGGAGATCGTTGAGGCGGCCCGGATTGGCCGGCTTGCCGGCGGCAAGCC
>Ga0153933_1000568_pt1 | contig 12755 bp, 15 predicted proteins | sample TSNJ017MetaG_FD_102275 | JGI IMG/M metagenome (GOLD analysis project Ga0153933, IMG submission 102275) | Attine ant fungus gardens microbial communities from New Jersey, USA - TSNJ017 MetaG | ecosystem: Host-associated > Fungi > Mycelium > Unclassified | place: USA: New Jersey, Wharton State...
CGTGAACCAGTACCTTCAGGCGGTTGGCTCGCCGGTTGGAGAACAGGTAGGCATGGTAGGGATGCGCAGCGCCGAACACCTTGACCACCCGCGCCAAAGCCGTGTCGAAACCGGCACGCATGTCCAGCGGGTCGACTGCCAGCCATACTTCATCAATGCGGATCACGCGAGCCACTCTCGCAGCCAGGCGGCGCATTGCGCTGCCTCTGATGTCGGCCAGCTAACCGTGATCGACTGACCTCCACGGCGAACCTCAATGCGGATCTCGGACGAGTGCGTATCCGGTGTTCCCAATGGTACTGGCACAAAGGCTGGCAGCGACGGTGGCGTGGCAGGTAGGCGGCCCAACGGCCTCCTGGGAAGTCGACCTTCTGCCTGATCGATCCAGCGCCGAAGCAGATTCGCATTGAGCCTGTGTTCCAGCGCAACTGCCGCAACCGATACGCCGATTCCCTGGCAGGCCGCTACCACCTGGGCCTTGAACTCCTCGCTATAGCGTTGCCGACGACGACGCTCTGGGAGTGATTCCGATTCTATAGTGTTCACGTGTCCGCTTATTCGTGTGGCCGAACCCGGAAGTTCGGACATCTCACGTCAAATCACCGACCCAACCTCGGCGTGAACTTCCCAAGTCGACCCGTTTCGGTCTCTCAGGTTTATCCAGAGCAGTCATTCACCATGGGTGAATTTGCCGGAATCGATGGCTTTCACCACCTGCAGACATGGATTCCATGGACCCCGCAGTTCCGGGACACCCTTGATGGCGGCGAAACCAATCCGTTCGAAATATGCACGGGTTTGAGCATAGTGAGGGTTTGGACTCGCGGATGCGATGGTCTTAACCTGAAGGAGTTGGGCACCTTGCGTGATGGGCCAGCGTTCAGCATGAAAAAGGAGCAAGGCTCCGAGCACCTCTCACTCCTCACGTCACATTCTTTCGAGAATATTTCCCGAGCTAGACGACATGAGCCGGTTTTCCAGCTAGATCTTTGCTCAGCTTGGGTGCAGATCCCTTACATTTGTCCCTGCGGTAGTTTGCCTACATCAATTTCAGCAAATCCTCACACCATTCTAGGTACAGGAATTGAAGCCATCGGCCGTATACACATATGGGTAGCATTGCGAGGCAGCCTCAGTCGGCGTGGTCGCAAACACAACACTTCCACATCACCTTTGTTTTTTGGAGTACTACAGATGCGTTTAAGTATCGGGAAAAAGCTTGCGATGGTCGTCGCAACCGCCGTATTGATCACGATCGCGCTGAGTATATTTCTCCTGCTGAAGCTGAATCAGGCAACCGCTGGACTCACGTCCATGTATCAGGAGGATTTCCGTAATGTTTCAACTATCGGACAGATCGACGGATTGCTGACGCGCTCTGACATTAATATCCTTCGCATGATCGCGATTGGCGACCCCGCCTCAATTGCCACCTGGAAACAGGAAAACAATGAACGCTTCACGAAAGTCGACAAGCTGATTGATGAAATTGCTTCGCGCGGCGACCAGACGCAGACCACCGACATCAAGAGCCTTCAGGATGCCTACGGCAAGATGCAGGCCGGCATGAAGCACCAGATAGAACGTATCGAGGCTGGCGATGTCAAGGGTGCGGCAGAGGTGAATCGCCTTGAAGTAAAGGACAACGCCAACCAGGTATTTGGCGTTCTTGCGAAGCTGAAAGACCAGACACAACAGGCCGCACAGGCTCGCTTCGAAGAACAGGAGGCCAGTGCGGGGGCTACGCGTCTCACATCAATCGCTGTTGTTGTCATTACTTCGATCCTGTCCACCGCGCTGGGTGTGCTGTTTACCCGTTCCCTGCTCAGACAGCTAGGCGGCGAACCGGAATATGCCGCATCAGTTGCGAGCGAAGTCGCCAGAGGCAATCTTTCCGTCACAGTCGACGTCGCGACGAACGATAGGTCAAGTTTGCTCCATGCACTTGCCGCTATGCGAGACCAGCTCGTCAGTATCGTGACCGGGATCAAGTCGTCCTGTGAGACGATCGGAAGCGCTTCAACCGAAATTGCCAGCGGCATTACCGATCTTTCCGCCCGCACCGAAGAACAGGCGAGTTCGCTTGAAGAAACCGCAGCCAGCATGACGCAACTGACCGAAACGGTGAAGCAGAATGCTGACAATGCCCGGCAAGCGAACGCACTGGCGAGCAGCGCGACCGATATTGCAGACGCGGGTAACGACGCTGTTCAGGGTATGGTGGGAACGATCGGGCGGATAAGCGGTAGTTCGAGCAAGATATCCGAAATCACTGGTGTTATTGAGGGCATCGCGTTTCAGACAAACATTCTCGCGCTGAACGCAGCGGTCGAGGCCGCCCGTGCGGGTGAACAGGGGCGAGGCTTTGCTGTGGTCGCCAGTGAGGTTCGCAGCTTGGCGCAGCGTTCCGCTGCGGCTGCCAAGGAAATCAAGGAATTGATCAGCTCGTCTGTGACCATGATTCAGGACGGCGCGAAGCAGGCAACCGAAGTCAGCGCTACCATGGGGCAGGTCAAGCAGGCCATCAAGCAGGTGTCCGATATTGTTGGCGAAATCGCGGCAGCGTCCGAAGAGCAAAGCCGTGGCATCGAGCAGGTGAATCAGGCGGTTGGCCAGATGGACGAGGTGACGCAACAGAATGCAGCGCTGGTCGAGCAGGCAGCAGCAGCGGCACAGTCACTTAAAGAACAGGCAAGTAAGCTGACGGACGCCATTGCCGTGTTCAGACTCGCCGACACGGGGCAAACGACGGCCCGGTCGGCGATTTCGCAAAACAGAGCTCGCCTGCCTGTTTCGAGAACCCCAGCTACCCATCGCACGCCGCCCGCAAAGCTGAGGGCAGCGTCGCTAGTCGTTGCCGATAGACTTCCACCTCCTGTCACTGCGCAGACAGGGAAAGCGGAGTGGGAAACGTTCTGATCGCAAAGGCATTATGTTCAGGTTCTTCAAAATGCGAAGCGACGACGCCGAAAGTGAGGCGCGACCGGACTCGCCGATGAGATCGGCATCACTCTTCACTGCGAATTCTGAAAACGTTGATGACGACGTCCTTCTCGACTCACTGGTGTCCCTATCGAAGATAAACGGCATGAGTGTCGTTCAACACGGCGCACGCCTTGCCGTCATGGGTGAACTGCTGGTAGCGGTTTTGGCGAACCTGCCGGCCTCCATGCGGGTGGATATTGTCGAATCATTTCGCGAACGGATTGAAGAAGTGATGTGCTTGGGTGACGACAGAAGTTTGCCGCAACAATACCACTCCGCTCTCCTGACCGAGGTCAACCGTTACCTGAACGCCCTTCGTTAGGGGTCCGTTTAGAAAAGGGAAATAATGTACGTTAAGCGAGGGATGCCGGTCTGGCTTAGGCCTCGAGTTATCTTGCGGCGAAGGCATCATTCATCTGGCGTGCACGCTTGACCTCAGCAATCACCTTTATCCTGACCGATTGTTGACGATCTGGGAAGCGACGCCGAATGGCTGAATGTGGCCGAGCCTGTGTGGAAACTCAGTTTTGGCTCTGAGGGCGAGGTTGCCGGTCGGTCGATAAAGCTAGATGCGTTTCGCTTGCGCTAATCAAACATCCGCGGGCGCAAGAAGCCCCTTGAGGCTTCAGCTTGCAGTCATCCTCATCGCCTTCATCATCCCGGCAACCCCAAGTATATTCGTGACGCGCTTCAGGTTGTAGGCCAATACATGAAGACTCATTTCCGTGCTCACGTGTCCCAGCGTCCGGGTCAGGAAGTGGGTGGCCCCCATCCAATGCTTCAGCGTGCCGAAGACGTGTTCGACAGTGCTTCTTCGGATGGTCATTGCATCAGGCTTCCGGTCGAGTCGACGCTGCATAACTTCCAGTACATGTTCGTGCTCCCATCGTCGGATGCGGCGATAGTCGCTGGGCGAACATCGCTCCTTGAGATGGCAACGCGGGCATGCGCTGGGCCAGTACACGCGCAGATTCATGTCTTTCTCGACGGTCTCGAATCGAAGAATTGCGCGCTCACCGGCGGGACATCGATACTCATCGCTTCTTGCAACGTAGATGAAGTCGCGTTTGGTGAAGAGCCCTTTCTTCCTTGACGCTGAGGTGAGCGGTTTCGGGACATACGCCGTGATCCCTGCCAGTTCGCACGCGCGGATGTCCGGACCACTGAAGTAGCCCCGGTCAGCCAGCACCTTCAGCTTTGGCTTGCCCATCGCGTTCTTTGCCGACAGCGCCATCTTGCTGAGTTGACCATGATCGCCTCCGATATTCGTCACCTCGTGTTCGACAATAAGATGATGCTTCGTATCAACTGCTGTCTGAACGTTGTAGCCGACCGTTCCAGTTCTCTTGCCACCGCTGGTCATGGAGCGGGAATCCGGGTCAGTGAGCGATAGCTGTCCGTCCGGTTCATCCTTCAACTGCTGTTTGATCTGCTCGAGCTCACGCATCCGCTGGCGCAATATCGCGATCTTCTCGTATAGGCGCACGGTCTTCACGTCGAAACCCGTTGGGCTAGTACGGTCTGCAGTCTCAATCATGTCGAGATATCGCTGAACGCTTTCCTCAATCTGTTGCTGACGCTTGTCGATCTTGCCGGCCGTATAGTTTCTGTCGCGGCTGTTCACCGCCTTGAACTTGCTGCCGTCGATGGCCACCATGTCGCTGGATAACAGCTTCAGTCCGCGACATAGTTCGACGAAACGACGGCATACGTTGCGGATGGCCGGTCCGTTGTCGCGGCGAAAGTCGGCGATCGTCTTGAAGTCCGGTGCCAGACGCCCCGTCAGCCACATCATCTCGACATTGCGCTGGCATTCGCGCTCAAGACGCCGGCTTGAGGGTACCCGGTTCAGATACCCGTAGATATAGATCTTGAGCATCACGCCAGGGTGGTAGGACGGGCGGCCGGTGATTGCGGGCGTGGTGCCGTTGAAGCCAAGCGTCGTGAGGTCCAGTTCGTCTACGAACACGTCGACGATTCTGACCGGGTTGTCCTGGCCGATGTAGTCATCGACGCATTCGGGAAGTAGTACGACCTGCTTGCGGTCATCGCCTTCAACGAATCGCTTCATGAGTCACCCGGTCTCAATGAGTTGATTCAGTTTAGGCGATGAGTGCGTTTTCACACAGGCTCGGCCGGCTGTTGACAAGTGCATATCGCATAAATCAAGGCGGGACGGCCTACCACCGGATCGGCTCGCGAGGGCGCCGCTCAAATGGTTGGGGCAAACTGCCGGCGGTATTTCACAAAGCCACGCTTGAGGTCGGCACGGAACCCGACATGTTCGAAGAATGTATGGGCCTCGGCGCGGGAGGCCGAACTAAGCAACATCATCTTCGAACAATTCCGCGATAAGCAGTACTGCTCGACCTCACGTAGCAGAGCCTGTCCGATTCCATTTCCGCGGCATCGATGATCGACGACCAGATTTTCGATCACGGCGAAAGGTTGGCCGGCGTACATCACGTCTGCGCAAAGAGAGACCAGTACGGTAGCGCGGACGTCGCCATCAATCTCGCAGACGAACACCCGAGTGCGTGGGTCTTCCGCAATCATTTGAATCTGCGCTTCGGTGACATTCACGTTCACATCGTCCACCAACTGGCAATACAACGACTGGAGGGCCGCAGCGTCTGTGCGGTCTGCTACGCGAACGACCGGAAGGCAACTCATGATGTACCGTGAACGTTTCGGAAATAAACGTCGATTTTAGATCACTAGAGCCGCCGACTGGTGGTGTTGCCCCGGTCAGCTGACTGTTGACGATCAGCGAGCGACCCCAACCGGCGGCTTCTGGCCGATGCCTGTCGAATGCAATCGGCATACGCCGCCGGAAACTCACGGGCCGGCGATCGACAGCGCGCGACCCACAAGAGACGGTCGCGTCTTCCCGAAGCGGCCGTTCGCGAACGAACAACGACACGGTGGGCAGCCGTGACGGCGGGTTTCCTCAACGCTTGGGAGGAGAAAATATGTTGACGAGATTTCCGTCAGGGTCGCGTAGCAAGAGCGAGCGATTGCCCCACGGCATCAACGTCGTCGGCATCACGATGTTTGTCCCGGACGCATTCATCCGTTCGAACACCGCGTCAACATCCTCAACTTCGAACTCCAGGATCGCCGATTGATTTGCAGCCGCAGTGGCAGCACCGACATTGAAAAGCTCGATAAGATGCTCAGACGAAATCGCAAGCGTCGCTCCTTCGAACCGCATTTCGGCAAATCCATCGGCCGGCCGTACAGCCTCGATACCGGAAAGCCTTTGATAAAACTCCACCAGCCCATCGATATCCCGGGTAACAACACGAACCGATGCGAACTTCATTTTGAACTCCTCGCCAAGATAGGAAGCTCAGTCTATTGGTCGATACTGTCAGATTCTGGCAGTATCGTGCGGCTGGCGACGTGATTGAGCCTACGCCACTCACGAAGCAGTGTTGACCGCCTTTTGGGGTAGCGCTCCTCCAACTGCTCGACGTTCGAGATCCGGTCCGAACGGAAATTCCGAAAATCAGCTCGAAGCTCGCACCAACACATCAGGACCCGCGCCTGGTCGAAATACACCAAGGCAAAGGGCCAAACGACACGCTGCGAGTGAATACCACCGGCGTCCACGTATGTAATATGGAGCTTCTGCTCTTCTCGGACAGCGGCACGCAGAAGGTCAGGCGAGACTTTATGGGCAGGTCTCTTCAACGGCGCGCCGACTAGCAGCGAAGACTCCTCCAGTTCGCGACGCAGTTCGGTGGGCAGTATGGCGGCTATCTTCGCGAGCGTGCTCAGCGCACCGGACGACAGCGTCTTGTCGCAGCGATCGGCCACCCAGCGCATGCCAAGAACCAGGGCGTCGAGTTCCTCTGAGCGAAACATCATGGGCGGCAGCATGAAACCCGGTTTCATAACGTAACCAACGCCCGGTTCCCCCTCGATCATTGCGCCTTGCGCCTGCAAACTGGCGATGTCCCGGTATAGCGTGCGGATGCTCACGCCGAGCTCCTCGGCCAGGGCTTGGCCACGCACAGGACGTCGATAACGACGTAACACTTGCAGGAGCTGAAGGAGACGTTCGGAGCGGGACATACGTGAATCCTGATATCGACACTGAAGCAAATCGACGACGCTATCGGTTACTTCTAGTTGAATGCAATAGGTCCGCGTCAAACATTGTGGATTTTTCTCATCCTCTCTCATCCGGTAGTCCCCCCGAGAATTAACGGGTGTTCAAGGTAGAATTTTCTAGCAGCAGGATCTACAGGAAATTTTGCATGAAGACGTCCCGATTCACGGAAAGCCAGATCATCGCGATCTTGAAGCAGGCCGAAGCAGGAACACCGGTGCCGGAGTTGTGTCGCGAGCATGGGATGAGCAGCGCGAGCTTCTACAAGTGGCGCTCGAAGTATGGCGGCATGGACGCGGCGCTGATGAGCCGGATGAAGGAGCTTGAGGCGGAGAACGCGAGACTCAAGAAGATGTACGCAGAAGAGCGCCTCAAGGCCGAGGTAGTGCGTGAGGCGCTTGAAAAAAAGTGGTGAGGCCATCTCGTCGCCGCGAGATGGCCATCCGTGCAGTCAATGAGCGCGCGATGAGCGTACGGGCCGCCTGCGAGGCGTTTGGCGTGAGCGAGACGTGCTACCGCTACCAGGCCAAACGTTGCGCAGAAAACGAAGTGATCGCAGAGTGGCTTGTGCGGCTTACGCACAACCAGCGCAACTGGGGCTTTGGCCTGTGCTTCCTGTACCTGCGCAACGTCAAGGGCTTTGCCTGGAATCACAAACGTGTCTATCGGATCTATCGCGAGCTGGAACTGAATCTGCGGATCAAGCCACGCAAGCGGCTGGTGCGTGAGCAGCCGGAACCACTGGCTGTGCCGCAAGCACTGAACGAGTGCTGGTCGATGGATTTCATGCACGATCAGCTTGCTGATGGTCGCAGCATCAGGCTGTTCAATGTGATCGACGACTTCAACCGGGAAGGCCTGTGCATCGAGGTGGACTTCTCGTTGCCAGCGCTGCGTGTTATCCGGTCACTGGATCAGGTGATCGAATGGCGCGGCAAGCCGCTGAAGATCCGTTGCGACAATGGGCCGGAATATGTCAGCGAGGCACTCAGGGACTGGGCCATCCGACGCGGCATCGTTCTGCAGTTTATCCAGCCGGGCAAGCCGCAACAGAACGCCTACATCGAGCGTTATAACAAAACGGTTCGATACGACTGGCTCGCCCATTATCTCTTCGAGACGGTATCTGAAGTTCAGGAGTATGCGACGAAGTGGCTCTGGTCATACAATCACGAACGGCCGAACACAGCCATTGGCGGTGTGCCGCCAAAACAGAAGTTGCCCATCGCGGCCTAACCTCTACTTCTGACCACCGTTAAAAACGGGGGGACTACCATCCCAGCGCCAAGTTAGAAATAACTGAACGTCGAATTCAGGAAATTCAACTTTTCATATTCTATCCCTGGAACGAAGATCGGAAGTCTAGGGTTCCGGAGATAGAGAATGACTGATGTAAGGGAAAGCGTCGATGGCGACGAAGATGGACAATTAGCGCAAATCGATGCGGAGGCAAAACGGTGGGTCGCTGCGCTGACATTCACCGGATTATTGATGACCATTCTGTTCATCGCCGGTCTGTATGTCGCGATGACTGCACATGCCGTGAATCAGGGATGTTTCCAGAGGAAAATGAACGACGAGCACACACTCCTGGAAGCTTCTTTTCAGGCTCCCCCGGAGCAGGATGCGGTCGTGGAAGCAGTGCGTGCCTGTTCGCACTGATCGAGCCAGTCCCGCTTCCCGTTCGAATTTTATCTCCAACTAACTTGCTCGCAACGGATTGTGGCCGCACTGCACCCGACGACGAAGGGCTCAGGTCACCCTGAACGGTCCCCAGCAATCTCGATAACGGACGGTCACCTACCAATCTGCGCGGTTGCCACTAATAGGAAATTTCGAAATTTGAATCCCGCTGAACGATGTGCGCAAGTTGGATAGGATCGCTTTGGAGCAGTTGACGGAGGCAAACAGGTCGCACCTCGATTTCGGACAGTCGTTGACGCGAAAACCAGGAGAACGTCAGGCGCTTGCCTTCCTCGGAACCGCGATGCGTGGTCGTCAAATTTAACAGCGGCGACCCGGGCACCAAGCTCGCGGTAAAGTAAAGACCGATCTCATGATTTTCTTGCCCTTTATGGGAAAAGAAATTCTCGACGACGCAGAGCATCTTATTGATCTGAATCGAGGCTCCGACCTCTCCTCGAGCATCTCACGGATGGCCGTTTTTGCAGCATCCTCACCGGGTTCCACCCGTCCACCGGGGAGACTCCAGAAATCGTCGCCGTCGACCCGGTGCTGTAGCACGTATGCCCCCTGAAAGATAACAGCGGCAGCCCTCAGATTGAAGCGATGAGTTCCGGCGTCAAATGAAATCATGATGTGCATCCTGGAAATCGTTGAGGTCCACCATGACCCGACCCTGCGACCGCCTGCAAACCTGCCAAACGAGCCTGAACCTAGCGCGACGCTCGATCTGTACATAGGGTGGATCAGCCTATGAGGCGCTTTCGAAAGAAGACGACACGCTCGCTTTCTTCGAAACCGAGGGCGCGGTGCAACGCCTGAGCGTGGATGTTGTCGATCTGCTTATCGGACGCGAATTCTGTGCAGGCGTGCGCGGTGCCCCATTGACCAATTGCAGCACACAATGCTCTCGCAATACCGGCCCGGCGCGCACGTTGGATGACGTAAATGCCTTCGAGAAAGAGCACAGGCGATGTCTTGCAGCCGTTGACGTAGTCGTAACGCAGCGCGGCTTCGGCGAAACCAACTGGCGCGTTATCGTGAGAAATGGCAATGAATGTCGCGTAGCGGTGCTGGTCGGAAAGCAGTCGCTGAGTTTCGAGAAGGTGATCGTCGTTGCTCACGTGTTGCCAGAGCATGCGTCGCAACGAACACCACACCCCTATGTCCTCAGGTAAAGCAGGCCGAATCGTAAATGAGACCGGAGACATGTTCGAAGGGAGCATCGATCAGGTTAACCAGACGGTGACGTTAGCGTCGCAAATTGTCGACGATTTAGCTGTGGGTGTCGACCGTCCGTTCATGGCCGTACCTCGCCGGTAAAGGGATGTTTTGGCCTCCGCAAGGCCCCTTCGACTAGTCGTCGTTCAGGCGCGCATACAACTGGAAATTTCCTGGTATGCTACGGACAGTGCGAAACGAGCGAAGCAGCCCCTCGTGTCGATATCGGCATTTCTGCAGCACGCGTTCGTCTCAAGGACCGCTCCTTGAACGCGGACGAATCCAAATGCCGAGAACGACCACTGCGTCACCGCTGAACATGCCGCGCTCGCAACTCCTTTTCCCCAATAGGCGGGCGCAAGGTCGTAAGCGACTTCCGCAGTACGGTTGACATCGGAGACGGTGTGAAACCCTATCGTGCCGATCAGTTCGCCGGTAAAATCATTGATGATCGCCAACCGCCTGATTGAGGACGGCAATTCAGAGTCAAGCGCGTCAAACATCGGCCCTCTTTGTCGGACCACATACGCCTACCATTTGTGCTGAGATCTGGGCGATCCTGCCGACCAGGTCGCTCCCGCTTATTGAACGTAGTCACGTGGCTGAACCGTGAAATCGAGGACCACGCCAGCCCGGAGAACGACAAGCTTTATAAGAGCATCATTCAGCGCCCGTAGCTTGGACATGGTAGCCGAGACCACCGGTCCGGAGACTTCCTGTCCATTGATCTCGAATATGTGGTCCCCTTCTCGCAATCCGACTTCTGCGGCGGGAGATCCGTCTCTGATATAGCTGACGGTCGCAACATCACCGGTCGAGTATGCGATGCCGAAGCCCGCTCTGTTATAAGGCAGGATATAAGGGCTGCTCGAATCGTCAAGTCGCGTAAGCCAGAAACGCCGCCCCCTGTAATCGAACGTCACGGCGTGCGACCTCAGCAGAACGTCGCCCACGTCAGCGGCGAACTCTGAATCTGTATTCAGGCCCCCGTCGGCGTTCGAAAACATTCCAATGGTGCCGGCGAAATTTGTCGACCCGATCGTTATCGAGGGAATCCGGCCTACCTTGATCGCTACGCCGCCGCCCACAGCGGACAGCGCCCCTCCGATGTCATACAGCCGCTTTGGCATAGCCCCAGGATGAGCTATTCCGAACGTCCGGTTAACGAGGATTGCTCCATCGAATCCGGTGTCGATCCAGAAATAATCTACGGCACCGCCCATCTCACCTTCTACGGCCGGGACGGTGTGGTCGAGCGTCATAGGCGACGCGGGCGCATTGCCGACCGCGGCCTGAGCGGGCGTCAACGAGAGACTCACGGTACGCCGGGCAAAATCGAAAGTCGTCGTATAGCGCGCGAGCACTTCGTATCCAATCGATCCGGCAATCTGCGGGACGCCCCCTCCGGAACCCTGGTCGATTATCGAAACATACTGATCCCGCAGATGTGCGCTCCCTATGCGCAGATCCTTTATCCTGGAGAAGCGTGTCGTGACTGCAGAACCGGTCATCCCTGTCTCGTGCGCACCGCCAGATAACTTGAGGCCCGCCGCCGCAGCCGTAGCCGGTGTTATAGAAAGTGCACCGCCCGTGTCGAACAGAAAACTGAACGGACCTTTTCCGTTGATGAAAACGTTGACGAGAGGCAGACCTGCTGCGCCCATCGGCATCGTCGTGATGCCACCTCCGTCGATCCAATAGTCGCTCAACGTTGAATCGGGTTTGCCAGCCTTCGTAGCGATCACGTCCGGGGCAACACCAGTCCGTACCCGAGTGTCGCGTAGATCCCATTTATTGCCGTCGCGATCCACCACGCGCTGTCTGAAGGGAATCATTCGATTGCTGACGCGACGGTAGTCAGCGTATGTCGTTGTCGCCACATCCGGTTCATCCCTGCGTGACCAGCGCAGCGGCAAATGCGTCGCGTGAGAGACCCAGACCGTCGTTACTTTTCCTCCCTGTGGCCGCACTTCCAGCACGTCTGCAGTCTCACCATTTATCCGCTCGGTTCTCAGGAAGTTTATGTTCGCAGGCCAGCATCTGTTCGATATTCCGCCGGTTAGCCAATATGCATCGCTCACGATGCCTTGCCGAAATCCATCAAAATCCGCGTCGCTGACAACGCCGTTCGCATCTCTGACCCATGCGCGAGAGCCCGACACGCCAAACGCGAAATCTGCGGGACCCGCATCGGTAACCTGGATAGTGGCTACCTGCTCGTGCGGATCGGTGGCGATCAAGAATTTCCCGACGAAACCTTTTGAACGGGCAGTGCCTTCAATCAGAAAGGGGCGGCAGTCTGTCTGCTGTTTTGGATAACCGAGGTTATCTCGGTTGCTGACGCTTTGCTCCGTATTCGCAATATCGGGCGCTGGGTCCGCCCTCGCATCGTCAGCCGTCAATGCCATAAACGCCGTCAACGACAATACGATTGAACAAGACGATCTAATAAATAGAAATGACAGGTACCGTCGGCGCAGGGCAGTAACGAGCATGGGCAGGTTGGGCAATATGAGCGCGATGAAAGATAAATTGTACGGTCTGCAAAAATACTGTGAGTGGTAGTTGGCTACCCAAGCGCTTTAGGCAAGTTGTCAATTGTTGAGGGAACCTGTCCGCATTTTTGTGTGCGAGGCGGGTTTGCAAAACGTTATCCACGCGCCAAGGTGAATCGCTCACCAAACAGGATAGCAAACTGGTTCATGGCCGCCTTCCAGTCGAAGGCGGCCCGCACGGATTTGGCCAGCAC
>Ga0153933_1000569_pt1 | contig 12755 bp, 5 predicted proteins | sample TSNJ017MetaG_FD_102275 | JGI IMG/M metagenome (GOLD analysis project Ga0153933, IMG submission 102275) | Attine ant fungus gardens microbial communities from New Jersey, USA - TSNJ017 MetaG | ecosystem: Host-associated > Fungi > Mycelium > Unclassified | place: USA: New Jersey, Wharton State...
GGAGGCGGCCAGTTCGAGAGCGTGACTCTGCTGTGCGGCGAGTTCGTGCGCCTGTTCTAGCGCGATCTGCTCCTTGCTCAGATAGTCGTGCTTAGCAACATATTGGCGGCTGGCTAACGCCCGGTAATCTTCGGCTGCGCTACGCGTCAGTGGCGCGGTCGCACGTAGCTTGGCCACTTCCTGCCGGATCACCGACAGTTCGGCTTCCCGCCTGAGAAGCTCGGCGTGCGACGCGGCGAGCTTGTCCGCGTATTCCCTGTACAACCCTTCGGCGAAATGCTGCGCCTCGACTTGTTGTTCCGACGATGCACTATCGACGGCAACCAGTGCCGAAACGTGCCCGGTTTTGACTGCATCAAGCAGTGCGGTTGCCCTGGCGGACGCGAGTGCTGCATCGATCCGCGATGAACGGGCCTTGTCCGCGTCAGCTGCTGCCTGCGTCGCGTCCAGAACCAGTAGTGCCTGTCCTGCGCTCACGCGTTGACCGTCATGGACCAGAATCTGTCGCACGACTCCGGTGATTGCCGGCTGGATGATCTTCACGCGCTCATTGGGAACTAGCTTGCCCTTTGCTGTCACGACGATATCAAGGCGGCCAATTGCGCAGATCAGCAGGATCAGCACGGACAGAAGCATCAGAATGCGCATTGTCCAACGAGGCGCAGGGTGAACCGGTGTTTCGACCAGTTCAAGCTGGGCGGGTTGGAAAGCCAATTCGTATCTGAGCTTATCCGGTGCTTCAAGCTGGTCACGCATCGACCACCCGGCTCGCCATATGGTCGCGTATCGACGCATCAGATCGGAGAGTGCGTGCAGACGGTGGCGCATGATCAACTGTTCTGCAGCGAAATGAGGTGAGCGTAATAGCCGCCATGCGCGAGCAGTGCGTCGTGCGTACCGCGCTCTACAATCCGCCCCTTGTCCATTGCGATGATCTGCGTCGCATGCCGCACGGCACTCAGGCGGTGGGCGATGATGATGACAGTTCGTCCGGCGCAGATGGCGCGCATGTTGGTCTGGATCACGCGCTCGGTTTCGAAGTCGAGCGCGCTGGTCGCCTCGTCGAAAATCAGAATACGTGGGTTGGTGAGTAGCGCCCGTGCAATCGCCAGCCGCTGACGCTGGCCGCCGGACAGATTGCCGCCGTGCTCTTCGACCGGCGTGTCATAGGCTTGAGGCAGTTCGCAGATGAAGTCATGCGCGCCGGCCAGTTTTGCGGCCCGCATCACGAGTTCAAGTGGCGTGCCCGGATCCGTCAGCGCAATGTTTTCGCGGATCGAACGGTTAAAGAGGGCGTTCTCCTGCAGCACGACGCCTACCTGCCGGCGCAGCCAGGCCGGATCGGCGAGGGCAAGGTCGATGCCGTCGATGCGCACGGTGCCGTGTTCGGGCAAGTAAAGCCGCTGCAACAGCTTGGTGAGTGTGCTCTTGCCCGAGCCTGAGCGGCCCACGATGCCGATCACCTCACCGGCGCGCACGTCGAGAGATATGTCATCGAGAATCGGTGGACCGTCTGACCGGTAACGGAAACGGATGTGCTCAAACCGGATGTTGCCATTTAGAGCCGGCAGCGCTTGCCGGCTTTGCGGTAGTTCGTTGCGCGTGTTGAGAATGTCGCCCAGTCGCCCCATTGAGATGCCGATTTGCTGGAAATCCTGCCATAGCTGGGCGAGACGCAGGATCGGCGAGGCGACGTGCTGCGACATCATGTTGAACGCCACCAGTTGACCGACGGTCAACCGACCGTCAATGACCAGCTTCGCGCCCAGCAGCAGCGTCGCGAGCGTGACCAGCTTGCCGACAAACTGGATGAGCTGCTGCCCCACATTGCCGAGTGCCGTCACGCGGAAGCCCGATGCGACGTAGGCCGCAAGTTGCGCTTCCCATCGTTTGATGAAGTGCGGCTCAACGGCCATTGCCTTGACCGTTTCGATGCTGGAAACGGTTTCGACCAGAAACGACTGGTTGTCCGCGCCACGTGCGAATTTCTCGTTCAGACGCCGGCGCAGGGCGGGCACAAGCATGGCCGAGATGAGGGCGTAGAGCGGCAACGATGCCACGACGATGAGCGTGAGCCACACGCTGTAGAGGCACATCACCGAGATGAAGACAAACGAGAACACGAGATCGATGGCAGCGGTTAGCGCCTGACCCGTCAGGAAGTTACGGATGTTTTCCAGTTCTCGCACGCGCGCGACGGTATCGCCCACGCGTCGGGCCGAGAAATAGGGCAACGGCAGCGCCACCAGATGGCGGAACAGACGTGCGCCCAGTTCCACGTCGATCCGGTTGGTGGTGTGCGAGAACGTGAAATTGCGCAGACCCGTGAGTAGCACTTCGAAGGTAGAACTAACGAAAAGCGCAATGCCTACAACAACGAGCGTGTTATAGGCGCGGTTCACGAGCACCTTGTCCATCACCACCTGAAACATCAGCGGCGAAACCAACCCGAAAATCTGCAGGACCAGCGACACGCCCAGCACTTCGAGCAGTAGTCGCCGGTATTTGATGATCGCAGGAATGAACCACGAAAAATCGAACTTCGCGAGTTCGCCTGCCAGTGAAGCTCGCGACGTGAATAGCAGCATGCGGCCGGTAGTGCGGACGGCCAGCGCGTCGAGCGGCATCACAATAGGAGAGGCGGCCTCCGCTTCGAGAACGAAGACTGTCTCACCGTCGCAGCGAGCGATAATGAAATGTTTGCCATCCCTGTCAAATGCAAGCGCGGGTAAAGGCGTGCGATCAAGCCGGTCGATTCGCAGCGGTACGGACGACGCCTTCAAACCGATCGATCGAGCGCTCAGAACGAGCGCATCACTGTCGAAGCGCTTGTTGCCGCGCGCAGCGGTATGACGTAACTGCGCCGCGTCGATGGCAATGCCATGAAACCGCGCGATCACGACAAGGCACGCTAACGCCGGATCGTGCCCAGGGTTGTCTTGCGAAGTTGGATCAGAAGCGTGGCCCAGTGCGGGTGGCGCCGGTTGGTTGAGTTCAGGAGTGTTCAAGGGATTCTGGGTTTTTGGCATCCGCGACTTTAAAAGTCCGCGGATGCCTGAACAGAGGATGAAGGGCGCGTCAGTACAGGCTGGCCGAGAGCGTTACTTTCGGCTGCTGCTGGATCGTATCCAACGTCTGCGAACTGGCCGCCGGTTGCGCGCCGTAAGATGCCATGCCCGCAATCAGATTGTTGACTTGCCGATCAGCAAGGCCTGCGGTGCCGGTCGCCATCTGAAGCATTTGCTGCCTGTTCCATGCCGTGCCATCTGCGAACTGCACGGTCTGCACGCCGAAGCCGCTGCCGTTCATGAAGGAATCGAGCGTGATCTGGTCGCCCGCGATGCCGTCTGTTAGCACAAGACTGGAATTGCTTGTGCTCTTCACCGTGACCGATGACGCGCTGATTCCCGCGCCCAGTTGCAGCAGGTTATGAGCCGCACTGCTGGAATCGTACTCAGCAATCTCGAGTTTCCCGTAGCCCGCATTGAAGATGAACGTATCGCCGCCACCGCCACCCTGGACGTAATCGTTGCCACCCTTGCCGTCGAATACGTCCGCGCCCGGTGTTCCATACAATTTGTCGTCGCCCGCAGTGCCGGTGGTTGCCATCTGGAGCAGTTGCTGCCTGTTCCAGATGGTGCCGTCGGCAAACTGCACCGCTTGCACGCCCCAGTTGCTGCCGCTCATAAACGAGTCCAGCGTAATCTGGTCGCCGGCGATGCCATCCGTCAGCACCAGGCCGGAATTGCTGGTACTCCTTACCATGACTGATGATGTGCTGATTTCCGCGCCTAGTTGCAGCACGTTGTGGGGTGTCGTGCCTGAATCTGTTTCTGCAATTTCCAGTTTGCCGTAGCCCGCATTGAAGATGAACGTATCGCCACCGCCGCCGCCCGAGACATAATCGTTACCGCCTTTGCCATCGAATACTTCAGCCGCCGAAGTGCCATAGAGCGTGTCGTTGCCCGTGGTGCCCGTAGTGGCCATCTGGATCAGTTGCTGACGCGTCCAGACCGTGTTGTCGGAAAACCGGACGGCTTGCACACCCATTGAGCCAAAGAGCATGGCCGAGTCCAGGGTGATCTGATCGCCCGCGATACCGTCCGTCAGTATCAGGTTGCCGCTGCTCGTCCCCCGCACTGTGACCGATGCCTTCTTGATTCCAGGGGCAAGCTGAAGCACGTTGTAGGGGCTGCTGGTCTTGTCCGACTCGTAAATTTCCAGTTTGCCGTAGCCCGCATTGAAGATGAAGGTGTCGCCACCACCCCCACCCTGGACATAGTCGTTGCCGCCTTTGCCATCGAATACTTCCGCGCCGGCAGTCCCATAGAGCGTGTCATTACCCACTGTTCCACATAGCGCGGCGACCTGGATTAATTGCTGCCTGGTCCATGTCGTGCCATCGGCAAATTGCGCCAACTGAACGCCACCGCCGCTGTCACGCAATTCACCCGTCAGCGTAATCTGGTCGCCAGTGACGCCATCAGTCAGCACCATGTCGCCGTTGCTGAGCACCTTTGCTTTGATCGATGACGGGGCGATCCCGAGACCGAAGCTCAGTGTGTTCTCAGGAGCGCTGGAGTTCGGATCGCTTTCACGAATCTCTACAACACCGTCGCCGGCAGAGAAATGGAAGACATCGTTACCCGGCAATTGCACGCTTGGGTCGTTGCCAGCGTGGCTGCCGATCAGCACACTGACTCCCGGGCCGGCATAGAGGTCGTGATATATGGTGGTGCCGGTTTCCTGGATGTGCCCGAATCCGTCCATGTTGATCTGCAGTCCTGAGACGATGGCGTTCGCAATCGACGCGACCGTGTCGTTCGTTGCAGCCGCAACGAATTTCTCAAACAGCGAGTCGGACATGCCCATGTCGAATCGCGCTGCGTCCGCGACGCGTAACAGCAGATCCCACGAAGCAAGGTTTGTGGCGCTGATTGTGCCGAGGCGCTGGAAGGCTGCGGCCAGCGCTGGTGCGAATGTCGCGGGCGCCTGGACGGTATCCGTGGAGGCGTCGTACCTGAATTCGGGGGCGACGCTAGCGGCAAGAGGGGACTGCAGGACGAGGCGCGCCAACGCCGCGTCGTAGAGATCGTTCCAGCATTGTTGCAGGTAGGCCGCAGCCCTGATTCCAGGGTTCAAGCCATCGCCAGTCGAATTGAATGGCCGACCTAGATACTGTTCTACGAAGCTGAGTTGCCGTGCGTCAATCGAGCCGCCGCGTGAGGTGGGGGCCGCTGAACTCACCTCTGCCCACTGGAAGAGAATGGCCTGTGCAGCCGATTCGATAGCGGAGGGACTTGTGCCGGCCGGTTGCACAACGAAGGCCTGCACCAGACTCTGCAGACTTTGATCGAGCGACATGGCCGAACGCAGGTCACGCAGTTTCCCTGCACCTGCCAGTTGAGGGAGCGTCGCTGCAGTTGCCGTCACGTCGACAGGCGTCAGCGGTTTGGTGTTCATCGTGCTATTGGCGAACCATGCATCGACGATTTCGCGGGTCGTGCCGTCCGCCAGCGTATAACTGCTGATCGAACTGATCTTGTTGCCCGCGATGGTCTCAGTCACCGCAGTGGCGTTCAGGTTGATCGAGACAATGCCAAGCTGATTAAGGGTGTGGAGTTCGCCCGAATCGGAGGCGCCGTTTCCGTTGGCATCGACCCAGACCCGCAGGCTTGCAAAGGCAGGATCTGATGCGTTGATCACGTTGTCGTGGTTGGCGTCGAGCTTACGCAGGATATCGAAGCCATCGGTCGTTTCATTGCCGAATAGCTGGGTAATGTTTGTGATGTTCTGATCGTTCGGATCGAAACAGAGCAAGCCCATGCCGGCACCGACCCAGCCTGTTTGACGGGCGAAGCCGTCGTTGGCGAGGTCGAAGTAGGGGGCGCTTGTGTTCAGCGGTGTCAGGTTGATTCCCGAACCGGTCAAGTCGAGGACGAGCGGGCTGGTGAAGTCCAATCCGTCATCTGGGTATTTGCCCATCGCGGCGCCGCCTGCGCCTGATTCGGGGCCTTTCCCGCCGGAGCCGGGTGCTCCGGTTTGGGCGGAAGGGGGGGAGATGGTGCCCGACTGGGACTCGATGTCATTGAGGAGATTACTGATATTGTTCGCAGCGCTCTTTACTGCATCCACGACCGCATTGGTTGCTGTCAGTGCGAACAATCCCGCTGCCGCTGAAAGTGCCAGACCGAGACTCACCGCAGGGGCCGCCGCCGCGGATCCGATTAAACCAGCGGAGCTCAAGGCATCCGCAACGCCTGAGATCACCGAGCCAATGGTATTCATGACGGTCATGACGCTGCTTGCCAACTTCAGGCCTGCAGAGCTTATCGTGCCCTGGTCGCCAGATGCTACCGCGTTGTTGTAGCCGGTCAACGCATTGGACATTCCTTCTACCTGTTTGTCGATGGAACTGATAGCTGTTATGACGGCGCTGCCACTCCCCGCGACTGTGCCGAATGTTTCAAGGAGTTTATTGCCGGTGATGGCCGCTTGTCCGCTGAAAATTGTTGTGGCGATACCGAAAGCCGCCCCCTTTAGATCTCCACCCGCCGCTGTTTCCATCGCGCCAGCCATCGATGCGCTGGTATTGAATAACGGATATAGGTAATCAGCAATTGAAGTGGTTTTCATTGTGTTAAATTTAATTTAAAGTGAAAAACTACATTTGTAAATCGTGAAATTTTCCGCGTTTTAATTGATGGATTAATTTTATTTGATTAATGGTTTTTGACGACCATCGTCTCCTGCTAAAAGCAGCCGTGCCATATATCCGCGATACGGTTCAGGAAGTAAATTTCCTTCGATATATAGAGTCCGTGCCGTCGAACATGCGTCTTCATCGTTTTCATTTTTTAGATTTCCCAGTCGGGAGATAAATGCTCGGGATTGCGATTCGGACATCAATTTTGAGATTTTAAAAATGGCCTGCTTTATATTTTCCATTGACGATTCGATGAACGGTGATCCATTCAATTGTGCTTCAATTGCAGACCTGTTGACAAGAAACCATGCTTTCGCCTCGGTGTCGTTGAATGAGTTCATGATCGGGTAGGCGTAAGTTGAAAAATCCGAGTCAGATATCCCATATTTTATAAAATTGCTGCATGTCCGGGTGTCCAATGATGTGAGCATCTTGCCTACGAGAGGCAGGTGTTGTTCCAGTAAATCAGTCGGCAACCGGGCGAATCCTTTTGTTGCTAGTTGACCAGATAACGTTAATCGATCAGTTGGGCGCGCCATACCACTGAAGGTGGCAAGTTTTTCATTATTCAATATCCATTGGCGATATTGGTCGAATTCACGGTGCATTGGTGATGAGGACGTGTATGGATTCATCCACGACGCGGGATCATCTGACGAAGCTTTCTCAACCTGAATCTTCGACGTCAGATTGCGACCTCCAAAAAATGCGATCATGACGAAGAAAATTATGACGACGCCGAGCAAAAATTTTGTCACTGACTTCATTTGTGTGATTTCCGTGTTGCGCAGTCCACGTCCAAAAATAGAGATAGGCGCCGATGCGGTCGATATCCATCGCTCGGTTATTTTTCTAACTCGCCCTGCAAGGATCGAAGAAATTTTTAAAACGATCTATCGGCAGAGTCGGTATCGTCGTTCCGATTTAAATCATTCGCTTAAATTCATGTGAAATTTCAAGGTTTACTAGTTGAAATTCGGCCCTATGAACCATTTCATGATTAAGTGTCAGAATTAAAGGATCATATTTTTCTTGCAAATAATAATCTGACGAAATAGCCTCTGTAAGGTTCTGGAATCAGAAGCACTTGAGAAGAGATGGTCTGTAACGCTGCACAAATGTCCCTATCGTTAGCTGTTTTGAGATTCGTCAAATTTGAAATAATGGCCTTGGACTGATTGTCGGGAAGCGATGCCATGAGTTTTAAAGTGGCCAACTGTATGTTTTCCTTCGTGACAGGAGTAACGGGTAAATTGTGGAGTTGAGCGTCGATAGCGGATTCATTTGTGGCGAACCATGTTTCAGCTTCGGCGTCGCTAAATGATTGGATGACCTGAACGGTATGAATCGCCAGTTGCGAATCAGAAATATGTCCTTTCACTATCTCACTACAAGTCTTGCTATCCAGTGATCTCAGAACTTTATTGACGAGTGGGAGGTATTTTTCCAACACCTCGGTAGGTAATCGGGCCAAACCTTTTTCTTTCAGTTGACTAGCCAGTTCGAGCTTGGCGAGTTCGTCAGCCCCGTTGGAAAGCTGATCCAGCTCGCTATTCGATTGAATCCACTCATTAAATTCTCTTGCTTCTTTATGGGCAGGCGATGACACGGGATATGGATTTGTCCATACGTTGACATCACTGGCCGTGGCCTTCTCAACATCACGCTTTGGCAGATGCCATCCGTGAAAAAATACGTACGACGAACAAAAGATCAAAGCGGCGCTGAGTAGATATCTCGCTGTGTAACTCATTTATGTCATTCCGATGCTGTACTGGCCGCGTCTCAGAACGGTGAACACGTGCCGGAGCAGCGTATTTCACTCATTCAGGCTATTTTTAACTCAATACGCAATCATCGAGGAAAAATGGGAGGCCGCGCTATCGGAAATTTCTGCACTGACACCGAGAACGGTCAGAAGCGCTGAATAAAGCGGCTGTCAATTGGTACCAGCGCTTGTTAGGCAGGCAAGGGAGGAGGGGGCGTCGATGAGCGGACTGCGACACAGCGCCAATCATGGTGATTGCGTGTGATCAACAAGCTGTACGCGAGGATGAACTACGGACGTGTGCCTGGTCGAGGCACGGCTTTTCCTGCGGGGATGGGACCGGTGGGAGGGGCGTTCGAAATTCGGGGTGGCGTCTTTGTCGCGATTCGCGGGACAATCGTTAGAGGGGACGCCGGGCGATCCATCACGTAGAGGTCGCGCGGCGCCCATGAACCACTCGGAGCCTTCAGCCCGCCGATCCCCCTTGGGACTGCGAACTCGAAACCGGCGGCTGCGCACCTTCCCCAGCCGGAGCCCCCGCCCCCTTGCCACCCGCCGTGCCTGCCTCCTCAACCGGCGGCGTCCCCATCGCCTGAAACAACGCCGCCGTATCGGTCAACCGCGCACCGGTATACCGTATCTCATCGAGCTTCGCATTCCGAAACTGTTGCTCGCTCGAGCGCGCCGCCGATACCGGCACCGCCCCCAGCCGATAACGCGCCGCCGTTTCATCCGAAATACCCTGCGCAGCACGCGCGGCGACATTCGCAGCATCGAGCGCCTGCGCATCGTGTTCGAGCGCCGCCAGCGTATCGGCGACGTTCTGGAACGCGGCAAGCACCGTCTGCTTGTACTGCTCGGTCGTGGCGTCATACGTCGCCTGCGCCGCGCGCCGTTGCGCGAGCAGCGCGCCGCCATGAAAGATCGGCTGTGACAGCGAACCCGCCACCGCCCAGATCGCGCCCGCACCGGAGAGCGCCACCGGCCAGCTAAAACCGCCTTGTCCCATCGACGCCGTCAGCGACAGGCTCGGGTACATCTGCGCCGTGGCCACGCCCACATCCGCCGCGGCCGCCTTGAGCGCCGCGTCGGCGGCCTGAACATCCGGACGCGCCCGCAGCAACTCCGACGGCACGACCACCGGCACCTGCTGCGGCACCTGCAACTGCGCCAGATCGATATCCGGCGGCGCGGCGTCAGGCGTGCGCCCGATCAGGACCGCAAGCGCATGCCGCGTCGTCGCCCACTGTTGCTTCAGACCCGGCAAACTCGCCGACACCGACGCCGCACTTTGTTGCGCGTTCAACAAATCCGCATGCGAGATCGCGCCGAGTGCGTAACGCCGGGCCGCATCGCGCGCGTCTTCGTTCGCCAGCGTCACGAGCCGCTCGGTGGTGTCGATCTGCGCATGCATCGAGGCCGCGGTGATCGCCGCGGTGACGATGTTCGCCGCCAGCGCGCGCCGCGCCGACTCCAGCTGATAAACCTGCACATTGACGCGCGAAGCGAGCGCGGCATTGGCGAGCCGCGAGGCGCCGAACAGGTCGATCGTGTAGTGCGCCTGCAACTGGCCGACGAACGTGTTGTACAGGAACGTATTCGGCCCGAGCTCTGGAACCGCCAGCGCGCGCTGCCGGGCCGGTTGGGCTACGGCATCGACGGTGGGCAGCATCGAACTGCCAATCTGTCCGCGCAACTGCTCGCGCGCGGCGGTGAGACTCTTGTCGGTTGCCGCCAGCGTCGGACTGTTGCGCAGGCCTTCGTCGACGAGCGCATTCAGATCGTCGGACTGGTAAAGACGCCACCATGCCGGCACCGGTTTGGCGCCCGCCACGAACTGCTGGGTGACGCCTTGCGCGGGCACCGTTTCGGTGGGCTGCGGCTCGGCGCCGTAGTGCGCCGGCTGGGGCATCGCCGGCGCATTGCCGTTCGGGCCGAACGAGCAGGCCGCGAGCGCGAGCGCGCCGCTGCCCACGACGAGGGCCCGGGCCTGCCCGATACGTTTGAAGACAGAAGTAGCCATGATCAATTTCCCGAATGCGACGCTTGCGTCGATGAAGCCGGCGGCTCGCGTTCGTCGCCGCGCACCCTGAACGAGGCCGCGTACAGCGCGGGCAGATAGAACAGCGTGAGCACCGTGGCGCTTGTGATGCCGCCCATCAGCGCGGTGGCCATCGGCCCGAAGAAGTTCGAGCGCAACAGCGGAATCAGCGCCAGCACGGCCGCCGCCGCGGTCAGCGTAATCGGCCGGAAACGCCGGACCGTGGCGCCGACGATGGCATCGAAGCGTTTGTGTCCCGCGGCGATGTCCTGCTCGATCTGATCGACCAGAATCACCGAGTTGCGCATGATGATGCCGAACATCGCAATCACGCCGAGCATCGCCACGAAGCCGAACGGCTGGCCGAACAGCAGCAGCGTGGCCACCACCCCGATCAGGCCGAGCGGGGCGGTCAGCACCACCATCAGCACGCGTGCGAAGCTCTGCAACTGGACCATCAGCAGTACCAGCACGGCAATGACCATGATCGGCATCTGCGCGTTGATCGACGTCTGACCTTTGCCGCTTTCCTCCACCGAACCGCCCACTTCGATGCGGTAGCCCACCGGCAGCGTCGCGCGAATCTGGGCAAGCGCCTTGTCGACGCTATTCGTGACGTCGATGCCTTGCGCGTTGCCGATCACGTCCGATTGCACCGTGATGGTCGGTTGGCGGTCGCGTTCCCAGATCACGCCGTATTCGAGGTCGTAGTGCATATGGCCGAGCGTGCCGAGCGGCACCGGACCATTCGGCGTGGGCATGGCCAGCGTGAGGAGTTGGCCGGGATCGACGCGCTCCGTCTTCGGCGCGCGCAGGTCGACGCTGATCAGCTTGTCGCGTTCGCGGTATTGCGTGACCGTGTAGCCGGACAGCGTCATGGCGAGGAAGCTCGACACGTCGTCCGAGGTGACGCCCAACTCGCGCGCCTTCTTCTGGTCGATCTCGAAGCGCACCGAGCGCTCGGCCGGCTCGTCCCAGTCGAACTGGACATTGTCCGTACGATGGTCGGCACGCATCGTCGCCGCGACGCGTTCGGCGATCGAGCGCACCGTGGCGATGTCGTCGCCGCTCACGCGGAACTGCACCGGAAAGCCGACCGGCGGCCCGTTTTCGAGGCGCGACAGGCGCGTGCGGATCGCCGGGAACTGGTTGCGCAATTCCGGTTCGAGCCATTGCGCGAGCTTCTCGCGGTCCTTGACCGATTTCGCGGTGATCACGAACTGCGCGAAATTCGGCTGCTGCAATTGCTGGTCCAGCGGCAGATAGAAACGGGGCGCACCCTGGCCCACGAAGTCCACCGTATGATCGATTTCCGGGCGGCCCACCAGCGCTTTTTCGAGCCGCTGGGACTCGCGCAGCGTGGCTTCGAACGAGGCGCCTTCCGGCAACCTGACGTCGACCAGCAACTCCGGACGGTCCGAACTCGGGAAAAACTGCTGCGGGACCAGCGTGAAGCCCATCAGCGCGACCACGAACAGCACGACGGTGATCGTCAGTACGACGAAGCGCCGCTCGATGCACCAGGTGATCCAGCCGCGCAGCCGCTTGTAGAAGCGGGTGTCGTAGATGTCGTGTTCGTAGTCGTGCGCTTCATGATCCTGGCGCTTGCGTTCCGGCAACAGGTGATAGCCGAGCAGCGGAATCAGCACCACGGCGGCGAGCCACGACGCGATCAACGCGATGGCCGACACCTCGAAGATGGAGCGGGTGTATTCGCCGGTACTCGACTTCGCCAGCGCGATCGGCAGGAAGCCCGATACGGTGACGAGTGTGCCGGTCAGCATCGGAAACGCGGTGCTGGTGTACGCGAACGCGGCGGCGCGGGTGCGGTTCCAGCCCTGTTCGAGCTTCACCGACATCATCTCGACGGCGATAATCGCATCGTCCACCAGCAGCCCGAGCGCGAGCACGAGCGTGCCGAGCGAGACCTTGTGCAAGCCGATATCGAACAGGTACATGCACAGCGCCGTGACCGCGAGCACGATCGGAATGGAGATCACGACCACCATCCCGGTGCGCACACCCAGCGACACGAGACTCACCACCAGTACGATCGCAATCGCTTCGGCCACCGCCTCCAGAAAGTCGTCGACCGACTTCGCGACGGCATCCGGCATGCTCGAGACTTCGACGAGCTTGAGGCCGGCCGGCAGATACGAGCGCAGCACGGCCGACTGCTTGTCGAGCGCCTTGCCGAGCTGGATCACGTCGCCGCCGGGCTGCATGGTCACGCCGATGCC
>Ga0153933_1000570_pt1 | contig 12748 bp, 11 predicted proteins | sample TSNJ017MetaG_FD_102275 | JGI IMG/M metagenome (GOLD analysis project Ga0153933, IMG submission 102275) | Attine ant fungus gardens microbial communities from New Jersey, USA - TSNJ017 MetaG | ecosystem: Host-associated > Fungi > Mycelium > Unclassified | place: USA: New Jersey, Wharton State...
AGCCTTTAGACGCGGACTTCACCGCTCCGATGGCATACTATCCGAATCCCCTTCTTTTGGGTTTGGCGGCGATGATCATGCCGGGCAAATATCATGAACGTGGGGGACTGTATTTACTCGAGCCATACGATCCCGATGAGATCCCAGTGGTTTTTATTCATGGCTTACTGTCAATACCTCAGATGTGGGCACCCACCGTGAACGCAATCCAGGCCGATCCGGAATTGCGTGGTCGGTTTCAATTTTGGGTATTCGCCTATCCAACTGGTAACCCCATCCTGTTGTCAGCGTTGAAGTTTCGAGAGAGCCTCGCGCGCATCTATCAGCTGTATCCTCGAACTAAGGACATGATCCTTATTGGACACAGCATGGGCGGCCTAGTTGCCCGGATGCAAGCGGTGAACACTGGCCGCACGCTTTGGAACGGTGCATTCCAAAATGATGCGGACCGGCTCTACGCGACTGTGCCGCCTGACCATCTTGCGAAAAGGGCGCTGATTTTCGGCGCAAACCGGCACGTAAAGAGGATTGTATTTATCTGTGTACCTCACCGGGGCAGCTATCTCGCAACCAATTGGGTCGGTTCGCTTGGTGTTGGTCTAGTTCGCCTTCCTGGAAATCTTTTAAGTGGTTCCGAAGGGAGCATTATTAGCACACTCCGGGTCACGACGGGGTTGAGGCACCTGCCCACTGGCATTAATGGCCTTTCTCCACGGTCGCCAGTTCTTAGAGCGCTCGATATGCTGCGGATTACCGCACCGTACCACTCTATCATCGGCGATCGCGGTCGCGGTGATTCGCCAAACAGTTCAGATGGCGTGGTGCCGTATTGGAGTTCACATCTTGAGGGCGCCCAATCGGAATTGATCGTACCGGGCCCACACGGATCTTACGCTCTTCCGCAGACCATTGCGGAATTAAAGCGGATTCTGCGTTTAGAGTTGGCTGCTCGGGGACAGATCTCACGCAAAAGAAAGAATCAGGTTCAGAATTTTGAGGCGCTCCCGAATGAATTTTAACGCCAGCAGCGAAATCGAACATCATTGCACCTACCTGCAAGCCGGCGCGCGCCATACGGTTTCTACCGGGACGTGGACAATGTTCTCAGCCAGCGATTTAAGGTCCGCCTTTCATAATAGAAAAGCTGTGATCTTTTGGGGTCGTAACGGCCCGAACTGGGATTGGAATTGTCAGTTAAGCGGGTTGAACCCTTGGCTAACACTTTCCCGTTGGCACCGGTTAACAGGAAATCGAAACTCATCCGAGCTGGATGACCCACCGTCATGACTCGCACGCCTCTTGCACTCGAGTAGCGGCCGGCTAAATCGATATCGGTGAACCGTAGTAGTAAACTGCCATGGGGATACTTTTGTCGCATCAGGGGCGTTAATTCGTCTTTTACGTTACCTGCGAACAGGCTGGCCGTATAGTTAGCGTCACGCCTTCGGAATTCGAAGTCGGTGAACTTGGCCGGATTAACAAACTGGATAGTAACCGGTGCAACCGGGGCGGCGGGGAGAGAACCGATGCCGGAACTCAGGATTAGAATGGATGCTCGGATCGACAGCATCAACAGGCTGGTTTGGCGTTTCATAGCGTGTTTTTAGGGGCGGTAAGGGGGACTATGTTTCTTGAGGAGAACATTTGGTGGGCCAAGGGAGATGCGCAAGAGCGCAGATATTCCAGGCTGGACTTAAATGTTAGGTTTATTGAGAATTGTTATTCCTCTAGAAGCCCGCGACAATGCGTTCTTTACCGTTCGTTGAGATTTGCACAATCCTGGTGTGTTTTTACCTCGCTACCGAGCCGGGGTATGGTCAGGCTCATACCAAGGGTCAGGAGGTATCTGCGCGAACGTCTACATTAAAGCCGGGGGACTATATCTGGCACCCGGAGGTCTCTCCAAGTGGACCGGTGGTGGTTCTGGTGAGTTTACCGGATCAGCTTCTTTATGCTTACCGCAATGGTGTGCGTATTGGCCGATCAACGGTAAGCACCGGTAAACCGGGCAAGCAAACACCGACGGGCGTGTTTACCGTCCTGCAAAAGAAAGTTCGACATGAGTCTAGCATTTACAAGGGTGCGCAGATGCCGCATATGCAGCGACTAACCTGGACTGGTGTTGCCATGCATGCCGGCCATTTACCTGGTTACCCGGCCTCGGCGGGTTGTGTCCGGATGCCGATTGAGTTTGCGGCGAAGCTGTACGCGGTCACCAATTTAGGAACCACCGTGATCATTGCAGACAATCAGTCCGCGCCTAGGGACACGATTAATCCCGGTCTATTGTTTTCCGGGAAAACTGGCAACTCGCCTAACAAATTTCAATGGAGCCCGGAGAAGGCGCCCAAAGGCCCGGTGTCAATCATCGTCAGCAGCGCCGATCGGGCGGCTTATGTGTATCGTAACGGCGCAGAAATCGGAAGGACTCGGATCAACCCGGTGGCGCGATTGTCTGGTTCCTATGTCTATACGGCGTTGGATGCATTTGATGCTAACGGCCAACGCGAGTGGATGGCCACCGTAAGCAACCGTGGCCGGGCGCCGAATGTAACGGAGGTGGCAAATCAGCTCGGGATCCCACCTGAGTTCGATGCGGACATGCGGGGGGTAATTACCCCAGGCACGTCGCTGGTCTTGACGAACTTGCCAGTGAACGCGGGTACCCGGAGCGCACCTGGATTCGATATCCTGACTGACTGAGGCGGCGCGGACGGAATGAATAATCGCCGTAAGAAGGCGCCAAAGGCACAAAAAGAGAAACAAAGAAAGGCGCTATTATCCGGCTCTTTCTTGGCGCGGCGCTTAATCCGCTAACGCTGCTGCCACGGCTGGAGGGAAAATCTCCACCACGTTTCCTTCTAATCGCAGCGAGACAGAAGCGTCGTGGTCATGATCAGTCGGGCCGCGATTGATGATGATATAGGGCACTCCGCGTTGGGCTGCCAGCAACGGAAAGGATGCTGCCGGATAGACGGATAGAGTCGAGCCGAGCGCGACCACCAGGTCGCAATCGCGGGCCACTTCAGTCGCCTGTGCTAAGTCGGCAGAATTAAGATTTTGACCGAAGCTGATCGTCGCCGGCTTAAGAAAACCGCCGCAGTGACAAAACGGTGGTTTTCGGTGTACCCGAAAAAACTCATAGTGAGGTTCCGGGTCTCCTCGCCATGAGCAGGTTTGGCACTCGACCAAGGCGTTCGTTCCGTGGATCTCGATCAAAGACTCGGTTCCGGCCAAGCTATGCAGTCCGTCGATATTCTGGGTCACAACGGCCAGTACTTTCCCGGCTTTTTCCAAAGCGACGACGGCGTGGTGGACTGGGTTCGGCCGGGCCGCTTTGAAAGCGGGCCAGGCCTCGAGTTTGTAGTCCCAATGCTCGATCCGGGCGCTTTCCGAGCTCATGAAATCGTCATAGTAGATCGGAGCCCTTTTGGTCCACACACCACCGGGTCCACGGAAGTCCGGGATACCACTAGCCGTGGATATGCCGGCGCCGGTGAAGATCATGATGCGACGGGCTTGGCGTAGGTGGCGGGTTAGGGGTGGCTCGGGCATGGTGGGAAGTGGCAGAGGTGAAAGGTGACAGGTGACAGGTGAAAAGTGAAAGGTATCTGGCGCCTTGGTCAAAGATTACGTTCGCTGCCAAATTCCTTTCACCTTTTACTTCTCACTTTTCACCGTTCAGTTTCAACGGTGCGCCTGTAGCCATAGCCACAACCAGGCGGTCAGGAAAACGGGTGGTAAGAGCAGCGGCGACGCGATACCCAGCCAACGAGTGAGGCCGCTCCCTTGGATGGCGGGGATGAAATCCCCGGGTTCGACGTGCTGTGCGTAGGTGTGGCGGAGCCGGTAGAGTGCAATTACACCCGCGATGACGCTGCCGTAGATCAGAAGGTCCGAGAGACAAGCGACGGCAGGGATAATGTTAAAGAGAAGATCTTGTTGCTTGGCCAGGAGTTGGTTGCGCGGGGTGGGCGTTCCGTTGGCGATGATGGCGTATCCTGTGAAAAAGAAGGATTGAGCTGCCATCAACCAGGCCAGTCGCTGCACGATTAAGTTATCCTCATGCTGGATCTGGTCGCGAATTGTCCGGTACCAATCGAGAGCACTCAGGGACTCCAGGGAGAGCTTTTTCAGAGGGTCGGACATAGGCCGGGAGAGTCGGCTTATGAGTTAATTGCCCACTGGGACATTGGGGCTTAACGGCTCGGCGCGCTTTTCGACCCAGTCATGCTTATGGTTCGACCTCACCAGCGGCGCCGATGTTGTGTTAGGACGTTCGGGAGCCTTGCTCCACCAAAAGAGCGCGGCTTCTAGTCGGCCGGATGCGCCCGGGGTTCGCGATCCTTGGTGCCTCCAGGGTTGGGCGAAGTCACGAACGGACCACCGGCGAGAGGGGCTCTGTCACTGAATGCAACCTCGGGCAGGTCGCTGTGTTTGCCTTCCAACGGGAAATCTTTCCTGAGCGGAAAGAAAGGATAGCCGTCCCACATGAGAATGCGGCGTAAATCGGGATGATTGGCGAAACGGATCCCCATCATATCGAATATCTCGCGCTCGTGCCAATCGGCAGTTGCCCATATTTGGGACACCGTGGGGACCTCGAGATTGTCCTCGGACACCTTGGTCTTGAGCCGGAGATGGTGTTTATCCTCTAAAGAATAAAGCTCATACACGACTTCGAACCGGGGTTCGTCACCCATGTGATCGACACTGGCGACGTCGACGAGAAAGTTAAAGCCGAGCTCATCCCGGCAAGCTTTGCACGTAGCTACAATCTCCTCCGGCGGCACGGAGAGAGAGATTTCGTCCCGAAATTCAGTTTGCGGGAACTGCGGGAAACGAGTTTTTACCTTCTGAGCGAGATCGGCGGAGGTCATTAGACGGTTCGCGATTAGACAGTATGCGTTAAGGCTCGCTTTTGATCGCCAAGCGCACGTTCGTGATCGATTTTGTGTTGCAGCTTCATCAGACCCTCCAGAAGCGCTTCCGGCCGGGGGGGACAACCACTGATGTAAACGTCCACGGGTAAAAGGTGGTCGATGCCTTGAAGCACCGCGTAACTCCGGTACATCCCGCCGGACGAAGCACAGGCGCCCATCGCGATAACCCACTTTGGTTCCGGCATTTGATCGTAGATTCGTTTAACGGCCAGAGCCATTTTGTAAGTGACGGTGCCGGCGACAATCATGACGTCCGATTGTCTAGGCGAGAACCGCATAACCTCGGCTCCGAACCTGGCGATATCGAAGCGAGCGGATGCCGCAGCCATAAGTTCGATCGCGCAACAGGCCAATCCCATCGGCATCGGCCAAAGTGAGTTCTTGCGCATCCAATTGATACAGGCATCGAGCCGCGAAAAGATGATGTTGCCTTCTACTTTGGAATCGTAGGCGGCAGGCGCCGTTGTGACCATGGATTCACAGTATGATCGTGGTCATCAGGAGCAAGTGAAATGTTTCACGAGGGGAAGGGGAGAAGGTGGAAGGTAAAAGGGCGCGACTCCGGGCTGGCGTCTCTGTGGCGGTACGCCTGCAGCTCCGCAACGGATGGGACTTAGGGGACGGGAAGGGACTGTTGGGTCACCGCGTCGCCGTTTCGCCCTTTCCCCCTTCGGCTCGCCGTCACTCCGCGCTCATACGGCTCTGTTTCTGCAGCTCGACGAAGATCTTTAAGGTATCGGGGGCGGCGTCGGTGATGGCGCACATGGTCAGGCCGTTGGCTTCCCAGCCGATGATATTGAACCCTTCTTTCTGAACGAGGGTGCTGGGGGGATAGGCGGACTCGTTCTTCGGCCAGACGAAGAGGTTGATAAAGTGGCGCCCATGCTGGAAAACGACTGCCGCTATTTCTTGGTTCCCAAGATAGTCTAGCCGGCCTCCGATCAGCTTAAATCCATGGTCGGCCAGGTCGTAAACCGGAGGCGAAAAGCTGAGTTTCCCGGCAAACCACGGTTTCACCGTGTGTTGATCGGTTGAAACCACGTCGGTCAAATGATCGGGTAACAACGAGCGCATGTGATCGGAGACCAGTTGCGCTGTGACGGTGGCAAGAAGGCTGTTCGACGATCGGTTACCGGTAAGAAAAAGATTCGAGCCTAACCAAAGAACGAGACCAGCAGCGGCTCCCGCCAGGCTTGGCAGCAGCCAAGGAGGGAATTCGAATCTTGGCAGGCTCCATTTGCGTTGAGGTGCAGGGCGGACCTGTTTCAATAATTCGGCCTGAATTTGGTCAAGAAGGTCGCTTGGCGGTGTGAATTGGACCTCGGGCTTTTGTAGAGCTTGCCGTACCGCCAGGCGAGCGGCGTACTCGGCTTCGCACGCCGGACATTGTTCGAGATGCTGCTGAATTTTCTGGGCCTCGGCAAGCCCGAGCTCGTTATCAAAGAACGGATCGAGCTGCTCGTGCAGTTCGGCGCAAGTCATACCAGATCCTTTTCCCGCATTTGTTTAAGAGATTCGGCGAGTTGTTGGCGACCACGGGCTAGCCGCGACATGACGGTGCCGATGGGAACCTGGGTAATTTCTGATATCTCGCGATAAGAAAGCTCTTCCATTTCTCTCAGCACTAAAACGGTTCGAAAATCTTCTGGTAGACTGGCGAGCGCAGCACGCACCGCGGCGATGTCCGATTTCAACTCCAGGTCGGTCTCGGGTGAGCTGTCATCCGGGATATTTTCTAACTCTGCTTCGGAAGAATGCACTTTTCGTTTTCTGAGATGATCGTAGCAAACATTGCGAACAATCCGGAGCAGCCACGCTCTGCCAGTTTCGCCGCGTACTCCGCCGAAAAACTTAAATGCACGCAGAAACGCCTCTTGTACCATGTCCCGGGCATCCGCTTCGTTCTGCACTAACCAACGCGCTAGGTTATAGGCGTCGTTCATCAACGGTAACATTTCGCCTTCAAAGCGGGTTAGCTTCTCCTTTTCGTTCATTCGTGCCCGGCCGAGGCTATCATAAAGAGATACTGTTGAGGGAATGGTTTTATTCCCGCTTTTCGCCAGGGCAAGGCTCCCCTATGACCCTAGCACGTTAACGAAGCAGCGGGCCGGCTTGATTCAACGTCTGGCTATACTTGAACCCGGGCCGAGGGCGCGGGTCTTCAATGCAACCGCGGGCAAGCGCAATCTGATCGATTTCAATCGCATTTTCGAGCGACTAACCAAGCTATCACTGCGACCCACGGACCGTGGCTCGGCGCGTCGATCGGCCTAACCCGATCAGGTGACGCTACCGCCAGCAACTCTTCGTGGAAACTTGTAGGTAGTTCAGAAGCCTCGCCCTACCAAACTCCTTTCCGGGAATAAATCGGGGCCATCACGAATGGGATCAAAGGTGAGATGCCGGCCTTTGAGAAAAAACTGCAGGAAGCGGATAAGGAGGCGTTGGTTGGATTTTTGAGGTCGCTGAGGTGAGTAAAGTTGTGAGCAGTAAGCAGGGAGGAGCTAGGAGGGGTGGAGGCGTATTGCAAATCGGCCGCCTCAAGCGCCAGCTTCTACTGGATGTCTGGTGACTTACTGATTAGTGATTACTGACTGCTCGTTCTTTAGTCGGACGACTTCGCTGTAGTCTGCGGCGGCTTTGTCGTGCTGTTTCAGGCGATCGTAAGCCAATCCCCGATTGTAGTAAGCCTCAGCGAAATCTGGTTTCAACCCGATCGCCGCCGTACAATCAGCGACGGTCCTATTGTATTGCTTGAGCGCGAGGTAGGTTTGGCCGCGGGCGTTGTACACATCGGCAGACCTCGCGTTCAGACCAAGGGCTACGTCGTAGTCCGCGAGCGCTTTCCGGTATCGTTTTAGGGAGCTGTAGGCAAACCCGCGAACACAATGGGCTTCAGCGAAATTTGCTTTCAGCCGGATGGCATCGTTGCAGCTGGCGACTGCTTTTAGGTATTGCCGCAACCTGTTAAGAGCGAGTCCGCGATTGTAGTAGGCCTCCGCAAAATCCGGCTTCAGCCTGATCGCCTGGCTGCAACTAGCAACCGCATTCTGGTACTGATTGAGCGCGTTGTACGCCAAGCCCAGGTTGTAGTAGGCGCCGGCGAAATCGGGTTTGAGGCGGACCGCCTCGCTAAAACTGATGATCGCTTGGTCGTATTTTCCGAGGGCATTATAGGCCAGCCCAAGATCGCCGTAGACCTCCGCTGAACCCGGCTCGATCCGGACCACAACGTTATAATCGGAGATGGCTTGGTCGTATCGCCGGGACTGGTTGTAGACATTCGCTCGTCTGAGGTGAGCCTCGGCAAAATCCGGACTTCGATTGATGGCTTCGGTGTAGTCTTTGATGGCGTCCTGGTAACGCTTTAAGGCTTCATAAGCCAGCCCGCGATCCACATATGCTGCAGCCAGGTTTGGTGACAGGCGAATAGCTTCATGGTAATCCGCGAAAGCGTTGTCATATTGGCCAGCGGAAACGTAAGCGTTCCCTCGCCCATCGTAAGCCGCGGCGAACCCTGATTTTAAGCTGATCGCTTCGGTGTAGTCCGATATCGCGCTGGCTGGCTCATTCAGCATTTTCCGAATATATGCTCGATTGGCGTAGGCTTCGGCGAAATCCGGTTGCAAGCGAATCGCTTCGGTATAGTCCGCTTCTGCGGATTCGTATTGCTTGAGGGCCCGATAACCATTGCCGCGGTTGTGGTAGACGGCGGCGCTTGGTTTCAAGGCGATGGCTCGGTTATAGTCCGCAATCGCCTCGTGGTAATTTTTAAGGGCGTAGCTGGCATTCCCGCGGCTAAAATAAGCATTGGCAAAAGTTGGGTCTACGAGGAGCACGGCGTTGCAATCCGCCACCGCATCGTCGTAGCGCCCTTCAGCAAGGTAGTTCAAGGCCCGATTGAAGTAGGCGGCCGTGAAATCAGGTTTCAGGCGGATCGCCTCAGTGTAATCCGAGATGGCTCGGTCGAACTGTTGGAGAGCAGAGTAAGAATTCGCCCGATCGTTGTAGGCTTCGGCGAAATCCGGTTTGAGCCGGATGGCCTCATTGTAGTCTGCGATTGCTTGCGGGTATTGCTGCAGGATCTGATAAACGTTAGCGCGATTGTCGCGGACCGACGGATCATCCGGTTTAAGGCGGACCGCTTCACTGTATTCCGTGATGGCGTCCTGGTAGCGCCGTTCGTTGGTCGCATCCCAGCCTCGTCTAAAGGCAGCCGTAAAGCTCGCATTTTGGGCAGCGGTTCGAGGCGGCGTCGCCGTGGGACTCGGCGAAGGACCAGGGTCCGAAGCTATCAAAGCCGGCCCCGGTCCGGCGGCAGCGGGCGGCTCGTCCACTGCTCTCGAGAGGGGGAACCAAAGGACTGGCAGCGCCAGACCGAGAAATAGACCTGGCCACGCCCATATGGTGCGCGTACGGGCCGAGGGTGATTTCGCCGCTTTCAGGCGCGTTTTGCGAGCGGAAAGGGTCCTCATCGCATTAGCAGGGTTGAGGCGTTTTTAGCAGAATGGCGGCGTTGTGCAACCGCTTTGCGGCCCGGAAACACCGGTCCTGCTGATCACGGATGTCTGATGCACGTGGTCCGGTTGTGAACCAAAACCCGACCCCAGCAGCGAGAATGATCGCGAGGGCAATGGCAGAAGTTAGCGTGGGCGAAATGGCTAGAACTGTTGGTAGGTCGCCGAGGGCGACGACTCAGCCGAGGACCAAGCCGGTGGCCGTTGCGGCCAGAGCCGAGAGGAGACGCGCCATGGCCGCCATCGAAAGAGGGATAGTGGATTGGAGCAGGCGACTCCGGGTAGTAGAAGGGCCAGTTTCTTTCCGGCGAAAGCAAGCAGTGGTGCTGATATTTAACCGCGAAATTAGCGTCCAGCGGGCCAAGGCTGACTTTGCACCGGTCATCTTTCACTTTCACCTTTCACGTTTGCGCTTCTGGATTCTCTCTTCGCCTCCTGTATAGTGCGCCCTCTGCATGGGAAGACTTTTGACTCGGAATTTCTGCATTATTGCTCACATCGATCACGGTAAGACGACGCTTTCTGACCGGTTGCTCGAGTCCACCGGCACGATCGCCGAGAGGGAAAAGCAGGATCAGTTGTTGGATTCGATGGATCTCGAACGGGAGCGCGGCATTACGATCAAGGCGCATCCGGTCACCATGAAGTATGTGGCCAAGGATGGTGAGACGTATCGGCTGAACCTGTTGGATACGCCTGGGCACGTCGATTTCTCGTATGAGGTCTCGCGAAGTTTAGCGGCCTGTGAGGGAGCAATCCTGGTGGTAGACGCGGCCCAGGGAGTCGAAGCACAGACGGTGGCAAACGTGCATCTCGCACTCAAACAAGGGCTGACCATCGTCCCGGTCATCAATAAGATCGATCTGCCCAATGCAGATATCCCGACGGTCCGCAAACAGCTCGAGGAAATCCTGGCTATTCCGTCTGATGAAGCCATTATGGCGAGCGCTAAGACCGGTATCGGTATCGAAGAGATTCTCGAAGCCATCGTGGCGCGGATTCCCGCTCCTCCGTCTCCGGCGGACGACAAACTCCGTACGTTGATTTTTGACTCGGTATTCGACATCTACCGCGGGGTGGTTTCCTACTCTCGAGTGTTCTCCGGAGCGATGGCTCCCGGTCAGGCGGTGCGATTGATGACCACCGGTAAGAGCTACGAAATCAAAGAGGTCGGGATTTTTACGCCAAAACCGCTGGCCCAGGAAAGCCTGGCCGAGGGCGATGTCGGCTATTTCATCGCCAACATTAAGTCGACTGCTGAAATCAAAATCGGCGACACCCTGACGGAACAGCGTAACCCGGCTCCCGAACCCTTGCCCGGGTTCCAAGAGATTCATCCGATGGTGTTTAGCGGGATTTACCCCATCAATACGGCAGATTTCGAACATCTGAAGACCGCGATGGGGAAACTGCAGATCAATGATTCAGCCTTTGTCTATCAGGCGGAGAATTCCGTGGCGTTGGGCTTTGGTTTTCGCTGCGGATTTCTTGGGTTGCTGCACATGGAGATTGTGCAGGAGCGACTACGCCGGGAGTTCGATATGGACATTATCGCGACGTACCCAAGTGTGGTTTACGAGGTGCTGCAGACCAACGGTGAGAAAGTCGAAGTCGATAATCCAGCCCATTTGCCCGATCCGAGCGTGATCGACGAAATCAGAGAACCGGTGGTTGACTGCTTCGTGATGTGTCCCAATGAGAACATTGGCGACATGATGCAGCTGATTTTGGAGAAAAGGGGTGAGGTCCAAAACACCGAGTCGCTGGACACCCGCCGGGTGATGTTGACCGCGATCATGCCGCTAAACGAGATATTGGTCGATTTTAACGACAAGATAAAATCGTTGACCCATGGCTACGGGTCGATGGACTACGAGTACTCCGGTTATCGGGCTGCTCAGCTGGTGAAACTTGATATGCTGGTGAACAGCGAACCGGTGGACGCATTTTCGAGCATTGTTCACCGGGATAAGGCTGAAGGCCGGGGCAGGTTACTCGCAGCCAAGCTGAAGGAAGTGATCCCGCAACAGCTTTTTCAGGTCTCGATCCAGGCCGCCATCGGCGGAAAAATCATCGCCCGAGAGAATGTTTCGGCTCTCCGAAAGAACGTGACGGCAAAATGTTACGGTGGCGATATCACGCGAAAGCGGAAACTCTTGGAGAAACAAAAAGAGGGCAAGAAACGAATGAAATCGATCGGTAAAGTGAATATTCCGCAAGAAGCCTTTATCGAAGTTCTGAAAACCAATTAAAACCGTGCTAACACCCAGATACGTCCAGGATTCAGAGACCCTAATTAAAGCGGCCAAACGAATACTCAATTATCGCAAAGACGTTGCTGCTGCTGATCAACTTGAGGCGGCGCGCGCTGGGATTGCTAAAGTGCGCAACGCGATAAAGCAGAGATCTGCTCCGGCGGTCAAAGAAGCCGAGAAACCGTTGGTGGAAGTTTTGACTAAGATTGATCCACCGCGGCCTAACAGTTGGATCCGGGACAATGTTGAACTGATTGTGGTGGTGGTAGCGATTGCTCTCGGGTTACGGGCATATTATTTGCAACCTTTCAAAATCCCGACCGGGTCGATGCAACCCACCTTAAGCGGAATCATCGCTAAACCGTTGAACGGACCGGCTCCCAATTTCCTGGTGCAGGCGTTTCAGTTTTTTACTTTAGGACGGACCTATGCGGATGTGGTTTCCCAGGAGGATAACGACAGTATCAGCGATATCATCGCGATAAAACTAAGGTGGTTGTGGGATGGCTCTTTGATTCGGATGTCTTCCGGCAGGGAGTACACGGTCGGCATCGCTCCGGATATATTAAAATACCAACTCGGAGTCTTTCCTTCGTATTCGGAAGCGAATTCGCCGCTCGGGAAGAAGTATGCGAAAGGGGAGCCAATCGTGCGCGCCTACGCGGATCTTGGCGATCAGGTCTTTGTGGACAAGATGAGTTACAACTTCACGGGACCCCATCGAGGCGACATTTTTGTGTTTAAGACCAATGGCCTACCGATGGAAACGGCGGGCGCCCCCAGCGAGCACTTTATTAAGCGCCTAGCTGGGGTTCCGGGTGACACCCTGAGGATTGATGAACCCAACCTTTTCATTAATGGCCAACCGGCGGAAAACTTCGTCTTTCAGAGAGTCGAATCCCGTCAGAACGGGTACACCGGCTATACCAACCAGCAGCGGGGCCAACCCATGCGGTACCTGGGAACCCCGAACGATACGGTGACGATTCCACCGTCCTCCTACTTTGCGTTGGGCGACAACAGCGCTAACAGC
>Ga0153933_1000571_pt1 | contig 12723 bp, 12 predicted proteins | sample TSNJ017MetaG_FD_102275 | JGI IMG/M metagenome (GOLD analysis project Ga0153933, IMG submission 102275) | Attine ant fungus gardens microbial communities from New Jersey, USA - TSNJ017 MetaG | ecosystem: Host-associated > Fungi > Mycelium > Unclassified | place: USA: New Jersey, Wharton State...
AGCGACGGATCCTCCTCGTTCAGCCGCAACAGCGCCTGCCCGAGCTTGACGTCGTCCTTGCGGTCGTTGGCCGACAACGCAATCGCCAGCACCGGCGGGGTCGGCTCGATCGTGACCAGCGCCGCTGGCGCGGTCTTGCCGCTCGACAGCGTGTCGCCGGTCTTGATCGCATCGAGCTTGCCGAGCGCGACGGCATCGCCGGCCTCCGCCTGTGGCCGCTTGCTGTCATGCCCGCCCGACACCGACAGGATGCCGGAGACGCGCCCGCTCTCGCCGGACGACGATTGCAGGGTCGCGCCGTCATCGAGACGGCCGGCCAGCATGCGCACCAGCGACAGCTTGCCGCCGTGCTGCAGATGCATGGTCTTGAACACATAGGCCAGCGCATCCTTTTGGTCGGAGACGCCGAGCCGCTGCGCCGTCTCCGCGACGCCGGGCGCCTCGTGGCGCAGCGCCTTCATCAGGCGGAGCACGCCGTTCTCGCGGCAGGCAGCGCCAAGCAGCACCGGGCAGATCAGCCCCTCGCGCAGCTCGCGGGCGAGATCGTCGAACACCGCATCGCGCGGCGGCTGGATGTCCTCCAGCAGCTGCTCCATCAGCGCGTCGTCATGGTCGGCAAGCTTCTCCAGCATCGAGAAGCGCGCTTCCTTCTCGCGGTCGAGATCGCCGCTCTGCAGCGCCACGACCTCCGACGGCTTGTGTTCGCGATAGACGAAGGCGCGCTCCAGCGCGAGATCGACGAAGCCTTCGATCAGATCGCCGTTCCAGATCGGGATCTGGCGCAGCACTAGCGGCACGCGCGAGGCCGGCTGCAAGGTCGCCAGCGTCTCGCGGATGCGCTTGTTGGCGCGATCGATCTTGTTCAGGAACAGGAAACGGGGAACGCCGAGATCCTCGAGCTCGCGCATGATGATCTGCAGCTGCGGCAGCTTCTTCTCATCGGCCTCGCAGACCACGACCGCGGCATCGACCGCCGGCAACGCGGCACGCATGTCGTGCGCGAATTCGATCGAGCCAGGACAATCGATGAAGGTGTAGCTGTCGCCCATGAAGGTGGTGGTGGCGGCGGTCAGCCCGACGCCCATCTTGTGCTGGCGCGCCTCGGGGCTGGCATCGCCGACGCAGGTTCCGGCATCGACGCTGCCGGCTGACTTGATGGCGCCCGTGCGCGCCAGGATCGCTTCCAGAAGTGAGGTTTTACCGCTTTGGAAAGGGCCCACCAGCGCGATGCACCGTGGACCTCGGGGACTTCTGACGTCTTGTCCCATTGCCGCCTCCTCGTTTTGGAGCTCGGCCCATGATTGGGTCGGCGACCGTTCATGCTCTGCCTGCCTCGGCGGTTTGGCAAGCGGGAAAACGTCGCTGCGGTGCGGCGTCGCACGAACGGTCGCTCGACCGGTTCATAGCGGGTATTTGATCAAGTTCTGGAACACCAGCGCCGCCCGCGCCTGAATCAGGCGGCCGCCTTCGGCAATCCTGCCGACCTCGATCGCCGCAAAGCCAAGGCGTTCCGCGAGATCAGCGACGGTCGCGCTCGCATCGGCATGATCGCTCGCGACGAACACGACCCTTCGACCGATATCGTCGGGTAATGGGCTTGCAAGAGTCTTGAGCGGCAGTTGGTTGAAGGCCTTGACCAGCTTCGCACCCGGAACGCGCTCCGCGTTGACCTCCGATGTCAGCCGTCCCTGGTATTCGGCCTGCTGCACCTCGGGCGGCAGCATCAATCCGTTGGTCACGTCGATGACGATCTTGCCCGACCAGTCCTTGCGCAACGCGCCGATGGACTTGAAGGCGACCGCGCCGACCGCGACGAGGATGATGTCGGCTTGAACGGCTTGGTCGACCGTGACCGCCTTGACGCGCGCGCCGAGTTGAGCGGTGAGTTCGCCGAGCGTTACGGGGCCGCGCGAATTGGCGATGAGGCGACGATCTGGCGCGCACGCGCGGCCGGCTGGTCACGGAGTTCGTGTCGCGCAGGATCGCCGCCTGCGCGCCACTGCTCGCGGGACTATCCTGTTCCCGCGATCGATAAAGCGCGTTCGGCTTAACGGCCCGGACGCAGCTCGAGGGCTTCGAGGCCGGCGGCAACGTTGATGCCGACCTGGCCCTGCACGCTCATCGGCTGCAGCGCGATCGTGTTGTTGGAGCCGCCGACCAGCACGTTGCCGCCGACGCCGACCCCGAGCGTCGCGCTGCCCTGCGCGCCGGCATAGTCACCGGTCAGGTCGCCGGGCCCGATCCGCGACACCGGCGCCCACACGCCCCAGGCCAGCGCCGATTCCTGGGTGATGCCGAGATCGATGCCGACCTTGCGGATGGTGGCGATGTAACGGTCCTCGGGCTGGCCGTCGATGCGCAGCACGCAGCCGAGATTGGTCACGGAGCCGACGATGAAGCCGATGCTGGCGCCGCCGCGGCATTCCAGCACGCCGACCTGGACGCGCTGCATCGGCTGTTGTGCCTGGGTGCCGGCAATCGAAGCCGCAAGCGAAACGAGGGCAGCACCGGCAAGGAGGATGGAGCGACGCATGAAAGGGATCTCCGGCTTGATAGAGCGTGATGCGAGCAGAGAGCGAAACGGACGCGATGCCCGAGGGCGCGTCCGGTTTCCTATGCCATAACATCGTACTCCGTGCCAGATTTGGGCGGCTCGCGCTGCGATTGTTACGGGATGTGGCCGGCGCGACATAAAGGCACAAAAAAAGAGGCCCGCTGTCGCGGGCCTCTTTGAACCTCACACCCTGTCACTCAGTGGTGGTGGTGATGATGGCGGTGGTGATAGTGCCGGCGCGGGCCGCCGACGCGGACCGGCGCGAGGTCGATCCCGGCGATGCCGGCCGCGACGTTGAGGCCGGTCTGGCCCTGAACGCTGATCGGCTGCAGCGCATAGGCGTTGTTCGGACCGCCGAACAGGAAGTTGCCGCCGGCGCCGAGGCCGACCGAGGCGTTGACGCCGAAGCCGCCATAGCTGCCGGCGAGCCCACCGCGTGCCACCTGCGTGGACGGAGCGGTCACGGCCCAGGCGAGCTGGGTCTGCGCGGTGATGCCGAGGTCGAGACCAATGCGCTTCACGGTCGCGACATACGGCTCGGGCCGGCGGTTACCGCTCTGGAACACGCATTCGAGCTGGGTGACGGAGCCGACGACGAAGCCGACATTCTGCCCGCCCTGGCATTGCAGGACGCCGGCCTGAACCTGAGGCGGCTGCTGCGCGTTGGCGGTGGCGATCGGCGCCAGCAGCGCGAGCGTGGCGAGGGTGAGTGTCGAAAGTCGCATAGATATGTCTCCGCGAGATGAACTGAATTGGCGCGCGGACAGGAAGGAAGGGTCGTGTCCAAAACAAGGCATTTTCGCAAAGATGCCGTAAAAACTTCCCGCGTGTGACCGTAAAGACCTGAGCAGGATGTGATTTGACACGCCGCCTTTACCGACGCGCGCGATGTCGACGCGCACCAGTGCATTCCCGCATCATGTGCGGGAATGCCGTTCTCGTTTGAACCGGATTATCTCAGATTGCCGCAGAAGCGCTGGATGCGCTTGCAGGCGTCTTCGAGGTCCGAGGTCTTGGTGGCGTAGGAGATGCGGAATGCCGGTCCGAGCCCGAACGCGGATCCCTGCACCACGGCAACGCCTTCGCTCTCGAGCAGCTCGGTGACGAAGTCCTCGTCATTGGCGAGCACCTTGCCCGACGGCGCCTGCTTGCCGATCGTGCCGGCACAGGACGGATAGACGTAGAACGCGCCTTCCGGCCGCGGGCACTCGATGCCGGTCGCCTGGTTGAGCATCGCCACCACGAGGTCACGGCGCTCCTTGAACACCTTGTTGTTCGCGGGGATGAAGTCCTGCGGACCGTTGAGCGCTTCGACGGCCGCCCATTGCGCGATCGACGACGGGTTCGAGGTCGACTGCGACTGGATCGTCGCCATCGCCTTGATCAGCTGGGCCGGGCCGCCGGCGTAGCCGATGCGCCAGCCGGTCATGCAATAGGCCTTCGAGACGCCGTTCACCGTCAGCGTGCGATCGTACAGCGACGGCTCGATCTGCGCCGGCGTCGTGAACACGAAGTCGTCATAGACCAGATGCTCGTACATGTCGTCGGTCATCACCCAGACGTTCGGATGCTTCACCAGGACGTCGGTGATCGCCTTCAGCTCGCTCTTGCTGTAGGCCGCGCCGGTCGGGTTCGAGGGCGAGCACAGGATCACCCATTTGGTCTTCGGCGTGATCGCCTTCTCGAGATCTTCCGCGCGCAGCTTGAAGCCGCTCGAGGCCGGACAGACGACCGAGACCGGCTCGCCACCGGCGAGCGCCACCATCTCGGGATAGCTGACCCAATAGGGCGCCGGGATGATCACCTCGTCGCCGGGATTGATGGTCGCCATCAGCGCGTTGTAGAGCACCTGCTTGCCGCCGGTGCCGACGATGATCTGGTTCGGCTTGTAGGTCAGACCGTTCTCGCGCTGAAACTTGCCGATGATGGCTTCCTTCAGCTCGGGGATGCCATCGACAGCAGTGTACTTGGTCTTGCCGGCTTCGATCGCGTGGATCGCCGCCAGCTTGATGTTGGCGGGCGTGTCGAAGTCGGGCTCGCCGGCGCCGAGGCCGATGACGTTGCGGCCCGCGGCTTTCAGCGCGCGTGCTTTGTCCGTGACCGCAATCGTCGCGGACGGCTTCACACGGTCGAGCGCAGCGGACAGGAAGGCCATCATCATCTCCTGATCATCTCTTGGCAAACGTCGTGAGCCGGTGGCCACGACTTGATTTGAATGGGATCGATGCACCCTAGGCCTGTCGCCGCTGCATCGCAAGAAGCTTCACGGCAAAACCGAAAACTTTCACGCTGATGAGCGCGGCACGCGCAACATTCCGCAAGTTCCGCGGCCAAATCGCTCATATCCGGCAAGCAGCGTTCAAGCAGCGTTAGGCGCTTTCCCCAAGAGCTCCGGCACGAATTGCTCCGAGGACAATTCGCCGTGCGCCGGCTACGGCGGCGCGTCGGCGACGGCCAAAGGAGCACCGAGATTCACCACGCCCCAAGCGCGTTAACTTTTGCGGTCACAACTCGCGCAGCGTTACCCTCGCGTGTCTCTCTTCACGCGAGTCGCGCAGGCGTGATGCGAATTGTTCTGACGTGTTGATAGAATCGTTCTGCGCGCGTGCAGTGCGGTAGAAGCTTCGACTTTTTCTATCGTTCGGGCCTTGCGACGCTAACGCTTCGGCATCATTGTCTAGGCGCATTGCGGTGTGACAGGCCGCGCCGTCTTTCAGCGTTCCGTCTTCAGACCGAGTGAACCCCGACGCAATGTACAAGCTCTATTCGATGCAGCGCTCCGGCAACAGCTACAAGGTTCGCCTGGCGCTCGCCTTGCTCAACACGCCCTATGAAGCGGTCGAGATCGACATCCTGCGCGGAGAGAGCCGCACGCCCGAATTCCTCGCCAAGAATCCGAGCGGCCAGGTGCCGCTGCTCGAGGTCGGCGACGGCCGCTACCTTGCCGAGTCCAACGCCATCCTCTGGTTCGTCGCGGTCGGCACGTCGCTGGCGCCGGAGGCGCGGATCGAGCGCGCCGAGGCGCTGCAATGGATGTTCTTCGAGCAGCACGCGCTGGAGCCGAACATCGGCGCGGCCTATTTCTGGCTGTCGCTGGTCAAGGGCGGACGCGACCTGCAAACGCACGCGCTGGAGGACTGGATGGAGCGCGGCTACGCGGCGCTGCAGGTGATGGAGAATCACCTCAAGGATCACGCCTATTTCGCCGCCGAGCAGTTCACGGTGGCCGACATCGCACTGTACGGCTACACCCACGTCGCCGACCGCTGCGACTTCGACCTCTCGACCTTTCCGGCGATCCGTTCCTGGCTCCGGCGGGTCGAGCAGACCCCCGGCTTCGTGACCATGGACTGGCAGCCGGGAGCTGAGGTCGAGCCGCCAACGCGCGTCGCGGCCGGTGCCTGAAGTGCGGGGATAGCGGGAGAATTGCCCAAATAGCGAGCAAAACCTCGTTTGCGGCCGCGTTTTCGCCATTTTTGGGGCAACCGCTGCCGCAATCTCGCCGACGACATCTCGCATATTTTTGGCGAGGTCGCGGGTGATTCGCCCGCGGCTTGAAGGATTTAGACCATGAAACGGTCGTCCAGCACGGCAGGCTTCCAAGGCCGCCCTGCCCCCGTGGCATCGCTCCGGCTGACACATGCGATCGCGGCCTCGCTCGCGATCGGCGCGCTGACGCTGTGCCTCGTCGTCACGCTCACGGTGCTGTCGAGCAAGATCAGCATGGCCAAGACCTCGATGGCCAAGACCTCAACGGCAGTGACGATCGCAACATAACTCAGCATTTTCCGGTAGGCACCCAGGCGCGACAGGCGCGGTGGAGACAGCGCGGCTCGACATGATGAAGACACCCGTCGGACTAGTGACCGTGACGTTGGCAGTGGCGATCCTGCTCGCGGCCTCGCTCCTGATCGCGACCGGCACGCAGGGCGAAGACCGCGCGCATCCGATGCGCATCATGACGCCTTCCGCGAGATAAGCCTGAAGGCGAGCGCAGTGGCTCAGCTCCATTTGTGGAAGATGAAAAACGCGCCGGCGGCGATGAAGGCAAAGCCCAGCGCGTGATTCCAGCCCAGCGGCTCCTTCAGATACAGCACCGAGAAGGCGGCGAACACCACCAGCGTGATCACCTCCTGCATGGTCTTGAGCTGCGCCGCCGAATAGACCGCGCTGCCCCAGCGATTGGCCGGCACCGCCAGCCAGTATTCGAAGAAGGCGATGCCCCAGCTCACCATGATGACGAGCGGGAGCGGGTGATCCTTGAACTTGAGATGGCCGTACCAGGCGAAGGTCATGAAGACGTTCGAGCCAAACAGCATCAGGATCGGCAGCAGCGAAGGGGGAATGGCGAGCATCGATGTCCTCTTGAAGATGGGCACGCGGTAACCCGCGCGACGGGAACACGGTTCCATGCGCCGGTGCATATCATTTGATTTGAATGCAATGAAACCCCGCGCGGACGCGGCAAGTCCCGCTTAACGGTCGGGACGGAATTGCCGGCAGTGTTGCGGAGCTGTCGTCAAACTGCGGCCCTATTGTTTGTTCGGCAAGCAACGGGAACGAGCATGCGTTTCGACTGGCGTGCAATTTCAGGTCCGGCACTGACGGCCATCACCGCCGTGATCGCCTTCCTCATCGATCGCTATCTCATCACGGTGCCCAATCCGGCGCCGCTGTTCGTCTGCATCGTCGCGCTGGCGAGCTCGGCGAGCGGGATCACCGCCGGGCTGATCAGCGCCGCCATCGCGGTGGTCGCCTCGGCGTTGTTCTTCCTCGATCATCGCGCGCTGCCCGGTTACGACGTCTCGGACATTTCGCGGATGCTGATGCTCGCCGCGACCGCCGCCGGCACCGCCGTCATCACCGGGCTGTTGCGGCAGAAATGGATCGGCGCCTTCGCCTCCGAGCAGGAACAGCACACCACCGCCGTGCGGCTCGCCGCCGCGCTCGACCAGGTCGACATCGGCATCGTGCTGCTCGATGCCGACACCCGTGCCGAATTCATCAACCGCGCTTTCCGCGAATATTTCGCGCTCTCCGACGCGCAGGCCGATGCCAAGCCGCCCTTCATCGCGCTGATGTATCATGGCCGCGACACCGGCGCCTGGGAGTTGCCCGAGGACGAGCTCGGCGCCTTCATCGCCGAGCGCACCGAGAAGATGCGCGCGGGCGATTCCACACCGATCAACATCAAGCTGGCCGACGGCGAGGTGCTGCGCTTCAGCTGCACCGCGCTGCCCGATGGCGGCCGCATGCTGAGCTACACGCCGGTGACCGACCTGGTGCGCGCGACCGACGATCCCGACAGGGCCGACTATTATCGCTCGCTACGCGGCGGCGCGCGCAGTCAGGCGCGGCATCTGCGCGCGGCCGAGTGAGGCCGGAGATCCCAGCAATTGATCCCGCGCGACTGCGACGATAGAACGTCGCAAACCTCTCGCGCACGGGGATCACCCAATGTCCGACGACATCATCATCCGCTTCGTCACCCGGCAGGACTACGCGCAATGGCTTCCGCTGTGGGACGGCTATAATGCGTTTTACGGACGCTCGGGGCCGACCGCGCTGGCGCCCGAGATCACCGCGATGACGTGGCAGCGCTTCTTCGATGCCTATGAACCGGTGCATGCGTTGGTCGCCGATCGGGGCGGCACGCTGCTCGGCCTGACGCATTATCTGTTTCACCGCTCGACCACGACGATTGAGCCGAACTGCTATTTGCAGGATCTCTTCACCGATCAAGCCGCGCGCGTCAGGGGCGTCGGCCGCGCCCTGATCAACGGCGTCTATGCGCAGGCCAAGCTCGCCGGCGCGACGCGGGTCTACTGGCAGACGCACGAGACCAACCACACCGCGATGCGGCTTTATGACAAGGCCGCGGACAAGCCGGGCTTTGTGATCTACCGCAAGATGTTCTGAGCCGGTTGTGGATAACCCTGGGTGTCACCGGCGCGTTACAAAGCGTGGCTAGGCTTCGCCTCGCGTAAGATCAGGCCCCCCGTCTCAGATCTTCGCCCCGAGCGGTCCCCGTCAGTCGCCGCGTCTGACCGGGACCGCTTTTTTTTGCGGCGTTACGTATCGAGCGGTGTGACCACCACCATCGTCCCGGCGAAGGCCGGGACCCATAACCACCGTCGATCATTGTTGAAGCACGCTGGGGCCACAGCGTAGCGCAGCCAAAAAAATCTGTGGCAATGGGTCCCGGCCTTCGCCGGGACGACACCGCATATGTGGCTCGCTCCTACGCCACCAGCCCCTGCATCGGCTTCACCGGGGCGCTGTCCGGAAACACGGTATCCGCCAGCGCGCGCTCGCTGACGCCGAACTGATCGTGCAGCACGCCTTTCATAACGGCGCGCAGATCGGTGGTCGGGGCGAGGTCGCGGGCCTGGAAGAGATTGGCCAGCTTGAGGCCCGGCCAGTCGGTGATCATGCGGCCGCCTTTCACCGCACCGCCCGCGAGCAGCGCGATGGTACCGGTGCCGTGGTCGGTGCCCTCGGTGCCGTTGATGCGCGCGGTGCGGCCGAATTCGGTGGCGACCACGATCACGGTGTCGCGCCAGCGCTCGCCGAGACCGGTTTCGAATTCCGCCAGCGCGCCGTCGAGGCCGCCGAGCAGCTGCGCAAGACGGCCGACCGGGCCGCCCTCATTGGCGTGGGTGTCCCAGCCGTCAAAAGCGAGCGCGCCGATCCGCGGGCCGTCATCGGCCGCCATCAATTTCGCGGCGCCGCGCGCCACCAGCCGCATCGCCGCCGCGCCACCTGCGCCGGGCTTCGGCTTCATGTCCTCGCCTTGCGCCTGCTTCTCGAGTTGCAAGCCCTGCGTCAATGCGCTCGCCAGCGCAGGATCGCGATGCTGGTAGAGATCGACCAGCCGCATCGCGGTGTCGTCGGCAGCCTGCGGCAGCGCGACCGGCGCCCAGCCGACGGTGGGAGCCGCACCGCGCAGCACCAGCGGCGTCGTCGGCCCGACCGCGAGCGCGCTCATCACCCGCTCGCCCTTTGGCAACGATTCTAGCGCGCGGTTGAGCCAGCCGGACTGCACCCGACCCGGCCCGGGAAAGCCGCTCTCGAGCACGTCCTGGCCGTCGAAATGCGAACGGTCGCGATAGGAGGTCGCGACCGCATGGACCACGGCGGCCTGCCTGGCGCGATACATCCGCGCGAATTCCGGCATCGCCGGATGCAGGCCGAAGAACGGATCGAGCATGACAGCGGCATTCGGCCCGTCGGCGCGCAGCGCGATCGCGCCGTGGAGCGCGGCATAATCCGGATCGCCGACCGGCGCGACGGTGGCGAGCCCATCGAGCGCGCCGCGCAGGATCACGACGACGAGCCTGGGATCGCGGCCGTCGGCCGCGCGCGCGAATTTCGGCAAATAAGCCCATGCCGCGAACGACGCCCCACCGAGCAGAAGCGCGCGGCGCGAGGTCGCCTGCATGATCAGGTTCTCGGAGCAATCCATCGTCATCTCCTCTGGAATTCCGGCGACATCAACAGCAGCGCCAGCGCCTGCTGGCGCGATTCCGCGCGCTCGATGGTACGCCGCGTCTCCGCCGAGGCGGCGTCCGCTGCGACCAATTCGAGCAGGTCGCGCGGATCGAACCGGTCGGCAAGCTGCGAAGCGACCTGCGCGGAAATATCGAGCCGAAGCTTGAGGCCCTCGGGGGAGGCCCACGCCGCGCTGGTATCGGGAAAGCCGTTCGGGCCGGCCGGCGACCACAGCGGCTGGCCGAGCACGTTGAGGCCGTTGAGATAGCGGCCCGGATCTTCCGGATTGCGCGCCAGCAAGCGGCCGGAGGCCATCAGGAAGTCGTACGGCGAGCGCATTTTTGTCAGTGGCGCCTGCCAGGCCTCGTCCGATTCGACAAGCGCGGAGGCAAGCGCCTTCAGATCGCCGTCGCTCCTGGTGAAGACATCCTGCAACCTGGCCACCAGCGCCGGCGGCGGATCGTCGGCCACGAAATGGCGCGCGAGTTTTGTCGCGATGAATTTCGCCGTCGACGGATGCCGCGCGATGTCCGACAGCACCGCCTCACCCTGCGCGACGCCATCAGGCTGATAGGCCTTGCCGAGCACCTGATGCGTGCCGGGCTCATGCGCATTGGCGTTGAACACGAAGCTGCCGGGCGTGCCGATCTTGCCCTGCCGGCCGGCGAAGGTCCATCCGGTGATGACGCGCGCCAGCGAGGTCACGTCGTCCTGGGTGTAGCCGCCGCCGACGCCGAGCGTGTGCAGCTCCATGATCTCGCGCGCCAGATTCTCGTTCAGCCCGCGGTGCCGGTTGATGCCGGCGCGCGAATCCGGCCCCAATGATTGCTGGTTGTCGAGGAAGAACAGCATCGCCGGATGCTGCTCGACCGCCTTCAGCATGTCGGCGAAGCGGCCGAGCACGTGCGGGCGGATCGCCTCGCGCTCGAACGAGCCGGCCCACATCCGCGCCAGCCCGCCCTTGTTGGCGGAGATGCAGAAATGGTTCGACCAGAACACGACGAGCCGCTCGACGAAGCCGCAATCGGCGACCACGCCGCGCTGCAGCCGCGCCAAGGCCTCGGCGCGAAATGTCTTCTGGATGATGTTGGGCGGCTCGACCGGCGGCTTCGGTGGGTTGATCGACGGCTGCATCGCAGGGCCCGGCGCCATCGCCGCATTGGCGTTGTCGGCCATCTGCGCCTGCATCGTCGGATCCTTGGCCGCGATCTCCTTGGCCACGGAGGAGAGCGACGGATTGCGCCGCTGCGGCTGCTTTCCATCAGAAGCCTGCGGCGGCGTCTCGCTCGCGGCGGGCTGCGCGGCCTTCGCGGCGTCACGCGCCCTTTGGACCTCGAACTGATAGTCGAACACCTGCTTCGCGAGCTCAGGCGTCGACAGCAGGCCGGGAACTTCGAGCAGCGCACCGTTCGGACGCGACAGCTCGGCCTTGACGAAGCCGCGCGGATCGGAGGCCGCATTGATGAAGTCGCCAGCGGCGCCGCCGCGGGCTCCAAATCCGAATCGATTGAGGGCTGTCAGCGCGGCTTGCGAATCACGGGCCATCGTACTGTCCTCAGGACTGACCTTGGGAATTCCCTTCGGCCGATCGCGGCGGTATGATCACCGCGGCATCATAGCGCTGGTTGCGATGAACCCGAGATTAATTCGCGCATTAAATCGCGGTTAGGAATACGTAATCCTGATGAACGACATTTCCGAAAAATCCTCCGCACGCCGAATGGCCTGCGCGAGCTGCGGTACCGTTTTTTCCTGCAACCCCGACGGGCCGTGCTGGTGTTCCGACGAAAGCTTTCGGCTGCCGATGCCGACGGATGGCGGCGATTGCCTGTGCGCGACGTGCCTGCGCAAGGCAGCCGCGCAACAAAGCGCTGGCGTGAGCGCGGAATGAACGCGCGTTGGACCGTCAGCGCCGTCCTGCTCGACATGGACGGCACGCTGCTCGACACCGAGAAGGTCTATTTCGACAGCCTCGTCGCGGCGCTGAATGCATTCGACTACGGCAAGGATGCCGTCGCACTCTGCCATTCCATGGTCGGCCTCCCGGGACCAGTCTGCGAAGCGATGCTGCTTGATCGCTACGGCGCGGCGTTTCCGATGGCCGGAGTCAACCAGGCGTTCCTCGATCATCGCGACGAGATGATGCGCGCAGGACTGCCGCTCAAAACAGGCACACTGGCGCTGCTCGATGCGCTGGTCGCCGCCGATTGCCCGACTGCGATCGTCACGTCGTCGTCGCGCCGCGGCGCCGAGCGCAACCTCGCACTCGCCGGCATCCGCGACCGCTTCGACACGCTGCTGACATTGGACGACGTGACCAACGGCAAGCCGGACCCGGAGCTCTATCTGAAGGCAGCCGCCCATTTCGGCGTGACGCCGCAGGCCTGCGTCGCGGTGGAAGATTCCAACCACGGCGTCGCCGCGGCCCACGCCGCCGGCGCCATCACGCTGATGGTGCCCGACATCGCCCCGCCGACCGAAGAGACGCGTGGCAAATGTGCGGCCGTGCTACCGGATTTGAACGCAGTGTTGGCGCTGTTGCGGGAACGCGGCGCATTCGCGTGACACTCCCGCAACCGTCATTGCGAGCGAAGCGAAGCAATCCATCTGTCCGCATTTGCGGAAAGATGAATTGCTTCGTCGCTCTGCTCCTCGCAATACGCGGAGGGAGTGCGCCG
>Ga0153933_1000572_pt1 | contig 12675 bp, 9 predicted proteins | sample TSNJ017MetaG_FD_102275 | JGI IMG/M metagenome (GOLD analysis project Ga0153933, IMG submission 102275) | Attine ant fungus gardens microbial communities from New Jersey, USA - TSNJ017 MetaG | ecosystem: Host-associated > Fungi > Mycelium > Unclassified | place: USA: New Jersey, Wharton State...
CGAAGCTGGTGCTGGCCAGCGTGCACGGCTCGGCGGCCGGCGCCGGCCTGTCGCTCGCCTTCGTCGCCGATCTCTGCATCGCTGCCGAGGACGCCCGCTTCACGCCGGCCTATGCCAAGATCGGCGTCTCGCCCGATGGCGGCGGCACCGTGGGGCTCGCGGCCAGCGTCGGCCCGCGCCGCGCGCTGCAGATCTTCCTCGCCGAGGACAGCTTTACCGCGCAACAAGCCCAGCAATGGGGCCTCGTCGCCAAAGTCGTGCCCGCAGCCGAGCTGAAGGCGGCGACGCGCGACTTCGCACTGCGGCTGGCACAGAACGCACCGGCCGGACTGGCCGCCACCAAGGCGCTGATCCATCAGTCGCCGACCACGCCGATCGAGGCCCAGCTCGACGCCGAGCGCGACGCCATCATCGGCTGCATGAACACCGAGGAGTTCCGCGTCGCGGTGAAGAAGTTTACCAGCAAGGGGAAGTAGGCCGGCTAGTTCGGACAGATGTAACCCTTGCCGCCCGGCGCCTTGAAGCAGCCCACCGATTCCGGGATCACCTGCTTGGGCAGCCACAGCACGATTTTCGGGAAATAGATCGTGAAGCAGATGGTGACCAGGAACACGACATAGATCGGCAGCGCCGCGCGCAGCGCTTTCGCAAAGCTGATGCCGACGAATTTCGAGGCCATCAGCAGCACCAGCCCGTAAGGCGGCGTGATCAGCCCGAAGGCGAGCGTTGCGATCAGCACCACGCCCATATGGACGCCGTTGATGTCGCCGGCCTCGGTCAGTGCATTCACCAGCGGCATGAAGATGATGATGGTCGGCACCGGCTCGATGAAATCGCCGACCACGGTGAACAGCAGCACCATCAACAGCATGATCAGGTGTGGGTCGTTGCCGGCGATCGAGGTGATGAAATCGGCGATATAGATCGCGCCGCGCAGATAGGCGAGCATCCAGCCGAACGCATTCGCCGCGCCGATCGTGATCAGCGGCAGCGAGAAGATCAGGCCGGCCAGGCAGAAATCGTACGGGATCTTCTTCAGGTGACCACGATTGAGCGCCGGGATCACCACGATGATGATATAGGCCACCGCGACCACGCCGGCCTCGGTCGGCGTGAACCAGCCGGTCAGGATGCCGCCGAGCAGGATCACCGGGATCATCAGCGGCAGCGCGGCGTCGCCGGCGGCAAACACCACCTGACGCAACGGCGCGCGCGGCTTGCGCAGGCCTGAAGGGCCGAAGAAATAGCAATAGATCATCAGCCCGAAGCCGATCATCAGCCCCGGCACCACGCCGGCCATGAACAGACCCGCGATCGAGACGTTGCCGACCGCGCCATAGACCACCGCGGTGATGCTCGGCGGCACCAGCGCCGCGATGGTGGATGCGGAGGCGATGATCGCGGCAATGAAGGCCGGCTCATAGCCTTCGCGCCTCATCGGCCCGCCGAGCGCCCGGCTCATGACGGCAACGTCGGCGGTGGTCGAGCCCGACATTTCCGAGAAGAACATGCTGAAGACGACGACGACCTGCGACAGCCCGCCCCTGATATGGCCGACCAGCGAAACCGACAGATTGGCGATCCGCACCACGACATTCGCCGAGCTCATCAGCTCGCCAACCAGCAGGAAGAACGGGATCGCCAGCAGCGCCTCGGAATCGACGCCGTCGAAGATCTTCTGGATGATTGCGGCCAGCGACACGTCGGACAGCACCGCACCGACGAAGACGCCGGCCATCAGCGAGAACGGCACCGGCACGCCGAGATAGCCGAAGAACAGGAAGCAGGACGACATCAGCACGAGGACAATTGGTGCGCTCACCGCTGCGCTCCCGGCGTCGCGCTGGTGTTGATCGCAGGAATCGCGAGGTCCTGGTCCGGCGGCTCCGGATGGTCAAAGCCGTTGCGGATGCCGTTGACAAGCTGCTCGACCGTGAACAGGCCGATCAGGATGCCCGACAGCGGGATCACGACGTACAGCGACGCGATCGGCGTGCCCGACGGCAGGCGGAAGCTGCCGAAGCCACGGAGGTAGTTCAGATAGCCATACCAGATCAGGCAGAAAGCCACGCCCAGCACGACCAGCCGGGTGACGATCTCGACGATCAGCCGCGGCGTGCCGTGCATCGCGTCCGAGACGGCGGCAAGGTAGAGGTGATCGTTACGCCGGGTCGCGGCCGCCGCACCGATGAAGATCGCATAGATGAACAGCGTCGAGGTCACTTCTTGCAGCCACAGCCAGGGATGGCCGATGGTGCGCGTGACGATGTCGGCGGTGACGGAGAGCGAGAAGCCAAAACACAGCAGGCCGCACAGCATCATCAGGATCAGCTCGAGCCGGTCCAGCGCCCGCCATTTCAGATGCCGCTGCCGCTGCAGCACCAGTTTGTCGGAGATGGCCATGGCGCGAGCTCTCCGGCGTCCCGGCCTCTAGTTGATCGCGCGGATCAGGTTCTTGATCTTCTCCGCATGCGGGCCGAGCTCCTTGGCGAGCTTGTCGAGATAGGGATCGGCGATTGCCGTAAAGCTCTTCTTGTCCACGTCCTCGACCACTTTGACGCCGTAGGATTTCAGCTTGGTCAGCGCGGTCCGTTCCAGATCGAACGCCTTCGCCGGCTCCTTGGCGCTGACCTCGTCGGCGGCGGCCTGCACCCACTGCTTCTGCTCGGCGGACAGGCTCTGCCAGAGCTTGTCCGAGACGAACAGCAGCGCATTGTTGGCCTCGTGCTCGGTGATCGAGAGCACCGGCGCGACCTCGTAATGCTTGTTGACGAGATAGACGTTGATGCTGTTCTCGGCCGCGTCGACCACACCCGTTTGCAGCGAGGTGTAGACGCTGCCGAACGGCATGTGCACCGTCTGGGCGCCGTATGCCGGGAACATGGTGTCCTCGGTGGCCGTCGCCTGCACCCGCACCTTCAGGCCCTTCATGTCGCCGACGTTGTGGATCTCCTTCTTGCTGTAGATGTGCCGGACGCCTTGCGAGCCGGTGCCGATCACGTGCAATCCCTGGGCGGTGTCGTCGATCATGGTCCTGATCGCGTCGAACACCTGCGGGTCCGCCAGCGCCTTGATCACGTGGGCTTCGTTGCGGAACAGGAAATGCAGCGACATCACGCCGGCCTCCGGCGAGATCGTCGCAGTGTTGGCCGACGAGACGATCGAAAACTCGATATCGCCGGATTTGACCAGTTGCAGCACCTGCGGCTCCTGGCCGAGCTGCGCGCCGGGATATTGGTCGACGATCATGGTGCCCTTGCTCAACTCCTTGAGCTTCTCGGCGAACAGATCGCCCGCGATCGAATAGCCGGTGTTGCGCGGCTGGTCATAGGCGAACCGGTAGTGCTTGACCTCCTGCGCGCCGGCGCTCGCCGCCAGCAGCAACGCTGCCGCAGCCACGGCAATCCCGACGATCTTGGCTGGATAGCCCATCGTGACGCTCCCCCTGTTTTTGATTGGCTTGATCATCCCACCAGTCGCGCGGGATTGTCAATAAAACAGCGGACTCCCTCCAGCCTCCGTGGCCCGGGGAGCGTTGCACAACGAGAATTATCGATAATTCGAGATCGGCTACTTGCCCTTCGCGCGCATGAAGTCGAAATCGCAGCCTTCGTCGGCCTGCAGGATGGTCTCGTTGAACAGATGCGCATAGCCGCGCCTGGCCCATTCCGGCGTCCCGGCCGGCGTCAGTGCTGCATGACGTTTCTGCAGCTCGGCTTCGTCGACCAGGAGATCGATGCTGCGCTTTGCGACATCGAGCCGGATCATGTCGCCGTTCCGCACCAGGGCGAGCGGACCACCGACGGCGGCCTCCGGCGTGATATGCAGCACGATGGTGCCGAACGCAGTGCCGCTCATCCGCGCGTCCGAGATACGGACCATGTCCTTGATCCCGGTGCGCGCGAGCTTCTTGGGGATCGGCAGATAGCCGGCCTCGGGCATGCCGGGCGCACCCTTGGGGCCGGCATTGCGCAGCACAAGGACATCGTCGGCCGTCACGTCAAGCGTGGGATCATCGACCCGCAGCGTCATGTCCTCGACGGATTCGAACACCACAGCCCGGCCGGTGTGCTGCAGCAGTTTTGGACTCGCGGCCGACTGCTTGATCACGGCACCGCGCGGCGCGAGATTACCGTGCAGGATGGCCATCGCGCCTTCGGCCTTGATCGGATTGGTCTTGGGGCGGATCGCGTCCTGACCTGGCACCTCTTCCGCGCCGGCGACGACGTCGCGCAGCGTCTGGCCGGTGATGGTCCTGGCGTCGAGATCAATGAGGTCGCCGAGTTGCGCCATCAGCTTCGGCACTCCGCCCGCGTGATGGAAGTGCTCCATATAGTGCTCGCCCGACGGCTTCAGGTCGACCAGCACCGGCACTTCGCGCCCGAGCCTGTCGAACGCCTCGAGGTCGATCTTGTAGGGCGTGCGGTTGGCAATCGCCGTCAGATGAATGAGGCCGTTGGTCGAGCCGCCGATCGCCTGCATCACGATCTGGGCGTTGCGGAACGAGGACGGGGTCAGGATCTCGCTCGGCCTCGGTCCCTTGGATTTCGCCATCGCGGCGGCGACGCGGCCGCTCGCTTCTGCCAAGCGGAAACGCTCGGCATGCGGCGCCGGAATCGTCGCGCTCATCGGCAGCGACAGGCCGAGCGCCTCGGTGACGCAGGCCATGGTCGAAGCCGTACCCATCACCATGCAGGTGCCGACCGACGGCGCGAGGCGGCCATTGACCGCCTCGATCTCGATATCATCGATCTCGCCGGCGCGGTACTTGCCCCACAGCCGTCGGCAATCGGTGCAGGCGCCGAGCACCTCGCCCTTGTGATGGCCGACCACCATCGGTCCGACCGGAATGACGACCGTCGGCAGATCGGCGCTGACCGCGGCCATGATCTGCGCGGGCAGGGTCTTGTCGCAGCCGCCGATCACGATCACCGAGTCCATCGGCTGGGCGCGGATCATCTCCTCGGTGTCCATCGCCATCAGATTGCGCAGATACATCGAGGTCGGATGCGCAAAGCTCTCGGCGATCGAGATGGTCGGGAACACGAACGGCATCGCGCCCGACAGCATCACGCCGCGCTTCACCGCCTCGATGATCTGCGGGACGTTGCCGTGGCAGGGGTTGTAGTCGCTGTAGGTGTTGGTGATGCCGACGATCGGACGATTGAGCGCGTCGTCCGAATAGCCCATCGCCTTGATGAAGGCCTTGCGCAGGAACAGCGAGAAGCCAGCATCGCCGTAGCTCGTCAGTCCCTTGCGAAGTCCATCAGCCATTTTCTTGTGTCCCGGAGTTGTTCGTCCGCACTAAAGGAGCGGACGGAATTATTGTCAATACGAGATAATTCTGCCTTGGAAATCGCGCATACGGCCGGCGAACCGCCCCCATTATTGACAATACCCATGGTGCCGTGGTGTCGTCGGTCCCCATGAAAGCGCAGGCCGCAACACCTGAGATCCAACCTCCCTCGCGCGAGGAGGAACAGGCGGAGGTCATCCGCCGGCTGGAGGAGGACATCATCTTCGGCCGCTTCGCGCCGGGCTTACGGCTGGTCGAGGATACGCTGATGCAGCGTTATCGTGCGAGCCGGCATTTCGTACGCCAGGCGCTGTTCCAGCTCGAGCGCCAGGGCATCGTGCTGCGCGAGAAGAATGTCGGCGCCACCGTGCGCTTCTACTCCGCCGAAGAGGTGCGGCAGATCTACGAGGTGCGCGAGATGCTGACGCGGCAGGCGGCGCTGATGATCGCCCTGCCGGCGCCGGCCGGTCTGATCGCCGAGCTGAGCGAACTGCAGCGGCAATATTGCGCGAGAGCCGACGCGCAGGACCTGCGTGGCATCCACGAGACCAATGACGCGTTCCACCTCGCGCTGTTCGCGGCCTGCGGCAATCCCTACCTCGTCCGCTCGCTGCAGGACTACATGAACGTGACGCTGCCGATGCGGGCGAAGAACCTCGCCGATAGCGAGGGCCTGACGGTGTCGCGTCGCCAGCACGAATTGATGATCGAGCTGTTGAAGGGCCGCGACAGCTGGGCGCTGGCGCAGCTCTGCGTCGACCATATGCAATACAGCAAGGCGGACTATCTCGACCGCATCGCCGCCGACAAGCCCCCGCAGTGATCGGCCGTCTGCTGATCATCTCGCTATCCCTGCTCGCCACCGACATGGCGAGAGCGGAGGATCCGCGAGCGACGCAGCTGACCTACGATCCCTGGACGAAACTGTGCTTTCCCCGCGCCGACGGCAATTCGGACTGCTTCATCTCGGCCGCGGCGCGCGGCGCGTGTCGTCCATCCGGCGGTGGCATCTCGGTCTGGATCCGCGACAACAAGGAGCTGCATCTCGTCACCAGTTTCGCGACGAGGCGCCCGATCGACGCCGGCATCGGCGTGCGGATCGATCAAGACGCCCCGATCGAGATCGCGCATGCCGATTGCTTCGGGCTCGGTTGCCGCGGCACGCTGCCGATCGACGGTGCGTTCGTCGCACGGCTGAAGCAGTCGCGGACGATTGCGATCGAGGCAACTGACTCGGCGCATCAAAAACTCAGCCTCGCCTTCTCCCTCACCGGCTTCGCGACCGCCTATGACGGACCCGCGGGCAGCCCACCCAAGGCTCGCGAAGACGGCGCGACCGACAAACAGGCCGAGGCGCAGGCGAATGCGCCGGAGTGTCGCGAATAGTCTTACTCCGGTTTCCAGATCCTGCTCGTATCGCCGTCGAACTCCATGCCGCAGAACGCGCCGCCCTGGTAGAAATCGCCGACCGGATCCGGCGGCAGCTTGGCCTGCTCGGCCATCGCGTGCGCGCGGAAATCCTCGGCGCGTCCGGTCGGCCGATAGCCGAGATCGTAGGCGCGGTGATTGTCCCACCACGAGCGCTCGTTCCACGACGCGCCGTAGAAAATCTCGAATTGGATGTCGGGATGCTCGAGCCCGATGCGGCAGAGCTGCACCAGGTCCTCCGGCTTCAGCCAGATCGAGAGCCGGCGATGATCGAGCGGCATCTCGCCGAAATTGCCGATCCGGATGCAGGTGACCTTGAGCCCGTGCTTGTCGGCATAGAGCGCACCAACGGCTTCGCCGAACACCTTGCTGACGCCGTAGCGGCTGTCCGGCCGCGCGGTGACGTCGGTGCCGATGCGGTGATGGCGCGGATAGAAGCCGACGGCATGGTTGGACGAGGCGAAGATCACGCGCTTGACGCCCTGCTTCCGCGCCGCCTCGAACAGATTGTAGCCGCCGATGATGTTGGATTGCAGGATCGAATCCCAGGGCCCTTCGACCGAATAGCCGCCGAAATGCAGGATGCCGTCGACGCCCTCGCAGATCGCCTCGACCTGCGCGATGTCTGCGAGGTCGGCCGCCTTGAACGTCTCGTGGTTGCCGAGGTCGGCCGGCGGCTTGAGGTCGCTCAGCACCAGGTCCGGATAGATCGGCGGCAACAGCTTGCGCAGGCTCGTGCCGATTCCACCCGATGCGCCGGTCATCAATATGCGTGGCATTCCGTTCCTCGTCTTTGTTGCTCGCCGCAACCGAATTGCGATCGCTGGCCGACAATGATAGCAAACCAACGCTCGAGGAAACACAACAACGAGAACAGCAAATGTCCGATGCCCATTCGGCCGGCTGGCGTCCGGCGACCTTTTATCCCGATCCCGCGATCCATGCACTCGACCCGCGCTTCGAGAAATACTGGCTGAAGCTTTCGGCGGTGGAACGGCTCGCCACCGGCCTGCGCTGGGCCGAGGGGCCGGTGTGGTTCGGCGACGGGCGCTATCTCTTGTGCAGCGACATCCCGAACCAGCGCATCCTCAAATGGGAGGAAGAGACCGGCGCGGTCAGCAACTTCCGCAAGCCGTCGAACTTCGCCAATGGCAACACCCGCGACCGCCAGGGCCGGCTCATCACCTGCGAGCATGGCGGCCGCCGCGTGACCCGCACCGAATATGACGGATCGATCACGGTGCTGATCGATTCCTTCGACGGCAAGCGGCTGAACTCGCCGAACGATGTCGTGGTGAAATCCGACGGCTCGATCTGGTTCACCGATCCGACCTTCGGCCTGCTCGGCAATTACGAGGGCTACAAGGCCGAGTCCGAGATAGACGCCAACGTCTACCGGATCGACGGCGCGACCGGCAAGGCCACCGTCGTTGCCGAGGGCGTGCTGGGGCCGAACGGGCTGTGCTTCTCGCCGGACGAGAAGATCCTTTACGTCGTGGAATCCCGCGGCGTGCCGAACCGCAAGATCCTGGCCTATGACGTCTCGCCCGACGGCACCACGATCTCGAACAAGCGCGTGTTCATCGATGCCGGTCCCGGCACGCCCGACGGCATGCGCTGCGACATCGACGGCAATCTGTGGTGCGGCTGGGGCATGGGTGACCCCGAACTCGACGGCGTCGTGGTGTTCGCGCCCGACGGCGTCATGATCGGCCGGATCGCGTTGCCCGAGCGCTGCGCCAACCTCTGCTTCGGCGGAGTGAAGCGCAACCGCCTGTTCATGGCCGCGAGCCAGTCGATCTACGCGCTCTATGTGAACACGCAAGGCGCATTGGGTGGGTGATTTTCCGCGTCGTCCCGGCGAAGGCCGGGACCTATTACCACGGATGGACATTGGTTGAACGCGCTGGGGCCATTATCTTCGCAAAACGAAGGCCTGTGGTAATGGGTCCCGGCCTTCGCCGGGACGATGGTTAAAATTTTGACTTCCAAAACGTCTGACGCCGGAGCAGTCACCTGCCCCGGCGTCATGTTCTCGTCTCTGGTCGACCGGCTTACGCGGCGTTGAAGCCCGCGACGGCCTTGGCTTCGAGATACTCTTCCAGACCGTAACGACCCCACTCGCGGCCGTTGCCGGACTGCTTGTAGCCGCCGAACGGCGCCGAACGCTCGTTCGGCACGCCCTGCAGGTTGACGTTGCCGGCGCGGATCTGGCGGCCGACGCGGCGCGCCGATTCCACGGTGTCGGCCGAGACGTAGCCGGCGAGACCGAACGGCGTGTCGTTGGCGATCTTGACGGCGTCGGCTTCGTCCTTGGCACCGATGATGGTTAGCACCGGCCCGAAGATTTCCTCGCGGGCGATCGTCATGTCGTTGGTGACGTCGGCGAAGATGGTCGGACGAACATAGAAGCCCTTGTTGACGCCCTCAGGCAGGCCCGGGCCGCCGGCGACGAGCGTTGCGCCCTCGTCGATGCCCTTCTGGATCAGCGCCTGGATCTTGTCCCACTGGCCGCGGTTGACGACGGGGCCGATGTTGGTGTCGGCAGCGCGCGGATCGCCGGCCTTGGTCTTGTCGGCGACGCCCTTCGCGATCGCGGCCACTTCCTTCATCTTGGAGAGCGGCACGATCATGCGCGACGGCGCGTTGCAGGACTGGCCCGAGTTGTTGAACATGTGCATCACGCCGCCGGTCACCGCCTTGGCGAGGTCGGCGCCCTCCAGGATCACGTTCGGCGACTTGCCACCGAGCTCCTGGCTGACGCGCTTGACGGTCGGAGCCGCGCGCTTGGCGACGTCGACGCCGGCGCGGGTCGAGCCAGTGAACGAGATCATGTCGATATCCGGATGCTCGCTCATCGCGGCACCAACCTCCGGGCCGAGGCCGTTGAGGAGGTTGAACACGCCCTTCGGCACGCCGGCTTCATCGAGGATCTCGGCGAAGATCAGCGCCGAGGTCGGGGTGAATTCGGAGGGCTTCAGGATCATGGTGCAGCCGGCGGCGAGCGCGGGCGCGACCTTGCAGGCGATCTGGTTGAGCGGCCAGTTCCAGGGCGTGATCATGCCGACGACGCCGACCGGCTCGCGCACGATCACGGCGGTGCCCATGGTCTCCTCGAATTCGTACTTCTTGAGCACTTCGAGGGTGTTCATGAGGTGGCCGAGGCCGGCGCCGGCCTGCAGCTTCTCGGCCATCGGCAGCGGGGCGCCCATCTCGTCGGAGACGGCGGCGCCGATTTCCTTCATGCGGCCCTTGTAGACCTCGATGACCTTGGTGAGCAGCGCGATGCGCTCCTCGCGGCTGGTCCGGGAATAGGTCTCGAACGCGCGCTTGGCCGCGGCGACCGCCTTGTCGAGATCGGCCTTGGAGCCGAGCGCAACCTCATACATCGCTTCTTCGGTCGCCGGATTGACGACGGGGGTGGATTTCTTGACGACCGGATCGACCCAGGCGCCATCGATGTAGAATTGCATGCGATTGACCATCGGAAACCTCTTGTACGGGGCGTATGGAAAGGGGGAACGGTAGCGTTCGGCAGGCATCCTTGCACGAAAGCCCGGCGAATTGAACCCGCCATGTGCGGGACGCGGCTCGTGCGCGCCCTCCGGATATAAGGCGTGAAGCGCGCGGGTGGCAAGGCTCCCTCCCCGTCATTCCGGGATGCGCCTCTTGGCGCAGGCCCGGAATCCATCTCGCCGCCTAACGCGCTGCCAAATGGATTCCGGATTCGTCGCTTCGCTCCGCCCCGGAATGACGAAGCGAATATCCCATCACACCGCCATTTTGCGATGCCGGACCGGCGCGCCGACCGAAAGCCCTTCCGCCGCGTCGATGATGGCGTTGGCGTCGATGCCGTAATGGCGGTAGAGGTCGCCGATCGTCCCGGTCTGGCCGAAATGCTCGATGCCGAGCGCCTCGACCCGATGCCCGCGCACGCTGCCGAGCCAGCCGAGCGAGGCCGGATGACCGTCGATCACGGTCACAATGCCGCAGTCCCTGCCGAGCGGCGTCAGCATCTGCTCGATGTGACTCAAATGCTGCACACCGCGGCGGTCGCGACGCAAATTCCGTGCGGCGGACCAACCGGCATAGAGCCGGTCGGCCGAGGTCACCGCGAGTAAACCGACGTCACGATGGCTTTCGCCGATCAGGCCGACCGCCTCGATCGCCTCCGACGCCACCGTGCCGGTATAGGCGATCACGATGTCGCAGTTCGGCCCCGGCTTGCGCAGCCAATAGGCGCCGTCGGTGATGTCGCGCGCGAGGTCGGGTGTGATGATCCGCTGCGGTTGCTCGAGCGTGCGGGTTGAGAGCCGCAGATACACCGAGCCGCCCTCGGCGCCCTCGCGCTGCATGTGCTGGAAGCCCCACCCCATGATCACGGCAAGTTCATCGACGAAGGCCGGCTCGAACGAAGCCAGCCCGTCCTGGCCGATGCCGATCAGCGGCGTCTTGATCGATTGATGCGCGCCGCCCTCCGGCGCCAGCGATATGCCCGCCGGCGTCGCCGCCACTATGAACCGGGCATCCTGGTAGCAGGCATAGTTCAGGGCATCGAGGCCGCGCTCGATGAAGGGATCGTAGAGCGTGCCGACCGGCAGCAGCCGCGCGCCATTGATTTGGTGCGACAGACCGAGCGCCGAGAGCATGATGAACAGGTTCATCTCGGCAATGCCGAGCTCGAGATGCTGGCCCTTGGGCGAATATTCCCAGGTGTAGGCGGAGGGGATCTTCTCCTGCCGGAACAGATCGTGGTTCTCGGCCTTCGCGAACAACCCGCGGCGATTGACCCAGCCGCCGAGATTGGTCGACACGGTGACGTCAGGCGACGCGGTCACGATGCGCGAAGCCAGCGCGCTGTCGCCGCGCGCGAGCTCGTGCAGGATCAGGCCAAACCCCTGCTGCGTCGACATCTGCGCTGAGGCCTTGAAGGCGAGCCGCTCCGGCACCTCGATCTCGGGCGCCGACAGACGGCGGCGTCCCTCGCGGTTGAACGGCGCCTCGGCCAGAAACGCGTCGAGCTTCGCAGGATCCTGCGACAGGCCCTCGAACCTGTCCCACTCGTGACCGGCGCGGATGTTTTGCGCGGCACGCCACTTCTCCATCTGCGCCACCGTCATCAGGCCGGCATGGTTGTCCTTGTGGCCCTGCATCGGCAGGCCGACGCCCTTGATGGTGTAGGCGATGAAGCAGACCGGGCGATCGTGATCGATGGCCTCGAACGCCTCGATCATGCTCGCCATGTCATGGCCGCCGAGATTCGACATCAGCGCCAGCAACTCGTCGTCGCTGCGGCGGTCGATCAGTTGCGACACCGGCCCCTGGTCGCCGATGTCGTCGCGCAGGTGCTTGCGGAACGCGGCGCCGCCCTGGAAGCAGAGCGCTGCGTACATCTGGTTCGGACAATTGTCGATCCAGCGCTTGAGCGCCTCGCCGCCTGCTTCCGCAAACGCTGCCTGCATCAGCTTGCCGTATTTGACGATCACCACGTCCCAGCCGAAGTTGCGGAACATGGTCTCGAACTTGGCCCACAGCCCCTCGCGCACCACGGCATCGAGCGACTGCCTGTTGTAGTCGACCACCCACCAGGTGTTGCGCAGGCCGTGCTTCCAGCCCTCGAGCAGCGCCTCGAAGATGTTGCCCTCGTCCATCTCGGCATCGCCGACCAGTGCGATCATGCGACCTTCGGGCCGCTCCTCCATCCAGCCATGCGCCTTGACGTAATCCTGCACCAGCGAGGCGAACAGCGTCTGCGCCACGCCGAGACCGACCGAGCCGGTAGAGAAATCGACGTCGTCGGTGTCCTTGGTGCGCGACGGATAGGATTGCGCGCCCTTGTAGCCGCGGAAATTCTCCAGTTTGTCGCGGGTCTGGTGCCCGAACAGATACTGGATGGCGTGAAACACCGGACTCGCATGCGGCTTGACCGCAACGCGGTCTTGCGGCCGCAG